>Ga0209992_10000656_pt1 | contig 43739 bp, 80 predicted proteins | sample 2SBtaG_2_FD_182564 | JGI IMG/M metagenome (GOLD analysis project Ga0209992, IMG submission 182564) | Deep subsurface microbial communities from Kolumbo volcano to uncover new lineages of life (NeLLi) - 2SBTROV12_ACTIVE470 metaG (SPAdes)... | ecosystem: Environmental > Aquatic > Marine >...
TTTTGTTTGTGATCGAATGGTTATTTACAAGCTGATACTGATTCTTTACGGTATTCAGTAACTAACTTTTTAATCTCACCAATTGCTTTACGGGCTCTTCCAGCTGCTGCTTTAGTTCCCTTATCTGCCCAAACATTATGATTCGATTCAAACTCATCATAGTGTTCTTGGATTGATTCAAATAATTCATTTACATTCATTATGATCTCCTTACTTATTTTTTACTACCTGGTGCATTTTTTAATATAATAGCTAATTGTTGTCCCATATATGCATCACTTTGCTCATATATTTCCAACAACTCTTCACGACTTTCTTCACTTTGAATTCCAACAAGTGATTTTTCTCTACTTTTGAAATGACAATACATCATCGCAAAAATAGGTGATATACCATCTGCATCAAGATGTGCTAAATAATCAGTATACATCGCATGATTTCTATTCACTACTATTTTAATAATTTCTCTTTTTGCTTCAATCAAATATCCGTCCATAATAGGATCGATTGCTGAAAGATTATCATCATAATCAATTATCCAGGGACAAAAACCTGTTTTTCTTGCTTTGTAAGGTCTTGTTGCTTTATTTGGATCTACTTTTTTTACTCGTGGTTTTTTGGTTTTTACCTTTGTCTTCTTGGTTTCTTTTATTTTCCCAAGTAAAGCTGATTTACGTTCAAGATGACGAGACATTTTATCTAATGCTTTTTTTAGCTTATCAGATCCAGTTTTCTTATCTTTCCTTGATTGATGAACAAATTCCTTATCAACTCTTTTTGTATCAATGTTGACTAATGGTAAGATTCTATCTTTAAGACGTTGAGATAAGTCAATACTTGTTTTCTTAAAATCAACTTTCAACTCACTATCAAGTTCATCACCAAACTCTATCTCTACTCTAAATCTATTGAAAAGATTTTGTTTAGTAAACAAACCAAACGAAGCGCCAGCCACAATTTCACGTTCATTTCTCATAACATAGAAACCTTGATTAGTTGCATTGATTCCTAATTCTTTAGAAGTACCTAATTCTGTATCTGGTAAACAATATGAAGTATATTTTAAGTATCCACCATCTCTTTCTACACCATTTTCATCCGTATACTTAATATCATCAAATTCCATAGTTTGAAGTAATTCTGATTTTTTCGAAACCATCTTACCACTCGCTTCTCTAACCTTTGCTGGCACATCATAAAACATAGGATCAAATGGTTTTAATTTAGATTTATTTATTTTAATTGTTTTACCAGCAGCTAAATATCTACGATAGATACGGCGTACTTCTTTTTTCAATACATTACGTCTATTGGTTGTGTATTTTTTATTAACATCAAATATATTAACAATAGTACCTGATTCTGAATTATCTAGTACATCTTTGAAATTATCTCTTTCTTCATCAGAAATAACTTTTCCGTTCATTATAGGAACTCTCCACTCACCAGTTTTGTTATAGTGATTTTCAATATCCTCTTTTATAAACTCTGATTTAATTAAATTCTGTTTTGATTGCTTACTATACAGTACAGCTTTACCCTCTAATCCTAAGATAGAAGATTTTAACCCAGTATGATATTTACCTAAAGTCCTATTTACTTTCGTAGGTAAATCTTCATCTCTACCACCAATTACTAATGCAGCACACATAGTTTCAGGTGACATACCGTTTCCATCATCAGCAATATTAACATATTCTGATTTATCTCCATCTTTTGCACCAACTTCTATGTATAAGTTTTGTGCTCCAGCATCAAATGAATTATCGAGAATATCACAAACAGCTTGGTAATATGTATAACCAGCATTTTGAAGAACAAACATTAAATTTGATGTTGGTGTAACATCAGCGTAATATGTTCCTGTTTTATTTAATGATTTATTAATTGCGTTACGATCGTAACGACTTTTTACTTTTTTACTCATTTTATGAGTCTCCTATTTTATGAGACAAAATACGTATTCTATCTCTTACTATTTTACACAATGACATCGGCTCTTCCGAAAAAAACCAATAGCTATTATTGATTTTTATTATCATTTTTATATATGTGTATATATAAGTATTACACATATCTTCTAAAATACAAAAAAAGATCTAAAAAGTCAAGCCTTTTTTTATATTGTGGAGCTGATAGGGATCGAACCTACGACCTCCGCAGTGCAAGTGCGGCGCTCTCCCAACTGAGCTACAGCCCCATACTTCGTGTCAGCTACGACACAAGTTTACTTAGGTGGTGAAAAAATATTTCTAGCACCCTTAACTACTTTTTCAAAAAATGTATTTTCTTTTGTAGTAGATTTTTTTCTACGTGTAGTTGTTTTTCTTTTTGCTTTTGCTCTTGGCATAATCACCTCTTTTATTATGTGTTCTGGAACTATCATTATCCAAATATCGCTTGCATATAAGAACCAGTATTCATATTTGCAACTGAACCTGACGATTGAAACATTTTTTGCATTTTAAAATATTGTTTCTTCATCTGATTTATAACTCTTGTTATATGTTGTGTATTAGAACCTGTACGTTCTCTGATTAAAATATACAAAGCCTTTTTATTAAAGTTTTCTATATTATGTCTATTCTTAAATAAATAGATTACTGAATCTGCTACGTTCAAATCTTTTTTACGTTTAAACAATTCCATTAAATGTTTATCCCAATAATCTAACATCTCTTCAAAGAATACCTCATAGTAATCTTTAACCTGCTCAATCTTTTGTTCACCCATAACATTTCTTTGATAATCTAAAACATCCAATTGATCTTGGTTTTTCATCTTCTTGTAATTATTATTATTGTGTAGAATCAAATAATTTTTAGCAACAATACTGAAATAAGAAAATGCTTTTCCTTTACCCTCTTTATATTTGTGCATATTCATAACAAGAAAAGAAACTACTTCATGTTTTACTTCTTCACTTGGAACATCAAAATAATAAAACTTAAATGTATGAATAATATTTTCTGCTAACTTATCAAAAGGAGCTTTTATAGATTCATTATAAATCTCATTCCTTACGATTGGATCAGTTTCTTTATTATACTTGATAATTGCATCTTCGGTTACTTGTCCGAAATACATTTTTCTTTTTTTCTTTTTTGCGACTGCTGGCATTTTTTCTCCTACTTTGCTAAGAAATCGTTAAGTGTTACAATCATAGAATTAATTTGTTCAAAGATAGTTCCTACTTCATCATCTGCTTCGAACATACCTTTATCATCTATGTCTTTAGTTTCTTTGATTATATTTGATAATCTATTTTCCAATGCTACTAACCAATCTTCTGTTATCTCTTGTTTCTTCATCAAGTTCCAAGAAGAATAAATTCCTGCTATTGTTGTTGCACCAAATACAAATGTTAATATTTCAAAAACCATAATGTTTCCTCTATTTTAAATGCTTTGCTAATTTTGAATTTTTAATTTTATCAATTACTTTATTAAGTTCATCTAATTGATTTTTTATTTCTTTAAACTGAGAGCTTAACTTATTAACTTCAGTAGATACCTCTGTAGCTGAAGAAGTTAATTGAGTTTTAACACTATCCTGTAACTCTACTACCATTAGATGCATATGGTCATGTGATGATGTTAACATACTATCTACTTCAACGGTTATAGATGATAAAGTTTTTTCTAATACATCTACGTTACTTTGTTGTGAAGCTAGATAGTCATCAAGTTTCTCATCAGCTATCTGACCACTCTCAATCAATACGTGTAAGAATTTGATATCATCTAATATTCTTCTTAACTCTTTTGTATATAAACGAATTGTTTCAGGATTAGATACATCTACAAAAGCATCTACCTGTTCTGATATTACTTCGTATTCACCCATGATGTTATCAAGTGTTTCATCAAATTCTAATGTTGCATAATATAAACCAGCGCTGAAACATCCAGCACCTATTAATGTTGACATTATTATTTTTACTACTTTATTCATTTTTTGTCTCCAAATAGTTCATCAAATAAATCTTGAGATTTTTTTGATAGTTGATCTTGTTGTTGTGGTTTCTTTTCACCATCATCAACTGTTAAAGATTTCTTTAAAGAAGATACTCTTTCTTTAGTAGCTTCTTGTTCTTCAGTTTGACCTCTCTTCCACTCATCATATTCTATATGAGTAGCCATACTATCAGCTGCGTGAAGAACATATGCTATATTAGACTTCAAAGCCCAATCGGGGTTATAAGAAATATAATAAGATTTATTTGCTTCTTCATATAAACCATCAGTAAGTCGTAGGCCAATATATTCATTCTCACTCATTACTAAACCAAATTGATTAAGTAAAAATATAGCTCTATCTGTAACTGTCATATAAGATAAATCACCATTGTGTGTAAATATCTCACCACGATTCTTACGATGCCATTCTGATTCTTGTGGTACATAATAATCTTTATCCATATCACCAACTTTACCTAAGTCGTGGTGTAGAGCTGCAAAGATAACTTCTTCTTCCGTAAAGTTTATCGTAGCACCCTCTTGTTCCCACATATTTCTTAACTTCACTGCTAAGTCTGTAACGTGAAGAACGTGTTCTACATAACCACCAACGTGTGCATAATGATATTGTTCTTTACCACTTGCTGGCGCCATACACATTCTATCTTCAAAATAATCATACATCACATTGAGTTGTTCTAATCGTGAACCATCAAATGTTTCTGTAATTAAATCACGAAGTTTATACCAATTCTCTTGGATTTGTTCTGCTGTAAGTTGTTTCATCTACCTACTTCTCCTAAGTACTTTTCTTTTGCTTCTTCCCAAGATTTACCTATCATATCTGCGTAGAATAACATCTCAGGTTTTAATTTATTTTGTTCGTGTAACTTAAAGTATCTTTTTAATGCTTTTTTCTGCCACCAAGATACGATACTTTCTACATCATTGTCAAGCCTTTTTTTCAAAACCAATTCATCTTCTTTTATTTCACCTCTTAGAAATGGTCTTGTATTATCATATAACTCTGAAAAGAATACTCCACGTTTAAATCCATGTTGATATTTAGATTGTGATATTCCGATCTCATTAAATATGATACTTAAAATTCTTTGTTTGATTCCTGTTACAGGTCCTGATTTGCCACCTTTAGATTTTATTTTCTTTTCGTATTCTTCTTTTCTATTTTCTTTAATCCAATCATGCCACTTGTCATAGAACTCATCATCAGGTTTCAATCCAATCTTACCTGCTGATTCTCCTAATCCTCTCCAATGTGGAATGCCGTTATACATAGAATGTATACCATATAATGATGTGGTTGAGAATCCAACCAACTTTTGACCATAAGTTTTTTCCCATTCATCTCGAATTACTTTAGAGTTAACCATAGTAGCGATTAATTTACCACCCAAGAAATTATATCCGAATGGTTGTGTAGAACATATCGTAGAACAAATAGCAGTATGATTAAGTAAACCATTATCTAACTTATCTTCTTTTGTCCATCCAATAAACTTATCTCTAACTTTAATTGATATAACATCACTACCTAAACAAATAACTCCAAGTATTTTATCAGTAACTTCATCTTTAACATAAAATTTTATATTTCTGCCAGGGTTGGCTGTGAACTCCATAGTATGAATTAGTCTTCGTGTAACACTCCAAGCATCATTACTCTTAGCATCACCTTGTTTTACGGGAACTGCTATAGGTCTTATACGTTTTATCTCTTCAAAAGTTCCCTCTAAATCATTCATATCTTTTGGCATCCACAATTGTTTTTGTGCTAAGTCAATCAAAGCACCTTTTTGTGTCATACCATATTCATCATAGTTCCATTGTTTCCAATTTTTATATAGAGTTGATTCTTGAACTGTCATAGATTTTAGAAAGTTCATATGTTCAATGAATGCTTCCTTTTCTTTATCATAAGGAAACTCTGTTTTAATATCGAAAAAATTATCTATGCTAAAACTCAAAGATACATCCTTTGTCCTGTACCAACGTGTTGTTCATACCATAATCCCTCAGTATCATGCCACACGTATGGTTTTTCTGGATTCTCATCCCAACCAAATTGTGAATAGTATTCATAGTCTTTACGAAGTAGATTAGCTCGATGTGATGAATGAAATGATTCTTTACCTAACCAATGTGGCATATTAGGTGTCCCATGTATATCATATATTTCCATGTTGTTATTATATCCACGTTCAATCCACTCTAATATAATAACATTAGTGTATAGTTTCAAAGCGTCAGGATATGGTTTCCACATAACTGAAGCTGGATGATTAATCCAACCTTTATATGGTTTACCATCTAACCGCTTTTCGCCTGTAATGGCTTTGATGATTTGCATACCCTCAACTCGTTGTTTACCTAATCGTCTCCAATCAAGTACTTTAGCTGATTCTGCAAAACTCTCATATGGTAAGAATGTCTGCATATTTATAACCTTTTATTTTTATTTATTGTCCTGTCGATCCTTCTGCCCAACTCAACTTGACAATTTCTGCTTGAGGAAACATATATTGATCTACGTCTTCTGATTCAAGTATATCAATACGATTAACGAATCGTCTATTCATTACATCTCTAACTTGATATACACCATCTTTATGTTCAGTTCCACGTAATAGTATCCAATCACCAAAGTCAAGAAAACCGCCCCAACGTCTCAAAAGATTTCTACTCACCGCTATGAATTTGTAGTTGGAAGCTTCTCCAACTTTTATGCGCGTTCCATCCGCGAGAATGTTCGGTGTAGAATCAGTTTGACGTGGTACTGGTTGATACATAGTAACTTTTACTGGAATACCAATATCAGTATAATGTTTCAACCTTAATTTCAAAGAACTATTTTCTTCCTTTAGTTCTGCGACCATAGTGTCGTGTTTACTCTTATAGTAACTTAATACCTTATTTGCTCCAATCATATTTACCAAAAGTAAACATACTGCAAATAAAAGAAACTTATTAAGATTACTGCTCATGTCTGTTTCTCCATTCATATTATAATAATTATCAAGTTTGTTCATATAACCTCATTTTATTTTACTAAAAATCTATCTCTTCATCTTCATCAAAATCCTCAAAAGGATCACTGAATCCAGATTCAGCTTCAAGTTCTTGCATTAAATCTTCTATTATAGTCCAAGATTCTTCAGCTAAAGCTTCATTTAATTTTTCTATTATTTGTCCTGCTTCCATTAAATTTCCTTAAAGTTTGTATTCAATTCCTACCTTGAATTTATAATATTGTTTACCTTTTACATCATTATAATCAAGGATATTATTAAGTATTATTTTTTCTGAAATTTTCCAATTTAGTGAAACATTAATTTCACTATCAAATCGATCTAAACCAAGCACTTCATCTCTAAAATAATAACCATCAAGTTTACTTACTAAATCAAAGTAAGCATTAATTTGTTTCTTATGATTAATACCAAGAGAAGTTCCTTGTTCTGTTTTATCTTCTGAATGTAACATTGTATGTCCAACACTAAACCAATCTTTTTTATATCGTGTATCTAATTTAGAATATTTTAAATCACGAGAAGTTTTGTTTACGTATTGTGGTTTCATATATAATGGTAATCCATTTGGTTCAAATACAAACCAAGCTTCTTCATCAATATAATTGACAGCTAATTCTCTTTCCCAATCTCTTTTATAATAGATTGTTTTAGATTTAAAACCTACAGATAATTCATAATCATCTTTCTTGATTGATTCATCATTAGGTGTTCTCATAGCAAAACTTGAGAACAATATTAATCCACTTAAAAAACTATTCATTTTTATTCCTTATTTTTGTACCTGAAATTTCCTTAATGTCTTCAGGTGGTTCATGTTCAATAATATCATAACCTACATCTCTTCCATAATTTATAGATTCAATATCTGGCATATCAACAAAATCAATCGTTCCAACGTTTACTTCGTCTGGGAACAATTCGAATACTTGCATCTTTATTTCGCTTGAGGAGTATAGTGGGTTTTCTATCTCTCTTATGCCTATCAAGATATTTTTTCCTAACTTTAATCGTTCCTCGATTAGCCATTTATGTCCTTTATGAAATGGTTGCCACTTGCCTATAAACAGAGAGTATTTCATCTAAACATTCCTCTATTGGTTTATCTGTATTCATATCTAAAAAATTTGTTAGTGGTGGTTCATAATCATCAACAAAATATTTTTCTCTACCACGTTCTTCTGTAGTATGACAATACACTTCTAATACTTCAAATCTTGGTTGTAATTTAGAATAATGAGCACCTTTACCAATAGTTTTTAAATCTTCTCTTAACCACCTATAAGGTGAAACTAATGATACTACAGGTAGATATCCTTTACTAAATAAAAATACTGCAGTATCTACAGCCCATCTTATATTTTTAATTCTACCATCACGACTATAATCTTCTACATCATTTCTTGCTAAAGTTTTTCTAACATCATCACCATCAAGATGTACAATCTCCCAATGTGGCATCTTCATAAAACCAATCAACTTATCATTTATAAATCTTTCAGCTAAAGTTGTTTTGCCAGAACCAGGCTGACCTGTAAACCATACTATTTTTTCCATTTGTAAACTATTTCACTTCTTAGACTTTTTTTTACCGAAGATTTTTTCCCAATTTTCGGCGTACTTTCTGATATTGGATACTCTATTCTTGTCGCCCTTTCCTGCGTTTGAATATTTTTTTTGCGTTTTACCACTTATAGTATCTCCTTTTTTTAATTTCTTTGCCATTACCTTTTCTCAAAACATTCAGTATCACAATAGTAAGATGTTGTAACTTTTTTATCCCCCTTCAAATCCATTCTTTTTGTATGTTCAGCTCTTGCATTGTACATAGGATATTCTCCATATCCTGGTGATGGAACAATTTGAAACACATATGGATCTGTTTTCATAGTTCCACACGTATGACACTTTCTTCTGATAATTACCTTTTCAGGTCTTTTATTACTTCTTCTTGGCATTATGTTATAGGTCCTCCTACATAAATTTCCCATTTTCCACTTTCAATAAGTGGCTTTGCTTTTTTGTATTTTAAGTCTTTTGTTTCTTTACCATTGGTAATCATAACAATTTCATTTCTTCCATACTTTTTTTCTTCATTAACTATAGTAGTTACTACTTGTCTATCCATGATAGTCATACCATTAAGATGATCTATCTCATGCTGAACACATATAGCTTCAAGTAATCTTAACTCTTCATCTTGTTTTTTATTTGAACTCTCTTCCCAACTACCTTTACCATCACTTGGATTTGGTGCACCACTAAAATACCAATTACTTTTTTCTTGTTCAGTTTTGATTATAATATTTTTAAATCTTTTAGTTTGTATACCCTTACCTTTAAAAGACAAACAACCCTCATAGTAAGGTATCTCATCCCAAGTTTCAACAACTTCAGGGTTTATTAATATTATAGGTTTACGGACATTAACCACAGCAACACTAGCATCGATACCCACTTGGTTAGCTGCAAGACCAATTCCGTCTTTCCTCTCAGCGAGGATATTAAATAAGTCTTTCGCAATAGATAATCCTTCATCTATACTTACCTCTTTTAATTTTTTATTAATAACTGGATTATTTTCTTTTAAACAGTTAATTACTCTTGGTAAACTCATTAAAATAAATCTTTCATATAACCTATTAATTTTTTCCAATACAATCCTATTGTAGTAAGAAACACTCCACCGCTTATTAGTAAACTTGGATGTGAGGTTTCACCACACAAACCAATTAAATGTTTTAAAAAATGTAAAAATTCATTCATATTTTTGGAAAGTTATTATTTTCATATACTTTTAATGCTATATAACCTAATAAAAATATTACAATTATCTCAAACATTATTTCTCACCCACTTTTTTTCTGTACAGTTTAGCATCTTCTTCATCCTTTGCCCAAAACTTAGTACCGTCTTTTAATTCAAATTGTTTTAGATTATGTTTAATGTGAAATGGTTCATTTTTCTTTTTAGCCATATTAACCTTTATCTATATTGTGATTTAAAAAATCTTGTTGTTTCTTTACAGCTTTTTTCAGAGCTACCTTTTTTTCTTTTTCTCGATCTAAAAGTATTTGTTCTTGTGTTCTACGTTTAGTTTTTACTTTAGCTTTAGTTATTTTAGTAGGTGGTAAAGTTCCTTTTAACTCAGGTTGTTCTTTACCCTTATGATATACATTACCATCTTTATCTACAAACTCTGCCATCCAATGCCAACCAGCTGGACGACCTGTAGGTGTATAACTTTTTTTCTCTTTTGGAAAACCAACTGCTTTTAAGACACACATAGCACAAGTTACTTTTACTGCATCATCTCCAATATTTTCTACCCAACGACCACACTTATGACATTCTAATGAACGTTGATATTTATACATCTATTTACCCCACTTTCCATTTTTTACGATTGTAGCCATAATACCATAGTTGGATACATCAAGAAATGCATCTTCCATCGGTTCTCCCTCAACTGCATTATCTTTATCACCCATCAACAAAGTCTTTAGTCTCTGTATCTTATCGTTCATCCTAAACCATAATCCTGTAAGTGATAACTTAATCTCTTCAGGAGTAGTCAATTGCGAACCAACAGAGATGTTCCCTGGACCATAATCGTGTTGCTTGTGTAAGAACAATACGTATTGTTCATGTTGTAATCTTTTAAACTCTTTAGTCATCTCTGGCCATTCCTTTTCCATCTGTTTTACTACAGATGCTGATTTGGTATCACCAGCTTCTTTAAGAGATTTTGATTCTTTTATAACTTTCATATATTACCTTTTTTTGAGTGCAGGACTGGATTCGAACCAGCGAATAATGGATTTGCAATCCACCCCATTAGACCACTCTGGCACCTGCACGGCCGATACGTTGTGCCCATTTTTTGTCCTGTACTTCTTTTATATGTTTACAATGTACTATTCTTAACTTGTGTCGAAACTGAAAAGCTTTACAATCACAAGCCCATTCCATTCTACTTCTATCAAATCTGATATCGTAGTCTTTACCATCTACCTTATGATGTTCCCACTCATAATCATCAATGAGAACACCATCAAATTCTTTTATAATCTTATCTATTATATCAGACATTACCTGCTATCATAAATACAATAAATACAAAAAATATCCATAGAAGAGTCAAAAACTCTCCTATCCTATAACCTATTAATTTCCAATTCATAATTTTATTCCTTTATTTAACACTATAATATACGACAAAAAACAATACAAGTCAAGCCTTTTTTTTCATTTATTTTAAATAATTTGGGCCTGTCCATTCAAAGTAATCTTGGTTATCATCAAATATATTTCCACGAGCGTGTTTAGCGGCTGAATTCCAACTAGCCGATTTAAATACATCACCAACTTTCATTGGTAATCCTTTATGAACACCACCTTTTTTAGCAACAAATCCCCAAACTGAAGTACCACTTATAACCTTTATAAATTTTCTACCTGGTTTTAATGATAAGTGGTGTTTGTTCCAAGAATCTGAACCCTTACCACCGCTCCATTTTACATAATCTTTACGGATATTTTCTAATAGATTATCCATAGCACCATCAAAGTCATTTTTGACTACGACTGGTGCGATTCCATTAATAAATTTAAAACTCATTTTATATACCCATCGCTATTTCTGCTTTACCCTCTAACCATTCAGCTTCTTCATTACTCATAAGATCTTTTGACTTGTCAAGATAGTCTCTTTCTAACTCATCCATCAAGTTTAACCTATTTTCATCTGACATATATGATATTTTAGATGGTTTACCATCATACCACATATCTACAACCTTAATCTCATTAGTAATAGAACTCATAACATATTCCACTTTTAGTGGAGCCAGTTTCATTTCTTTTTCAAATACATAAGTCATATTTATTCCCTTTATTTACTATCGTAATATACGAACAAAAACCAGTACTTGTCAAGCCTTTTTTTCACTTTTTTTTAAAAATCTTTTATACATCTTATTTATAGCTATTTTTTGGTTTTTCGTCAAATTTCCCCATTTTCTAATATTTTCATCAATAGAATCTAAAAAATCTTCTGAACGTGCTACATATACATCATCATACTTACACTTATGTAATACTTCCCTAACTATTCTTGTCTTACCAAGAAGTCTTTCAACTTCCATACGTTTCTTTTCAATCTCTGCTGTACTGTTTCTTTTGATTATTTTATGAATAGCAGTTAACATTTTTGGTGTTATCTTACGGCCAGCGATAAGAGCAACATACATTTCAGTAGTAAAGTTATCCGCTTTTTTAGTTTCAATTAGAAACTTTAATTCTTTTATTTCTTTAGAATATGTTTTTTTATTAAAAGCCTCTGTCTCTTTCATCTTCTCAGGACTTTGTTTTTTATAAAATTTTGATTTATTAACAGTATTCATATCTGATCATACGAACAAAAACCAGTACTTGTCAAGCCTTTTTTTTCAAACAATAAGAATAATATCCATTATAGTCTAAAGTTAGATATATCATTTCATAATCATAGTTATGTAAAAAATCATGAACTGCTTGTTTTACACCATAATTAAATTTGTTTATATAATCATAATTAATAAAATCATGACCCATAATATATCCATTATCCTTTACTTTATCTTTAGATAATATTAAATCTGTTACTACTGATTCGTAGTCGTGAGCTGCATCTATAAAAACCCAATCTAATGTCTCATCGTCTAAGCTATTTAAAAAACTTTCTGATGTTTGTTTTCTTTTTATATAGTTTGGATTCTTAGACCTTTTAATAAAGTTATCAGTTAATCTCTCTTCTAAATCCATATCTATCCAAGTATCAACTAAATAAAATAATTGAGGTTTTATAATTTTAGATATTACTCTTGAAAACTCTGCATCCCAAATACCCAACTCTGCACCAATTGTATCTTGAGGCATTTGTTTTATCAAATCAACTCTCGTTGGTAATACCTTACAATTTTGTAAATGTTTTTGTTTTAATTCTTTCATCGATTAGTAATAAAGGGGGTCAGATAACTTAGTTAAGCAAATACTTATCACCTAACCCCCATAATACTATTTTAGAAATTAATAACTAATCCAATGTTAGCATATCTTGGTGTTCCCAAGAATACTTCTGCGTTATGTGCTAAGTGAGCCCTACGTGCGGCTGAGTTAGCTCCATGACTATTATATTGACTGTTATCAACTGCATCTTGTACATAAACTGCATCAAGTGCATTAAATATATGCCCTGTTAAAGACATATCTAAACCACCAATCTTAGGTAGTTTATATGAACCATGTAAGTCTAAACGATTGTATGCTGGCGCCATCCAAACTTGTTCTCTATCAGCTCCATCATCTGTACCATCATACTCACGTGCACTAGGACTCCAATCAGAATAGTTGTTATCATACATCTTAAAGATACCTGATAATCTTAATCCTTTGATTGGTGTAAGTTCTGCACCTACGACATAAGCTGTCTGAGGCATATCACCTACCATTAATCCATCAAGTGCATAATCATAAGGTGTGGTTTTTAAACCGATTACCTGACCATCTTCATTGTACTCATTTTCTTGATAGTTACCTGCAGCGTCTCCGTCAAATTTCCAATTACCAAATGATACTGCTCCGTTAAGACGAATCATATCGTTTAATTGCATTGAACCTTCAACTTCAAGTCCCTGGTGTTTTTGGTTTATTCCACTTAGGAATATAACATCAGTATCACCACTTGAACCTTGTCCAGTAGTTACAGCTTTGGTAAGGTTTCTATCTTTCCAATCAGTATTGTAAGCACTTACTTTAACTGCGAAGTTATCTGAACTAAAGTTAACACCAGCTTCTGAACTAATGAATGCTTCATTAGAAGGATCTGATGCGACTGTACCATCGTAGTAAATTACGTTATCCATAATAGGTGGTTTCTCAACGTATCCTGTATTAGCAAATACACTAACATTATCGTCTACGTCATACATAGCTCCACCCTTAATTTGGAAAGTAGAAATAGCATCTGCTTTAACTACTTCGTTAGCTACTGTAAAGTGATCCTGATAAGAGTATTTAATACTTGATAATCCACCCATACCATAAACATTCAATTTATCTTTAGTGTAATTACCTTGTAAGAATCCACCAATCCAATCAACCGTTGTTGAGTTGTGATAAGCAATCTCATCACCCAAACGAACAACTTTACCATCAGGTGCATTGTCGTCTGCATAGTCTACATAGTAATCACCACCTAATAAATCACGAACTTCACGAGCGTGTTCTATACCAGCAGTTCTCCAATCTAAACCAACTTGTAGTTCTAACTCATCACTAACTTCATAGTTAAGTTTTGAAATCAAACCATAAGTATCTTGACGATTGATTGAGTTACGAAGAATACCCTTTGAACGATTTTCAGTTGCGTGAAAATCAGTATCAACTCTGTCTGAGTTGGTTGCAATAGCTGCATCCCAATCCCAGCCCCAGGGTGAACTTGCCCACCAGGAATTTCCTTCAATAGCAGGTTTTCTAAATGATGAACCATAAGTTCCTGTACCACCACCTGAACCACCACTCCAATACAATACTGAACTTAGTCTTGTCTTGTCGTTAATAGTCATAAAATGGTTAAGGTTAACTAATGGTTTATGAAAGAAGTTTTCTCTTTCATTTAAGAAACCAGAATTATATCTGTCTTGATTTCCACCACCAAATAATCCACCGACACCATACATATACCAATATTGTTTACCCTTATAGTCTGAACTAACTGATCCCCAATTTTGGTTGAATGTACGACCACCTTCTGTTTCGAACTTAGCGCCTTCAGCATATGCTGATTCGTCATATCCATCAATATCACCTGCTAACTCTTGTGAGTAAGTAGCGATATTCTGTTTATATAAGTTCTGTCCATGTCGTTGTGGAGCACCGATTGCATATAACTCAAATCGGTTCTTGTCATTAGCTTGGAAACTAGCACCCATGTAATATGCCCAAGCATCTGTCCAAGTTGCATCAATGATACCATCACCAGTCTTACGAACTATCGTTCCACTTAATGCTAACTTATCACCCATCATCAAACCAGTATTATAGTTCAAAGTAGATTTTAAAAAACTACCTGCACCACCCTCTTGTTTGAACTTACCACCTTTTTCAGCGGAAGCTGGGTTTGTTATGATGTTCATAGTTCCACCGATTGATGGTGTAGCTAAGTTAACAGCTGATAGTCCTCTTTGTAACTGAATAGATTGTGCTGCATCTGCAACTCCATCCCAATTACTCCAATAAACCCATCCGTTCTCCATATCATTCTGGGGAACTCCGTTAATCATTACAGCCACGTTACGTTGGTTAAATCCACGAACATTGATACGAGCATCACCCGCACCACCACCTTGTTGTGTAGCATAAACACTTGGTGTAGTATTTAGAGCCATCGGAACATCTTGACTACCAAGACGAAATTCTAACTCTTCCTTACCAACCGTTGTGTATGCAACAGGTGTTTTTTCATCTGCTCTTGAAGCTAAAACCTCAAGTGCCGACATTGTAATAGCATCAATTGCCAAAGCAAAATCAACCTTTACATCTTCTTCACCCATAACAACCTCTTGAGATTGAGATGAGTAACCAATGAATGTAACTGTAACAGTATAAGTACCAGGATCAAGTTTGATAGAATAGGAGCCAGTTTCACTAGCTACTGTTCCCATTTCTGTTCCATCTACTACTACATTTGCTCCACTCAAAGGATTTGTGTCGGCATCAGTTACGAGTCCAGTTACAGATTGTGCGAACAATCCACCAACCATCATAAGTGATACCATTAGATTACGTATATTCATTTACGTTCTCCCTTTTTTTGTGTTAAGACGCATTTTTCTACAGGTGCGTCAACTGCCTGTATTGTGGTATGCGAAATCTTATCTCTCATTTCACACCACCTAATTTTATCTTTCATTTGGACCAAGAGCATTAGTTCCATCTCTTCCACGATATTTTTTAATCTTTTTTGGTTCTGGCTTTGGTTCTGGTTTTGGTTCTTCAACCTTTTCAGCTCTCCAAGTAGTAGTAGGTTTTTCAACAACCTCTTTCTCTTTATACTCTTTAAAGATTTTTTCTACTTTATCACCCTCTTCATAAACCTCAAAACTCTTCCTACCAATTGCAGTATTCCATGCTAATACCATAGCTAATGCCATTGGATCGAATACAAAAATTAAAATGAATATAAAGAACTTTACAACTGTATCTACATCAGTTCCAAATACTCTTGCCAAATAAATTGCGGGACCCACATCCACCCCAGTTTCTATTAATTCAACTTTTAAATCACCAATCTCTTGTTTAATTTTTAATATCTCATCATTGACTGCTAATACTTTTGGATTATAATCTTCACGAAGTTTTCTTTTTGCTGTAATATAATTTTCTGGTAAAGAAGCAATAGATTGTTCTAACTCTTCTTTTAGATAAGTTTTATCATCTTCTAATTGTTCTAATCTATCTTCTTTATATAATAATGTTGTTGATTGTTTTTCAAAATTTATAGTTGCACCTTGATATGCATTTGATAGATATCCAAAGATACCTGCTGATGTTATAAGAACTAATACTACTACACCTATACCTAAATAAGTTTTTAATATCTTACTGGCTGTATACCAATACTGATATAGAAATGAAGCGGCTACAAGTTTAGTAAACTCTAATGAACCTGCCATTATAATAACCGATAATTGTGCTCCTGAAAATAATTTTGATAATCCGAATACAGAAAAGAATGCAGCGCTCCCTGCGACAAGAAGTGCTGACAAGCCAACTAATGTTGTAAAATTCTTAACTCTTTCAAGCATTTATTTTTCTCTCTTTTACTCTTCATCTTCTAATTCTACCAAGTTTTTTATTGTTGCTAACATTTCTAATTGTCGTGAGAGTGCTTTAGATAACTGTTCTGACGACATTGCGTTATCATCAACATTCTCAATTATTCGTTCGAGAGAATCTTCCATCTGACTTAATCGTTCTTCTACAACCCTTTGATACCTCATTGTAACTCCTTACGCTTGTGGTAAACTTTCTTTGTTTAACTTAATGAATTCTTTAATGTAAAACTCTTGTTGTGGTGTACTTTCAAATACCCAGGGAGGCACTTCTTCAGTATTATCCACCAAAGATTGACTAAACTCAGCTTCTCTTTGATGAAAATCTGCTATCCTAGCAAATAGTTTTTCAAAAAATTTATCCATTGTTTTTCCCAATATACTATAAATATGATATATATTGTCTAAAATTTACTTTTTATTTAAATTAATATCTTCAAACTCTGCTTCAATTACCTTATCTGCAGCGTACCAAACATTGTCCTTTGTGAGGACCGAATCAACACCATGCATTTTTTTAATTTCCTCAACGCTGAAACCACAATCGGTTCTCATCGATCCTCTAAGGACATACATATCATCTCCGATACGTATTATTCTCATTTAGGATATTTTAACAGAGTGCTTCTCAGGTATCTCCGGTTCTATTTTAGGAATGGACACAGACAATACACCATCCTTAAAATTAGCTGATACACCTTGACCATCCAGTAATTCACCCAATTGGAAACATCTTTTGAACGAAGATTGTTTAAGTTCTCTACGTAAAACTTTAGCTCCATCATCTTCAAAGGTGTTATGTTTATCACCTGAGATTGTTAGAGTTCCCTCTTCAACATCTACTTTAAGTTGTTTCTTATTAAGTCCTGGAATTTCTGCTACTATACCGATCTTGTCATCGTATTCATATACGTTAACTTTTGGATATGCTGAACCTGCATATGGTTTTACACCTACAGATTTTACTACCTCTGGAAATTGTGATTCTACCATTTGGTCAAAAAGTTTATCAAATGGTGTTAAAAAAGAATCCCTATCTAACATAGGGATATTGCGATTAAAGACTACTTTAGTCATGATTTTCTCCTGTTGTTATTTTTGTTTACTATTTAGTCAAACATCGATATCCTCATTTGAGCGATATCAAACCTTTATTCATTAATAAATATAAGGGATACTCATTTTTAAGTCTATTATATAAGTGGAAACTAAAAATTGTTGTATCCCTGTATATTTAAATTTTGTTTGGAAATTATGGGGATGTAGGATTAGCATACCTACAACTTTTGGCTCAGATTTTATTGCCCCTTGTACCTACTACCCATCAGTTACGATGATTCTCCTCATGAATGGTTAGTCCACGTCAAAGTGAGTATAACCTCTGTAGTATTGCTTTATCTCTCTGAGTTTAGATTGATTCAGCCACTAAGTTGGGATTTCAGAGTTACCCTTACCCAAAACAAGGTCTAAAGAATTGCTTCTTTATTTATTTTCCAAAAGTACTTTCTTCAACTACTATCGTAGGGTATTTTCAACATTTAGCCGAATACCAACTCACCACAAGTCTTGAAGCGGATCACCTTATGGGCTTCTAAAGGATACCCATTATTCAGTCAATCCCATACCGAGTTTGCAACTCTCAGTACTTCTCAAAATTCCAAATTTTCAAAAAACTTTATCCACTATTTTAGTGGAATAATATAAGTATCGAGAAATTTCTCAAAATACAAGTTTTTTTTATTTATTTATATATATTAATATATATTAACCTAAAACGCAAAAGCGTTATTATTTTTAATTTTTTTTACATACCAATATGAATACTAAAGTACTTAAAAAACAAATTCAATATACTGTACAATTAATTGTATGTGTTCTTATTGCTCTTGAAATAGCAATTCCACCTAATCCATATAAGAAACAATTAATATTAGCATTAACAATTTTAATATGTTTAAAGCATAATTTAGTTGAACGTATCTCAAAATCTCTTGATAATTTTGGTAAAGCAATTAAAAGATATCTATAGCATCACCCATTTGATTAATAAGCGTAACTACTGCATAAGATAGTGTAGCACCATAACCGAAGTATAACCATTTGTTTTCCCACCAACTTGGTTTAACTAACTTAACCTTTTTTTCTGTAAGTGTTAGTTGTTCATTAGTTAGTTTGAGTTCTTCATTAGTTAATTTAAGTTCTTCTTCAAGTGTAGTAATCATTATAGCTTTCAAACTATCTTGATAAGCTAACGAATCTACTTTGTTTTCTAAATAGATAAAATCATTCTCAAGATTAATCATCTCTTCATCTGTAAATGTAGTTTGTGATAAACCTACTGATAGAAATAATAGTATTAAAAATTTTCTCATTTTAATAACCTCTCATTAACTTATCTAATTCTGACCAAGCTTCCATAGCAGATCCAAAATCAAACATAAACTTTAATAAGAAAAAACCTGCTGCTGAAATCAAAACAAATTCACATACATTAAAAATATCTCCCATTGTAATTTTTCTCATTCTTGTTGTAATGATCCTGTCTGAGGGAAACATAGGCCAATATTTTTCTTCCGTATAAGATTTTTTCCCAACTTTTATCGTCTCTTTTGATATCATTCTTTTTTTCATAATAAACTCCTATAGTTATATATATTAAATTCATTCGAAACATTTATACTTGGAACATCTTTATACCACTTTGCAAATTTACTCCAAGTTGATTCGGGGTGTAATATTAAAAATTTTGAATGTGAAAGTGAAAATAAATCTATAACATTACGTAAACAGTTTTTATTTAACTCATAATCTAAATAATCTTTTGAACGATCTATTTTACTTTCTATGTTATTTAGTATTGCTGTATAATCAAGTATGTCAAAATTATCATAGAATACTTTTAATTTTTCTTTATCGTTATTCGTACTTATATAAAACTTTTGATTTGGTTTAGCTTTTACTATATCATCCATAATCTTTAAATAATATTCATCCTTAAATGTTTCATACCAACTACCACCTTGACCACAAGTTAAAGATTTTTTTTCTAATTCTTTTCTTTCATTATCAGATAAATTTTTATCTTTTAATTCATTTCTAATTTCTTCAAAGTCAATAGTTTCTTCTGGAGTTCCTACATCACCTTTACGCATATGAATACCAACAACACCATCTAACTTTTTAATTATAGTATTTTTTAAAATATCATTTTTTATATCTATTGATTGTAATGGTCTATTAGAATTAAAGTTTTTGATAAAATTAAAATAATGTTTGAAATATTCAATAAACTTTTGTTGAAATAAAACCCAATTTATTTCTGTATCTAATTTATAAGTTTCGTCTTTAAGCAACAATTCAAAATCTAATATCTTATCACCATCCCAAAAATCATCTTTGTATTCATCAACTCCTTTTGTATTTGGTATTGATAAATAATTGAGTTCTGGCCAATATAACTTTTCTAATAATATAGTGAATTTAAAATTATTTATTTGATTGAATAGATAAGCAAGTTCCCAAAATATTATTCTATTACATAAACCAGTTTGTTCTGGATTATATTCCATTCCAGCAGACTTCCATTCTTCTGTTAATTTTAAATAACTCATTATAAAACTAAATCAGATTTCCTAAATATATCTTTTGTATGAAAGGAAGTTGAATCAGCAGGATTAAAAGAATTATCAAAACAATATTTAACATCTTCTCCATTCATAACTGATTCTATATCAACAAATATACCACCTGTATGAGAAAATAATTTATCTCTTCCATAATATTCACTATGATTTTTCCACCAATCTAATATTATTTTAGAACAAATACTATCTGCTGTAGTAACAGATTCATCGATTTGTGGTATTTTTAAATCTGCATTTACAGTAAATAATGGAAATGTATAAGTTACTCCAATATTAAAAGGAATAAAATCTCCTGAACTATAATGGGATTCTGCCCATTCACTCCATTTAGAACCACTATCATATCCATAATTTGTTAGTATTTTATATTTGTCTTCGTAACAAAACATCTTCATAAGTTTTTCAACATAATGTCTTGTTACCATATAACAAGCACCACTATGACATCCAATATGTCTATGAGTTAAATTTAAATTTAATTTAGAAAATGATGCTACATATAATTGAATACAATCCCAATTACAAGGTAGATTTTCCATTAGATAATCCCAATCAAAATTCCAATATTCCATAGCATCTAAACATAGATCATCTTCCATAATAATACAATATTCTGATTTGTTAGAATAATACCAATCAATTAAAGTATCAAACTGATTTAACACTAATGATATGTTTTTAGGATGATTATACTTTTCTGGTGGATGATCTGAAATAATTTTATGTTTCCAATCATCATAATCTTTATAAAAGTATTTATCTACGGACACTCTCGTATAATCAGTAATTGCCCATCTTTGAAATTGAGACTCCATAGAGTCTTTACGATCTGTACGATTATTTAGATTTAAATAATATATAGGTAAATTTATAAATCACTCCATTCATCACCCCAGAATAACCAGTAGAATAATCCCATACATAATGCCATCATTCCACCTATTAATATCCAGTTCATTATCTTTTAGCTCTACTCTTTAATGAAGCTCTTGCTTTTCTAGCACGTTTTACACTTGGTTTCTTTTTAGGTGCTTTCTTCTGAGCTTTCTTGACTGCAGCTTTCTTTTTTTGAACTGCTACTTTTTTCTTTTGAACTTGAGCTTTTTGTTTTTTAATTGTTTTGACTTTAGTATCAATCTTTTTTACTTTAGCTTTTTTAGCTTTAGTAGCTTTAGCACTTAAACCTAAAATACCTAAGATAATACCAATTATTTTCGCTAAGCTTTTCATTCTAATTTCTCCTTGTTGCTCTTCTTCCACCCGAACTTGAACTTGAGGAAGAACTTGATGAACCTCCTGAAGAACTTTTTGTACTTGACACATTCGAGCTATTACCGTAACTATTATTATTGTTGCTATTATAACCTACATGGTTACTTCTTGTAATATTTAAATTTGTTCCAGGTGAACTATTATCACCTCTACTTGTAGAAAATGTTCTTGGTTTCCTTTCACCTGATGTGTATAAATCTTTAGTAGGAATATACATTCTATATCCACCTAAGAGATATGAATCATATCCATTATAGTATCTATTATAATAATCATATCTATTATAGTATCCACTACCATAATTTCCAAAATAATTATACATACCATTAAATCTATTATACATCATTTGATAAGCTAAACCCAATGGTGAACCTGCTCCAGTTTGTGCATATATGTTTACATTAACAGGTCTTGGAACTGCTCTTGAGTAAGTTTCATAGAATAATTCTTCTTCTTGTTCTATCTCTGGTTCAGGATAAAACATACTGAGTTGTGTATAGCATCCAGATAATACTAAACACGATACAAAACTCAGTAATATGTTTTTAATATTAATCATGTCTCTGACTATTGAATGTATCTTGTTGTGGTGTATCTTGTATTGGATATGGATCAGATATTTCAATTTGATTTTTCATGTTAGATGGTTTAGCTGATTTTCCATCAGTTAATTCTACAACCACAATTGTTGTTAGAAATATTAAAAAAACAGTTGTAGCTGTAATCACTACTACTTTTTCTCTCTATCTGGCATCCACATTGGTTTTTTACCCTTATGACCTTTTTTCATTTCGTCTTGTGCAACTTTATATCCAACATAATACGCTACTCCACCAATAAGAATATTCTTAATCCATTGTTTGGTTCTATGTTGCCTTACCATTTGTGCACGCTTATATCGTTGTGGATTATTATCCATCTTAGCGTGTGCTCTACTATGAGCGGCTTCGTATTTTCTAAAATCCCAATCTTGCATAGTTCTAACCATACCAGCAGTTCTATTTTCTCTCTGCTCTTGTTTAGTAATTTCTTTATCAGTTTCAGTTTGTTGTGCTAAAAGTGGTAAAGATAATCCTAAAACTAAAAAAAGTTTTTTCATTATATTTCCTTAAAGTTATTCGGGCTTGTCAATAGGATTGCCATCATCATCATACTCATAAGGTTTTACACCCCACTCTTCTTTTGACTCAAGTATAGCACTTACCACTTCATCATGATTATCTGGATTAGAGATTACAATCTGACCTTCACACGCTACAGAATATTCATCATCTTCAGATTCAATCATTTCTACATCTAATGATCTCACACCATCATCATCTTCTGATATTACTTCGTGGTTTTCATCCCAAGCAGGATTCTCTAAGTATGATTCTAATTCTTTAGCTTCAGCTTCATATTGAGAATGATATTTAATTTGCATTCGCATAATATTCTCCGATTAAATTTGCATTATATTAATAAATATACCATATAACTATTAAAACGTTATAATTCTATGTATATTCATTAATTAAATATTCTAACATATAAAATTGTGATATGTTTATATTTACAATTTTTTTTGTTTTTAAATCATAATAGTATGGTGGGTGTTGCATAGTTGAAACAATACTAAACTCTAAAACTTTATTATCAACTATATCCCAAGACATATATTTAGTATTTAATTTTGTTTCTTGTATTTCTTTTAATTTAACAAATAAATTATGTAACCCTAAAATTTCTTCTTCACTACAACGTTCTATTATTGGTGATTTAAATGGTGATTCTTTTAACTTTAATATTCTTTCTCTGGAATTTTTTGATGTACCATATGGAAAATTATTTTTATTTTTTGTTTTCCATAAATGTTTTCTTCGAAATGCAAAAACTTTATTACCAATAATAACAATTCTAATATCATAGTTTACATCTTTATATTTTTGAACTAAACAAGGATATATTGATCCTTGTGTCCAACTTCTTGTTGTCTCATCGTCAACTATAGAATCTAATGTTTCAAAATAATTAACTTGTTCTGCACCTGCTCCCCAAGTTTTTTTAGTAACAATAGGAAAATTTATATTTAAGTTTTCTATTTCTTTTTTAGATGCTACGTAATGTGTTTCTAAACAAGGTATATTATTTTCTAACATAAACTCATATTGTTTTAATTTGTCATCATAGTAATAATATGATTCGGGTGATGGATACATTGTTTTAAACTTATCAGCAAGTGTTGAAAATACTTTAAGTGTTTTAATTTTATCTTCTTTATCATGTTTGAACATCGCTATTAAAACATCTTCATCTTTTACATCTAAAGATTTTACTGTATCTAAATCATGAGCATCGATAACTTTATTAGTAACTCTTTTTTTATCCAACATTCTTTTAATAAACTTATACATTTTATGCTGATATATAATATCTTTATGTATATAAATCATTTTGTATAAAACAAACCCTCTCTTGGTGCTATCTTAAAACAATTAGGTGGATATATTGTAGGAACTTTTCTATAGACAGAAGCAAACTCACTCCACATAGAATTACTTGCAACAAATCTTTTACAATAAGACAAAGCTAATAAGTCTGTAATATCATGTATATTGATTTTTGGTGTTCCATAATCTATAGCAAATCCCCACTTAGGTCTATCTTTTTTATGTAATAACATATTATCACTCATAACCACATCATATCTATCAGTAAAAAACTTTACTTCATCAAGTGTTGCATCTGTACTAAGATAGAATATTTCTCTTGGATTTGTTTTAACTATTCTATCACATATCTTAATATAATATTCATCATCAAGATATGCGTATTTCCAATTATCATTATCTGTTTCTAACCATTTCTTATAAGCTTCACTACCATCATCAACTAAATCACCTCTACGTATATGAACACCTGTCATATCCATACATTTTGTTTTAACAAGATTAGTTAAATCTTTATTGAACTGTAGAGATTTTACTGGACGATGTAGTGGCATTGGAATATTATTAAAGATACAATCCCAGGGTTCTTTAATAGATCTTATCTTAGGGTTATGTTCGAATGTGGTATTTGGAAAATGAATGAACTCATTCTCATAATATATTTGATCAGACAATACCACTTGGTGAGTATCACCATATTTTATCTGTAGATATTCCCAAGCAAATATTTTATGTCCAAAACCAGGAGGTTCTGTGTAAGATGTTGTAACTTGTTTAATTGTGTACTAACACTCCTTCAACAAAATATACATCATGTGGTTCAATATCAAACCTAAAATAACTTTGAGATTGTGCATTTGATGCAGTCCAACTTGAAACTGAATTTATAGCTATTGGTTCAAGTGAAGAACTTAAAACTTTCATATCAGCATTAATATCACTTACATATTCAAAGTACCAAACTCCAGGAACATCTTCTGTTTTAGAAGAACTATAAACCAATAAAGTGTGGTATTCTGTTACTACAATATCATCACTTCTACCATTTTCACAAGTTATACTATAAACGCCTGAAGCTCCAGGAGCACGAGAATGTGTAGCTATCGATTCTATTGATGAAGTTGCTAATGTAATTTGAGATGATGTAAAGTCATTTAAAACTTCTCCACCTGAATAACTACCTGTATACTCCCACAATAAATATTCTGATGCAACATCTGTATCTGGTAAACCCGTAATATTAGCTGATAGTAATACATCACCAACTGACATAGATACGTGTGGTCTACCCTCTAAAGAACCACTTATTGATGCAATTTCTCCTGCACCAAAAGAATCTCCACCATCACCACCACATTTTGCGATAGTTCCAGAATAGTTATAACCCTCTACATTGGTTTCTATATATTTTTGTTCTTTAGAATTCCATTCGAATTCTACTTTTGTATTAATCCATTTCATATAAAACTCCTATATATATAAATAGTAACTTAAACAAATATCCATTTATTATATTTTAATTCCTTTTCATAAATCAAATCAAAATTATTTGTCCTAATATGAGTATCACCTTTCATTGGTATTAACAATTCGTCAAAAACACTATGCATAAAATCTAACGGATAACTTTTAAAAAACGATGGTAATCTTGGAATAGCTCCGCTAGTTGGTCCTGGACATTCATTTATCTCTAATAACCACAAATTGAAATCCTCATCAGGAATCATATCTAAACCAAATACATGAATAAGATTTCTTTGATTGTAACCATTCATTCTATTGAATACTTCTTGAGAGAAATCTTGCATTATCTTCACAAATTTTTTGTAAAACAAATCTCTATGCTCATACTCACTAAATTTTAGCAAACCTTTTTCTCTTGATTTAAAACTTTCTTTTACATAAAATTCATAATTAGTAAGATGTATTTTTTCATCCCATGCACTATTATCAAATGGTTTAAAACTTAACCTTATAAATGCTTCAGGATATATAAATGTTCTCAAGTAACCACCATATATTTGTAATACAACAAAAAACCTAAAGTCTTGTTTTCTACCATTATATAATAATGGATTTTTTATATGCCGTTGATATATCGCATCTCTAACATTTACTTTTGTCAAGTCTTTTGTAAGTATAACTCCATCACCATTCGTACCTCTTGTTGGTTTTACAAACCATTCACCATCCAACATAGGATTTTTTTTGTATGTTTCAGGATAATAATATTTACCACTAAACCAATCACACTGATCCTTTTTATATTTAGGATAAAATTTCTCATCAAGATATGTTCTATACTTAGTGGATTGAAAGAAGTTATTAATCTTCTCTTCTGTATAACCCTCTCTCATTTTCCAATCACCATCAACTAAACTACCACTTACAAAGTAGTCATTCCATATACCAAACCTTAATCTTTTTTCTCTACTTAGTTTCATAAAAATTATAATATGGTCCTGTTAAAAATGTTATCAATACTTTTCTTTCTCCACTTAAAACTTCATCTGCTTGATGAAAGTACCAAGATGGAAATACAGCAATTACTCCTATGTTATTCTTCATAACAACTTCTTTACCACAAAATACTCTCAAATCACCACCCGTATAATCATTGTTAAGAAATATCACTGCTGTCAATCTTCTTAAACTAAGATTATCTTGGTGATATAAATAAGAATCTCCTGTCTTATAAGTTTTCTTACCAATGGAATGATATATCTTTGGTTCTGTAAATCCGTAATGTCTTTTATTTATTTTTAATAATGCGTTTTCTATTCTATCCCAAATCCATTTGTTATCACCACTATTATCAATTCCATCTACAGGTTGGTTCTCTGCAAAACTTTCAGTTATAGGATATGATTCACAATCAATTATCTTATTACATTCTTCAGCTGAAAATATTCTTTGTTGTATTGGTTTTAAAAAATTTGGTTTCATAAATATTTTCTCTTTAGTTGTTCTATGATAGAATCATATGGAAATGTTTTTTTATCGATATCATTCAAATTACTTTGAGCATCAAATAGATGTAAACCAATAACATCTTCAGGTAATTGTGTTCCATCAATCAACTTATTAGTCTCATGCCAAGCGATTGAGCAAAACGCATTTGGTGGTAATACGTATTCTTCCAAATTATACTTGTTAACTAAGTAAGTTATCAGGTCTGGACCTGTTTCTCCATGTATTACTCTATCTTTATTCCTGTAACTTATATTATCTATCGCTTCTGAAAACAGTTTTCCAGAAAACAGATAAACGGATAAATCGTGGTAAATAACACTTGATGTTGGATGTATATCATTATTAACATTTCGTTCTGAAATAAAAATATATGGTTTATCTAAGTTGAAATCTTTTAATAGAACTACATCGGTGTCAACCCACAAACCACCAAGAGTATTTAATAATGTAAATCTAAATTCGTTTGAGAACCCTGATGGTGATCCTTTGTTGAATCCTTTACCATAATACCATATAGCAGAATCAGGTAATATATCATTACCATCAAGAACATTTACACCTGATGGGATATTTTTTACTTCATCATAGACGTACAGATTGTACTGAAACCCATTCTGTAAGAATGAGTTGATAGACATTATATGTTGCGGGAAAAGTTTCTTACCTATCCAAAGGCTATTAGCTACTTTATTTAACCCTACGTTTTGCTCCACCTTGACCTCGATATGGTTTTGTACCACCTTTTTTAGTGCCTCTTCCAGCACCCTGCCGAGTTCTCTTTAGATGTTTTTTAGGTTTTTCGTTTCCAACCATCTACAACAACTTATCTACAACTTGTTGTTTTGGAATAACTCCAACAAACCTACTTACCTCTACACCATTTTCTTCTATAACTGTAGTAGGTACTGAACGGATTCCGTACTTAGATGCCATCTCGCTGTTACTATCTACATCAAGAAACTCAATCATATGTCCCTCACCGGCTATCTCATTCATAACTGGCTTAAATGTTTTACAAGGACCACACCAGGTGGCACTAAAATATTTTGCTATCTTCATTAGTTTAGTTTCCTTGTCATATCTACATTAGGTAAAAGATCACCATCTTGATTATATGGCCATCTATATTCACCATATCGTTCATCTTCCATCTTCCATTTAAGAAGGATCATCTCTTTGATATCTTGTACTTCTTCGGTTAACTTCATAATTTGCTCAAGTAACTTTACCTGACCACGTTTTAATCCAGCTGATTTATCCACTAAATCTCCTTTGCCGATTTTTCGGCTGCTTGTTTTTCTTCTTTAATTTCTTTTTTGAAATCTTTTTTCTTTCCACCATGATAATCGTAAGCGTGTTTTTCTTCAATCAAAATATCATTCACACTTACCCACCCATCACTTGACAAGTCAATTGGGCTATCAGGGCTAGCAATACACTCAGTAATATGATCCCCCACGAATTCAGGTGATACAAATATTTCACCCAATACTCTACCAAACTTACCAGTACCAAACGACTTGAGTTTGAAGCTACCTGCTTCGAGTAGTTCTTTGTTTCTTGCTTTTGCTGCAAGACCTTTTTTCTTTTCATCTAAATCTCGTGTTCTTGATTCCCATGTATCAATACCCATGTATCTAATACGCTTTTTAATTTTTAAATCAAAACCCAAATCAATATAACAATCAATTGTGTCTCCATCTAAAACTTTAATTAGCTCTGCTTCATACTCTCTAACATCTAATTTTTTACCCATTACTATTCTCCGTTTAACCGAAGAAAAGTCTTCGGCTAGTTTTTAAGATTCATTCCTATTTGGTTTGCAACTAATACACATTTAGCAGTAGTCGCATTCCACTTCCCATTATAAATATTATCGAGTATAGTAAGTGCCTCAGATTGTGTTATCTTTTTTTGATACATTTCATTAGCATACAAATATTGTTTTGAATCTGAAGCTGAATTAGCTATCTTATCTATTACTTCAGTTAATTCTTTAAATCTAAGATATCCAGTATATGACAATGACAATTGAGTTGTTTGTGAATGTGCCATACATATATATCTTTCATATGGTGATTTTTTATGTCTTGGATGTTTTTGTATTGGGTTATGCATTATCTATTCCTGTTATATTCTTTCCATTGTTTTTTAGTTACTTGTTCTCTTTTCTCTTCTCCAACTTTTCTTTTGAAGATTGTTTTACCACCATCAGGTGATTCAAATATATATCCTAAATCTACGCTACCTTGAGCTATTTCTTCTGCTAACTTAATAGCATCTCTTGTGGCTTGTGCATCTCCACCAAGAGGTAAACCATCTCCAGATAACTCAGCATATGCTTGTTGCCTTAAACTTTCTGCATCTTTTAAATCACCTGAATAAACATAGTCGTTATCACCATCTTTACCCTCATGGAAATCATTAGCAAAATGTTTTGTTTCTTCCTTTAGATCACATTGTAGATGATTATAGTTAGAACCTATATAATCATAATCAACTTCGAATGTAGATTTACCACAATGTTCACATATCCATTTTGCTTGTTCTTCTTTATCGGTTTCTCCAGGCACTCTTTCACCATCTATACTATTCATATTAAGAAAGAAACCTTTACCCGATCGTATCTCTTTCATAATAGCTTTAACTATTGCTTGTCTTCCAGCGGCTGATTCTAAATTAGTTTGTCTATATTGTTCTAAGACTTCTTCGATTAGTTTTTCCATTGTTGTCTCCTATATAAAAAAAAGCCCGAACAATTTAATAACTGAACGGGCTTTGTGTGGGAATGAGAGAGTAAAATCATTCTAAATATTTTTTAAGTATCGTGCTTAACCTTTTAGTTAAATTCTTTGCAGATTTCTTTTTATCTAAATTCTTCTTAATAGCTTTTTTATAAACTTCTACTATTAATTTGTTATCTTTATTATTCATATATAAATATATAAAGAGTGCCTAAAAACGTAATTTATTTTTAGACACTCTTAACCTTTTTTTTAGGAAGCCATTGAAGCTTCAGTTTCCTCTATTTCTTCTTCGTTGAAGAGGTTCTCATCAGAACCATCAGAGACATATTTCTGAACTAACTGTTTGATGAAAGTTCTCTCTGAATCAGCACCACCTGAACTATCAAACTGAGGATAGACACACACCTCAGCAGCCTCATCAATTCCAAAACCATCAAACAACAAACCACCCATCTCAACGGAAGTTCTGGTTGAAACACCACTAGCAAACTTACCATCTTCTGAACCAGCTTCTACTCTTGTTGAATGTGCTATCTCAGAAACAGCTTTCAACAATTCAGGATCGACATTTGGATAAAGATAAGTAAGTAATCCCAACTCTTCTGAATCATTCAAGACATCCATCTCAACAACAATGAATCTGTCCATCAAAGCCTTATCCATAACTCTTGTAGAAGTGTATTCATTACCAATGTTAGCCGTAGCTACGAAAGTAACACCCTTAGCGACTTTAATAGTAGCCTGACCATCAGCCTCATCCAACCTTAGATATCTCTGACCTTCATCAAGAACCGTCATCAAAATATTCCAAGCGTCTGGATGAGCCCTTGACAACTCATCCATCAGAATAACTGCATTCTCAGTTTGAATTGCTTTCACAAAAAGTGATTCTGAAAAGTAAGTTCCAGCTTTTTTATCAAAGTGAACATTACCAATCAAGGTAGCTCTTGGATCCTGAGTAGCTCCCAAGTTGAAGTAGAAGTCAGGGCGACTCATAGCGCCAACCAATGACTTAGCTGCCAATGTTTTACCACAACCGGCAGGACCTGTCATCAGAATATTCTTACCACGAACAGCCGACCTAACAAGGTATTTCCATTTAAGTTCTTTCATCACCAATAACTCTGGCTTTAACTTGTAAGAACCATGAATGAAGTTAAGAACTTCAGCGTGATCATCTGGAACAGCAAGTTCCTCTGCACTAAATACAGGAGCCGAAGTAGCTTCAAATTCACTCATCGGAACTTTCCACCAATAAACGCGACCACTCTTACCAGTCCTACGTTCTAAAGCCATACCAGCTTCGAAAGCCCTCTTACGAGTGCCAGTTCCAATATCTGATGTATATTTATTACCATCAGTATCCCAGGCATTATATCTATTACCTGATTTTTCTATTTTTACAACAATATTATTCATATTATTCATTCCCTTTATGTTTGTTTTTTTACTCAATTTAAGATTTTTTTCTCATTTCTTATACCTAAATATACACATAAAACCTGGTATAAGTCAAGCCTTTTTTTAATTATTTTTTTAACCAATGTAAAGTACCATTTAAGGTCTGATATGTTTCCCAACCACATTTTTTAATCCAAATACATTTCCAACTATATTCATCTAATCTTGTATTAGTAGGTTTCATTTTATATCCACAATTACATATTGGACTATGTTTATAAAACTTATTTACAACCCACTTTATCACTTAGTAAGAAATTTCTTATTCATTGTTTTAGCTAATGCTGATACTGAACTAACATCGATGAACTTGGCATCTTTACCATACATCTTTTTGAAGTCAACCATATATCTATCATCATCTCTGTAACTATCTCCGATGTAATAACTAATAACTTTAACACCTTTAGTTCGTATTTCTTTTACCTGATCCTTAGTGTGTCTGACAGCTTGTTCATTGTAGTAACTCAAATCACTATTACTGAACATTGGCATTCCATCAGAAAAGTTTAGGAAGTAACTCTCTTTATCTTTTGAACCCTCACTAATCTTATCCATAATAGCTTGGTAACATAATCCCTCAGGAGTAGTTCCACTAACACCAAGATTCTTCCAATACTTTTTAATGTGAGACATCTTATTCTTTCTACTATCATAAGCCATCAAGATAGCGGGTCTCTCACTATCACTTCTACGATGACCACCTCTACTATAACTTGTATATCTAACTGAAACATCAACTGTCAAACCTTGAATCATTGAAGCCGCTTTACAAATAGCGACAGTAGCTTTAATAGTGTTAGTCCACTTCTCTCCACTCATACTACCACTAGCGTCAATTGAAATGTGTAAGTGAGCGTCAGCGTAACTATCAGTAAAGACAGAAGAGAAAACTCTTTCGTTTCCAAAACCTAACTCAGCAATCAATCTCTTATCAATTCTACCACTATCTTTACGAGTCCACTTGGTATCTCTACTCTCATTACGAACTTTAAGTTTCTTACCTAACATAGTTCCAAGTCTCATACCCTCAGCGATAGTCGATACCATATCATCATTACGATAGTATCTCTCTCTAAGAGCTTCACATAAATTATTCTCAACTAATGAATCAGTAATTCTATCAATGACAACACAATTAGTTTTACCTTTACCATACTCACCTAATCTATAATCATAATCACCAAATCCTTTACCACCAACCTCAGTAAGTCTCATACCTGATTCTTCAATTGACTTTAACTCACCAGCGTATTTCTTAGCCAACTTAGTTTTCTTAGTCTTACCATCAATAAAATCTTTTTGTTTTTCAAATGCTCTATCTAATTGTTTCTTCTGAGCTTCTGTAAGAACAACATCACTACCATTAGAATGACCTCTTGAAACATCACCACTTGACATAGCTTCTTTCAATCCTTCAAACTCTTCATCAGAAAGTGTCTTTGGTTCACCATCACCACCACTACCATCACCACTCTCAGAAGATTCACCTTCACCCTCAGAAGCAGGTTTTGTAGTAACTTCACCAGTATCTTCATTAGTTTCTTCAATACCATCATCTAAGTTATCAAGAATAACATTGTAAACTTCAAGTGCTACTTTGTATGCATCTTTTGTATCTTTAAGAGTTGATGGGTGATTTTTTACAAATACTATATTATAAATTTTATCTAAATCTTTTACAGCGTCTAAGTTACGATTCTCATTAGTCAAGTTAAGTAATCTGAATAAGTATGAATCCCAATCGTTAGAAGTGTATTCATCAGACTTTATTGCTTTGTCGATGATTTTAGAATGGAAATAAGTTTTATACATTGAATGATAGTAACCCTTATAACCAGGAGAGTTTTTAAATATAAAATAATCAATACGTCTATCTTCAACATAGTTCAGAAGATTTTTTAGATGCATCGTTACTTCGTGTTCACTATAACCTTTTTTACCAGCTTTCAATATTACTTCTTTATTAATGACATATCCACCAGCTAATTCTTTTAAGAAGTCAAAGTCAGAAAGTTTAATGTGTGATCCTTCGTGAAGAGCCAAACCAACAATACTATCAAAGTTCTTATCTTTAATACTGGAAGAAATAACGACTTTCTTACCATCAGTATAACTATCTTCACCACTATTAAAGGTAACAGGAATATCATTCCTACCAGTAACAATGTTAACAAAGTTAGCAACCGACCTACGATAAGCTGCTAATGCTATAGTATCTACAGCAGGTTTTTTAACTACTACTTCATCATCCCAATCATCAAATATGGAAGTTCTCCTACCATACGTATCATCCATCCAAAACGAAGAATTGGAAGTATTAGTTTTAGTACCGATACTATACTTCTCACGAAGAGCCATCGGATTAAAGTGTTTGATTTTTGTCATTTTTTCTCTCATTTAACTACCTAAATATACGCATAAAGGACCATATAAGTCAAGCCTTTTTTTAATTTATTTTCATAGACCATTTTCGTAGTCTTTTAGGCATTTCCTGTAAGGTTGTTATCTTGTTATTTAATTGTGATTTGGTTAATAAAGATATCTTGTTGTCTATAAATAAGGATTGTATGTATTTACGTGTGGGATTATAACCATTATTAGTATAGTATTCTAATATATCACCTTGTATATCATCCATAGTCTTGTGATTTACAGGCTTAGCTTTGTGTTTTTTAACTACACGTTTGGGTTTAGGATTGTAATAGTCATCCCAATATCGTTCTAACCACCTATCCCAACTATTATCTGCATATATACCTTTAGCAGTTCGTGTAGTGCCAGTACTACGTCTGTCAATACGTTTTAGATGTTTGGATTTTTCTTTGGATACAGGTTGAACATAACCACCTGTCTTGTGAGGATATACAGTATGAGCAGAATAAGCTTCTACTTCACTACAATCTAAACATTCTGTATAACCAAGATGTGCTCGTTGCTTATCTAAGTCAACATCACATTTAATACATTTATTCATAGTTAGATCTTACGAAAAATATATAAGAAAGTCAAGCCTTTTTTTTATTTTTTTTATATGTATTATTGGTATAAGTACCCTTTGGGACGGTAATCAAAGACCAGTCGGAAATTTCTAAAAAAACATATAATTAAACTGTTTAATATCTCTCATAAACCACCATTTAACTATAGATCTACTCTCATCATCATAGTAATCTCTATAGTCTTCCATCCTATGAGAATAGTTAAATTTTTCTAATCTCTTATGTTTATCCCATATTTCAGATTGGTCCAACTCAAGATGTTTACATACATACCTATAGTCTTCAAGTAGGTTTTCAAATCTACCTATATAGTCAACCAATTGTTTTGAACCATCAAATAGAAAATCAACTTGAGGTCTTCTCCACATAGGAATTGCTCTTGGTGGATGATCTCCTAATCTTGTAAACTCTCTCTTCTTCAACCATTTAATCCAATCAGGAAAAGATAGGTCTACTGCTTTCTGTCTTGCTGAATGGAAGAATGGAAACACTCTTGGCATTCTATAAAATGCCCAATAGGATACCATACGATCGTATGGATTTCTTATGAAAGCAAACTTATACAACTCATCCCAATTATCAATATCTTTTTTCAGTAATATACCTGACTTGTGTTTTAACTCTTTGTTCAGTTCTGAATATGGTTGTTCTAACTCTGTTAAAGTTGCAAGATTGTTTCTGATAGATGTTCCTGCAGTTTTAGGTATATGTATGAATAAGAACTTTCTTTTATTATCTAAGAGCATAATATCCATTCCTATTCTTTACAGTCATATCAATTGTTTCATCATAATAAGCAACTCCATCTCTCCAACAATAACCAAACCTAACTCTCTTTCTACCTAAGTATACAGGACACATTATATCTAATTCTTTATATGCTATTAATCTATGTCTACCATCTATTATCTTACCATATTCATCTAAGTCTAATGGTAAATGAACGTGTGGTATTATTAGTTTAAAGTAATCTATAAGTGAACGATTTGTTGCTTCTTGAAATTTTTCCCATACACAAAGACATACAGCACCTCTTTTTTCCTTTACCTTGTGCTGTAGATGTGGTGGTTCATTTAACCAATCTTGTGGTGGAGGCCAATCATTGGGTGAAATAAACATTGGATTGTACCAACTATGTGGTTCTTCTTTATAATAACCTTTAAAGAAATCTATTTCATCAGTTGATATCTGGATATTTTTCATATTCATCTAATACTCTAAATGTCAATATCCATTTCATATCTTCATCTTCATCCCATTCTTCATATCCTTCAAAGATACAATCATCATTTGACATTTTACTTATTACTTTTTGCATTTGATTTTCTTTATTGCAAATGATATTAATTTTATCACCATCAGTTTTTACGTATACTTGATTATCATATTGGTTGTATACTGTATTCTCTTTCATACCCATTACATTTCTTCACCATAAAGACTATACTTCTTAATTGGTTCAGGTTTAACTACACCATCGTCTGTAAATATTTCACCTGCTTGTGCGTCAATGTCAAAACGTGTTGCACCATTTAACATAAAGATAGCATTAAGACAATCTGTAAGTGATGTGTGAACAACCTCATCATTTTCTATAGACCACCTATCACCAGGTGGAACTCTTTTTGCAATTATATGTTTCATACTATTCGTTACCTTTCAACAATTCTTTATCTATCGGTTCATCATCATCTATTGTTTCTACGTGTCCAGTAAAAGTCGTTTGGAAATATCCTTTTAGACTTGCAATATTTTCATCAGCTTGTGATAACTTTTCAGTCCACTTATTTATTTCAGCAAGTATTTCACTATGTTCACCAATACCTACACTACCATTAAAATATAATTCTAATGTAGCCACAGCTTCATCTCTTTGTGCTGTCCAATAAGATAATGCAGCTGCTAAGAATTTATTTTCTTTTGCCATTATTCTATATCCTCTATTAATTTAACAATGTTAGTGGAGCTGGTGGGATTCGAACCCACGTCCAGTCTGCCTTTAATAAATAGTCATTTACAACTTAGTTAGTTTCCAAATCGGTAGTCAACTAACAACCCACCATGTCCTCATTTACTCAGATGAGTTTAACTGATGACCCATTTATACTCCGTCATTAGAGATTGATCGTGTCTAACTTATTTTATGACCGAGTGTTAGACAACTCAGTAACTTATGCGTAAGCGTAAGTTGGTTCGTAATTTGAAACAGGTTCAACGAAATCGTTTACCATTTCAGCATTGGCTAAGTGCCAATCAATTACAAACCCGTCTAGCGATAATTCGCCAATTAGGTTTATGAGTCTTTTGTAGCGAGTCTTACTCAAACTCCGTTGCACTATTTTACCAAACAACATCTGTCGATACCGTTCAGCCCCATATTATTAAATAGTTAATAATAATTTATCAATGGCAGAAAAAATCATTGGTGGTTCAACTTCCTTTGTACATTCGAATTGTCTATCAGTTCCTTTATGATCTGGACACACATCCCATTCACCTCTAAGATTTAATGTATCATCTCTATTATAACAACCTGTACATACATCATCACTATGATTAAATACGTGAATACACTTATGTTGGAACTCACACCAGGGTTCAGAATGACCATTAATCATAATAACCCACTTATTTAGTGCCCAAGATAACCAACTTAATCCACTACTCAGTCCTATAAAGAACTCTGAATGTACTATATTGTTTATTGTAATATCTAATGGTTCACCATTTCTTTTCTCTACACCATCTGGTGTTTTGTTTACATATCCATCTCTACTTCTATCTTCATGTAAATCAACTGCCAAAACTTTATAACCTTTATGTTTTAAATACTTTACTACATAATCCCAACCATTAGGATAGTTCCAATACTTTAGTTGAGGACCTGCTGCATGAACTCCTATGGCAACATACTTTTCTTTAATCGGTCTACCATAATTTTTAAATTGTAAATCAGGTCTCTTTTCCTTAAATGGTAATCCTAATATTTCAGTTGCTGCTTGTTGTAATGGAATATGTTGTCTACCATCCCATCTTGAACCTACTTTATAACTCATTATAGATCTAGCATCCATTGACATTTTAAAATACAAACCATCTCTACCTTGAATGATATAGTCTTCTTCTTTAAGAAAAACAATTTCAGGATAGTTTGGTTTTAATATAGGAATTAATTCTTGTAGTGGTAGAAAAAGATTTACATCACACTTGTTATTTACTCTATATTGTTCTACATAAGGAAACCAAGCAAGTGTATCACCAAGAGCTTTGGATTGAAATACAATGTTTACTTCTTTACCCTGAATTGGATGGAATGTTTTCATTGTAACCCATTTTGTATTTTACATAGTGAACTATATCTTCTGCTATGTTCGTATGTGTAAACTTATCCATACCCTCAAAGCCAGGAGAAGAGTTAACCTCACATATCTTATAGCTACCATTACTAAATAATAGATCAACACCTGCTATATCTAATCCTAATAGTCTTGCTGATTCACCACCTAACCATTCTATATCTTCTGTGATCTGATATGGTATACCCTCACCACCTCTTGTAATGTTTGCTCTGAAGTCATCGTCTACTGCTTGTCTCATCATACAACCAATTACTTTACCATTCAATACTAATACTCTCAAGTCTTTACCATACGAATCTTCTATGAACTCTTGTAATATAATATCATAACCCTCATTAGTTATCTCTGCCATCTTAACTAATTGAGCTAATTGTTTTTTATTCTCAGCTAAGAATACTCCTGCACCAAATGAACCACTTAATGTTTTTATAATAACAGGGAAAGTTAAATGATTTTCTACCCATTCTAAATTAATAGGATGTTTAAGTAACAATGTTTTAGGAACTGGTAGGTTTGATTCAGCTAATATCTGTTGTGTATATAACTTATCTTTAACAGTATCAATAGCATTACTACCATTAATTAATGTAACACCCAATCTTTCTAAGTGTCGTATAATAGCTTTAACAAAGTATGTAGTTCCACTACCTGTTCTTGGTATTACAAAATCAGGTAACCATCTTGGTTTACCACCAACTATAATAGATTTTCTATCATCTCTATCTACAAAAATATCTACATCATTAGGATTAACCACACGAATCTTAACACCTTGTTTCTCAAACTCTTCTACGAGTTTTTGAGTTTCCCAAGATTCTTCTATAGGGTTTTTATATAGTATCCAACCATTCATTTCCAATAGGTGTCTCCCCAAAGCTTAGTAGTCTCAGGGAATATATCTAACATAATCTCTTTCAATGCTTTCGCATATTGTTGTATTTCCCATTGAGCAGTTGGTTCATCTCTAAGTTCTATAAAGTTCATTATGGATTGGAACGATGCTGTCCAATATACTAAGGTGTATTGTGATAATGGTAATACTATACGAGCTTGTTCTTTAGCCATACCAGCATTTACCATTGATTCGTATGCCATTTCAACTTGATTCATGAAAGTATTGTATACTAAACTCATTCGTTTTTGTTGTAGATCATCTAACTCACCCTCAGATGCTTGTTTATTATCATCGGATTGTTTTCTCCACACTTCAGGATAATAATATTCTTGTACAGGAATATACCTACCACTAATCTCATTCCAAGCATGGTCTTTAGTTACGGAAGAAGATGTTGTCTCAATACCCACCACGTGTTTGTACCATTGTCTCATTACGAACTCAGGTGCTTTTAATATCATCATAACGTGTTGATGTCTGAAAGGACTGAAGTGTTTATGTTTAATTAAGAACTTAGATAGTCGTCTATCTTTTTCTTCAAAGGTTTCACTCTTACTACCAAACGATACTCTTGCAGCATTAACTGGTGTTAAGTCATCACCTAACTTATCTACAACTTCAATATAACCTTTATCTAATACATCTATTTTCATTTAAACTTCCTTATTGTTTCGTGCCAGGGATTAAACCAATCTAACACTTCTACTTGACTCTTATAACACTTTAATAGTTTACCTTTTTTATCAATCATCTTATCATCTAATTTTTTACCTCTAGCAAAACACCACAACTTCTCAGGTCTTAAATGTGCAAGTATATCATGACAAGCTCTATGTCGTGGATGACCATACTCACCATTCTCACCATGTGTTACGATCTTCTTATAATCTCTTTCTCTTAATACTCTCAGTAATTCATAGATAAGTTTCTCTCTGTAATAATCTTCTCTACCCTTGAAGCCAGTCCAATGTTCGTATTCGTGGATACCTATAAACCTCATACTATCTAAGAACTCTCTTCTTCTAATATCATTATGGTATTCGTCTATAACTACTACCTTGTACTCATCAGGGTGAGATAACAACTCAGCCCCACCAAATAATGCCTCATCGTCTGGATGAGACACAATCATTATCTTATCAATCACAATATAATACCTCTACATTTTCATGTTCTTGTAAATAGGAAGCAGGTATATCTGATGTTATATCACCATAACATGCTTTCTCTAATATATCTTTCTTATGTTTACCATTTGCTAATAGATATATTTGTTTGGCTCTCATAATACTTTCTATTCCCATAGTATAAGCATGAGTTGGAACTTCATCCATCGAATCAAAGAACCTACTATTATCTTTTATTGTATTTTCAGTTAACTCTACTTTCCTTGTAAGAGAATCTCTTGGTGATCCTGGTTCATTGAATGCTATATGTCCGTTAGTTCCAATACCAAGTATCTGTATATCAATAGGGAATCTCTGAATCATTACATCATAGTTTCTATAGTTCTTCTCACTTGGGAAATAACTTTTTCTAAATTGTCTATATGCAAATAAATTCTCTTCCATAAAGTGTTCGTATGATTGTGGATGATTATATGGTAAGTCGGCATACTCATCAAGATTGAAAGTAAATACCTTTTTAGAATCCCAAGTCTCATCACGTATATATTTATATATACCAAGTGGTGTTGAACCTGTTGCTAATCCTAATGTGAAATATTCTGACATAAAATTAAAGTTGATAGCATATCTGATTTGTTCTACTACCCACTTAGACATCTCATCGTAACTTTTATATTCTTTTATTTTCATTTCTGTAACCTTTGTAAATGTTCTGGCACATTTTGTTGTATATAATGTTGTATCACGAATGCTTCTATTATATGAGTAAAGAACCAAAAGAATGCAAGTAATGGTATGAAGATTTTCATATCCAAACCTAAGTATCCTACACCTAACCAAGTTAGAAATAACATACCTATTGATTTTGTTAGGAATCCTACACCAGTAAATCCTAAACTCATAACACTTCCTCTATATATAACTATATATATCCCTGCCAATAAGTGTAACATATTTAATAATATTGGTGCTATTATACCCAATAAGATATATTGAATCATTTACACCCACAATCTTTACACTTACAATCATCGATATATAATTCAGTAGTTACTATTGGTGCTTTGTGTTTTATTTTTTTCTTGGGTTTTTTTCTAAACATATTTCTTAAACCCTCTTGCATATAGTATACCCAATTCTTCCTCATCCTACAGTTCCTTCCAAACTTACTGCTAACAATTGATTTGCTTCGACAGCAAACTCCATTGGTAGTTTATTAAATACATCATTACAGAATCCACCGACAATCATACTAACGGCATCCTCTGTACTTATAGCTCTTTGTTGACAATAAAATAATTGATCTTCACTTACATTAGATGTAGACGCTTCGTGTTCTTGTTGGAATGTAGGATTCTTTACCTCTATGTATGGGAATGTATGTGCACCACACTCATTACCTATAAGTAATGAATCACATTGAGTATAGTTCCTACCATTCTTAGCACCTTTTAATACTTTAACTCCACCTCTATATGTTTGTTGTCCTTTACCTGCTGAGATACCTTTACTAACTATAGTAGACTTAGTATTCTTCCCGATATGTATCATCTTAGTTCCCGTATCTGCTTGTTGTCTACCTTTAGTTACAGCTACAGAAAAAAACTCACCTACACTATTATCACCCTTTAATATACAAGATGGATACTTCCAAGTAATAGACGAACCTGTCTCTACTTGTGTCCAACTAATCTTTGCACTATCATGACATATACCACGTTTAGTTACGAAGTTCAATACACCACCCTCACCTGTTTCCTCATCACCAGGCCACCAATTCTGTACGGTAGAGTATTTTACTTCAGCATGGTCTAATGCTATTATCTCAACTATAGCAGAATGTAATTGGTTATTCTTTCTCATTGGTGCTGAACATCCCTCAAGATAACTTACATAACTACCCTTGTCTGCTATAATCAATGTTCTCTCAAACTGACCTGTATTGGCTTCGTTCAATCTAAAGTATGTAGATAACTCTAACGGACATCTTGTATCAGGTGGTATGTAAACAAAACTACCATCACTAAAGGCTGCCGTATTCAATGCAGCATAGTAGTTGTCATTCGCAGGAACTACCGAACCTAAATACTTCTTAACTAAATCAGGATACTTTTCTATTGCTTCAGATATAGGACAGAATATAACTCCAGCTTTATCTAACGCTTCATTAAATTGTGTACCGACAGAAACCGAATCGAATACAGCATCTACTGCAATACCCTCAAGTTTCTTAACTTCGTCTAAAGGTATTCCTAATTTTTTATATGTATCTAATATTTTTGGTGGTAAGTCTTCAAGCGACTTTACTTCTTCAGTTCCTTTTGGTGCTGAATAGTATACTATGTCTTGGAAGTCAATTGGTGGTATATCAAGTTTTTGCCACTTAGGATGTTTTTGTCGTATCCAACTTTTATATCCTTTGAGTCTGAAATCAGTTACCCATTTAGGTTCTTTCTTAATAGATGATATTAAACGAACTGTATCTACGTTTATCCCTTTGGGTATTTGTTCAGATTCTATATCAGTAGTGAATCCGTATTTATATCCAGTTTCTAATTTACTATCTCTTGATACTGATTGTTTCATTCCCAATTCTCTTTTTCATTTAACATTGGTCTATTTAATTCTAAACCTAATAATGTTTGTGTTTCTTCAGTCATCATATGTGGACCCCAAGCCGGATCCCATACCAATTCCACATTACACTTATTAACTTCTTCTAAACGTTGTACTCCCATCTTAACTGTATTTAAAAATTCTGGCCCTACTGGACATGATGGTGTGGTTAGTGTCATTGTTATATCAACATTATTATCTTTATCTACTTCTATAGAATATACCAATCCTAAATCCCAAATATTTTGTGGTATCTCTGGATCGTATATTTGTTTACAAACATCTTCTACTTTTTCTAATATTGATTGTTTCATAATAATAAATATTTGTTATCCATCTTTACCTCTAATTAAGAGACCATGACAACCACAATAAAATGGATTTGTTAATTTAGATTCTGTTCTATTATAATCAAATGTCAATTCATCATCCTTTCTTATAACATCTAAAGCAACTAAATGTATACCTCTACCATCAGAGACTATATCAGTATTCGGAAGACAATTATGATTTAGATATCTACCTACCTCATCTTCGAAATGCATACCCTCATGTTGTATTGAGGTTCGTGTTGGTTGTTCTATATATTGTGGATTGAAAGTATAAATAAGTTGGCCTATCTCGTATGATTCTTTACTGAATACACCTTTGTCTTTCTTATTCAACTTTCTTATAATCATTCGTTATTTTCTGTCTCTACAATCTTACCAAGTTTAATCTCATACCTATCAGTAACATCCATACCCAAATGTTCTACCAACATACAACGAGCAGTCTTACTATATCCATGTCTGAAATGAACATAGTCAAATAACTTATCATCTAATCGTTTACTCCAGTAATCTGTCTTATCTCTATACTCAGTAGTCTTAACACCACTTAGTATTCTATCGAATGGTTCTTTCTTTAATATGAGATATAGTATCCGTTTCATATCCTTTCAACTGAATGTACTGGTAATGTCCATATCTTACCATCACTATCTTTTAATCTGTATAGTGTAGGGAAATGTGCAATACTATCCAATACCAATTCAGTACCCTCTTCTAAATCACCACTAACTTCGTGATGATGTTTTATTGTTTTAAATCTATCACCTGTCTTAACACCAAAGTGTTCGTTAGATAGAGTATTAAATCTTCTTACCATTAACTACTCTTCATCATATGGATTCTACCTATCAGATATTCCTTACCATCCATAGCAGTAAATGTTTCGGGTAAATCTTCGTATTGTCCTCTTGGTATCTTACCATGATCTGTCATACTACCACCATCTCTCTCAGGTGGTAATCCTTCTAAATCACAAGACTTCCATTGTATCCACTCATCTG
>Ga0209992_10000658_pt1 | contig 43656 bp, 41 predicted proteins | sample 2SBtaG_2_FD_182564 | JGI IMG/M metagenome (GOLD analysis project Ga0209992, IMG submission 182564) | Deep subsurface microbial communities from Kolumbo volcano to uncover new lineages of life (NeLLi) - 2SBTROV12_ACTIVE470 metaG (SPAdes)... | ecosystem: Environmental > Aquatic > Marine >...
ACCTCCACGTGCAGCTCTGGTTGACTGCGTCGATCGACGACGATCCGGTAGCGGCTGCCAAGGCGGCGCGGGGCAACGTCGCGTTCTATGCGGCGATTCCGAGCTATCGCTCGTACTTCGACGCCCACGGGTTCGGCGAGCTCTTCGACGAACTCGTCGAAGCGCGGCGCTCGCTTCCGCTGGACCAGTGCGTCGATCTGGTGCCGGTCGAGGCCGCTCGCACGTTCGCGGTGTGCGGCACCCCCGACGAGGTGGCCGACGAGATCCAGCGCACCGCACTTCACGCCGACTCGATGTGCGTCAAGCCGCCGATGTGGGGAATCGACCCCGCCGACGCGGCCCGGCAGGCCCTGCTGCTCGAGCACGTGCTCCTGGGCTGAGGACGCGCCCGTCGGGCGAGTTCGGGCGGGTGGCTCGGCGTTGCGCTGCGATGTCGAAGGCAGGAGACTCCTGCGATGGAACGTGTCGCGCAATGTGCATGTGGTCGGCTGTCGGCGTCGGTCACTGGTGAACCAGCAAGCGTGGTCGGTTGTCACTGCGATCACTGCCTGCGGCGCAGCGGGAGCGCCTATCCGGTCGTGGCATGGTTCAACAAGGACCAGGTCGGGGGCATCACGGGCGAGCGATCGGTGTACAACGGCCTGGTCGAGAACGGTCAGGCGGGGCCCGGAGGTCTCGTGAACCTCTACAACTTCTGCCCCACGTGCGGTTCGACCGTGTTCTGGACGTTCGAAGACGTACCGACGAGCTTCCCTGAGCCGCTCGCAACGCAGCTCCCCGACACATTTGTGATCCCGGTCGGCAGCTTCGCCGACCCGGACTTTCCCCCGCCGAGCCAGTACCTGTTTCCCGAGCTGCGACCGACCTGGCTCGCCACGCACGACGCCGAGGCCTGAGCGCGGTTCCGCGGAACCGCCGAGCCCGGCCGGACCGGTCGCAGTGTCGAAATGTGGTCGATCGAGCGCGCTCAGCGGGCCTTTTCGACCACATTTCGGTGAAGTGGACGCCCGGGCGGCGCCGGCGGCCTGCCTCAGGCCATGAGCTCGCCGGCGACGTGGTCGATGCAGGCGCACAGGGCGCGCACGTCGTTCGGCTCGATCGCCGGGAAGGTCGCGAGGCGGAGTTGGTTGCGTCCGAGCTTGCGGTAGGACTCGGTGTCGAGGATGCCGTTGGCCCGCAGCGTCGCAGCGATGGTGTCTGCATCCACTCCCTCGAAGTCGATCGTGCAGACAACGGGTGAGCGGGCCTCGGGTTCCGACACGAACGGCTGGGCGAAGCTGCGCGACTCGGCCCATTCGTAGATCACGCCACTGCTCTCGGCCGACCGTGCCGCTGACCAGTCGAGTCCGCCCTTGCCGCGGATCCAGTCGACCATCTCCGCGGCAAGGAACACCGTGGCGAGTGCAGGCGTGTTGTAGGTCTGGTTCTGCCGCGAGTTGGACAGCGCGATCCCGAGGTCGATCGAGGTGGGAATCCAGCGGTCGCTGGCGGCCAGTCGGGTGATGCGCTCGATGGCTGCCGGGCTGCACGCCGCCACCCAGAGGCCACCGTCGGAGGCCAGGGCCTTCTGCGGGGCGAAGTAGTAGACGTCGGCTGCGGCCGGATCCCAGTGAATGGCTCCCGCCGCAGAGGTGGCGTCGACGAGCACGAGCCCATCTGCATCTGGTCGTGCGATCGGCATGACCACGCCCGTGCTGGTCTCGTTGTGCGTCAGCGCATAGGCGTCGACGCCGCTCGCAACGGCCACGGGATGCGTGCCGACCGCCGATTCGACGATCTCCGGGTCGCCGAGGTGCGGTGCGGCGGCGACAACGTCGGCGAACTTGGAGGAGAACTCGCCGAACGTGAGGTGCTGGCTCGTGTCTTCGATGAGTGCGAAGGAGGCGGCGTCCCAGAACACCGTGGTTCCTCCGTTGCCGAGCACGACCTCCCAGTCGTCGGGAAGTCCGAACAGATCGGCGAGGCCCTCGCGCAGCCGCCCGACTTCTGAGCGGACTGTGTCGCGGCGGTGACTCGTTCCCAAGAAGTCGGTCGCCCGGGCACCGAGCGCGTCGACTGCTTCCACTCGAACCTTGGAGGGTCCCGACCCGAATCGGCCGTCCCGAGGGAGGAGGTCTGCCGGAATCTGAATCGAGGTTTCGATCTGGGTCATCGGATGCCACTATGACGGTCGGATTCGCCCAGGAGCAACAACTGTGACCACCCGAGTGTCTGATGCTGTGAGCCAGATCGCCGAGTCGGCGACGCTGGCGGTCGACGCCAAGGCCAAGGCTCTGCGCGCAGCGGGCGAGAACGTGGTCGGATTCGGCGCGGGGGAGCCCGATTTCGCGACGCCCGATCACATCGTTGCCGCCGCGATCGCCGCGTGTTCGGATGCCAAGAACCACCGCTACAGCCCCGCTGGAGGACTGCCCGAACTGAAGGCGGCGCTGGCGGACAAGACCAGGCGTGATTCGGGGTTGGACCTGGAGCCCGCCCGGTTCCTGGTGACCAACGGCGGAAAGCAGGCGGTGTACAACACGATGGCCGCCTTGGTCGACCCCGGCGACGAGGTGCTACTTCCCGCGCCGTACTGGACCACGTACCCCGAACCGGTGCGGATGTTCGGCGGCGTTCCTGTCGAGGTCTTCGCCGGCGCCGATCAGGGCTTCCGGGTCACCGTCGAGCAACTCGAGGCCGCGAGAACCGAACGAACCAAGGCGCTCATCTTCGTGTCGCCGTCCAACCCCACGGGCGCCGTCTACAGCCGCGAGGAGATCGAGGCCGTGGGGCGGTGGGCTGTCGAGCAGGACATCTGGGTGATCACCGACGAGATCTACGAGCATCTGGTGTACGACGGGGTCGAACATCACTCCTTGCCCGTCCTGGTCCCGGAGATCGCGGACCGCTGTGTCGTGCTCAACGGCGTCGCCAAAACCTACGCCATGACCGGTTGGAGGGTGGGGTGGATGGCCGGCCCCATGGACTTGATCAAGGCCGCGACCAACATGCAGAGCCACGCGACCTCCAACGTCTGCAACGTCGCTCAGGCCGCAGCGCTCGCCGCAGTGAGCGGAACCCTGGACGATGTGGCCACCATGAGGAGTGCATTCGACGAGCGCAGGGTCACGATCCAGAAGATGCTGGACGACATCGACGGGGTCGAGTGCCTCATGCCCGAAGGTGCGTTCTACGCCTTTCCTTCCCTCCAGGGTCTCATCGGACGCGAGCTCGGCGGCCGAACCATGACCTCCACCCTGGACATCGCCGACGTCGTTCTCGAACAGGCCAAGGTCGCCTTCGTTCCTGGCGAGGCGTTCGGCGCGCCTGGCTACGCCCGGTTTTCGTTCGCTCTCGGTATCGACGATCTCACCGACGGAATCGGTCGGATCGCCGACTTCGTAGGAACCTGACATGGCCAAGATCGTGATCGCCGAGACGCTCGATGCGGAGGGAGTGGGCCGTCTGCGCGCTGCGGGTCATGAGGTTGTGGAGCTCGACGGCGCCGGCGGGGAGACATTGTCTCGGGAGCTTGCGAACGCGCATGCGATCGTCATCCGATCGGCCACCGATGTGGACGCCGAGCTGCTCGCGGCCTCTCCCGAACTCATCGTCGTCGGCCGCGCAGGCGTTGGGCTGGACAACGTCGACGTCGACGCAGCCACCGCCCGGGGGGTGATGGTGTGCAACGCGCCCGAATCCAACGTGACCTCCGCCGCTGAGCACGCTGTCGCGCTGGCCCTCGCGCTGACACGCAACATTCCGCAGTCGCACGCCGCCCTGGTCGAGGGCCGTTGGGAGCGCAGCTCCTGGACGGGTGCGGAGATGTTCGAGAAGACCGTCGGCATCGTGGGCCTCGGTCGAGTCGGACGGCTGGTCGCGGAGCGATTCGCCGGCTTCGGCGTGAGGCTGGTGGCGCACGATCCGTTCGTGAGCGTCGAGTCGGGCCGCGAGCTCGGGATCGACATGATGGATCTGGAGACGTTGGTCGGCATCTCGGATCTGGTCACGGTGCACTTGCCAAAGACCCCCGAGACCGTCGGACTCTTCGATGCGGAGATGCTCACGCGGTTCAAGCCCACTGCGCGGCTCATCAACACGGCGCGCGGCGGCATCGTCGACGAGAAGGCACTCGCCGACGCGCTCGACCAGGGTCGCCTGGCCGGCGCGGCGCTCGATGTGTTCGACAACGAGCCCACGATCGAGAGTCCCCTGTTCGGGCGGTCGAACGTGATCGTCACCCCGCACCTCGGCGCGAGCACCCACGAAGCGCAAAAGCGCGCGGGAACCACGATCGCCGAACAGGTCGAACTCGCGCTCGCGGGTGATTTCGTGCCCTTCGCCGTCAACATCGGCTCGGCGGGCGCATCCGAAGCAATGGCGCCGTTCCTGCCCCTCGGCGAGCGGCTCGGCTCGTTCCTCGGCTGCCTCGTGGATCGAGTTCCCGATGACGTGGTCGTGCGGGTGGCCGGCGACATCGCCGACTACGACCGCCGCGTGCTGGTCCTCGCAGTGCTGCGAGGGATCTTGGGGCAACACGTCGAGGGCCCTGTCACCTTCGTGAACGTGCTCACGCTCGCTGAAGAGCGTGGGATGCTCGTCCGTGACGTGGGTCGCCACGATGCGGGGGAGTTCCGGAATCTCGTCGAGGTCAGCGGTGGGGGCCACAGCGTCTCGGGCACGCTCACCCGTTCGGGACGACAGCCGCGCATCGTCGAGATCGACGAGCACACGGTCGAGATTCCGTTGGCGGCACACTTGCTCGTGATCCGCAACGATGACCGCCCCGGCATGATCGGTACGGTCGGCGGCGTTCTCGGTGCCGCCGCGGTCAACATCTCGTTCATGGGGTTGGGCCGAGACCGGCGGGGCAACAACGCCCTGATGGCTCTGGCGATCGACGATCCGGTTCCGGCAGATGTCGTCCGCGACCTCGAGGCCCAAGAGGGAATCCGGTCGGTCTCGGTGGTCGCCCTGCCCTGACGCGTTCCGCAGAGGAGCGCAGCGACGATTGCGGCGAGCGACGGAGGGGCGACTCGGCGAAGCCGTGAGCCCCGGGCGGGGCCATGGCGTTCCGCAGAGGAGCGAAGCGACGATTGCGGCGGTGGACAGAGGAGCGCAGCGACGATTGCGGCGAGTGACAGATCAGTGGGAGACGGCGGCCTCGTGGGCGTTGACCACGACGCCGGCGATCTGGGCGCCCGCGGAGCGGAGATCCTCTGCTAGTTGGGTGACTGCGGCGACGTTGGATCGGCCTGTCATCACGACGATGGCGGTGAGCTCGGTCTGTGCGGCGAGCGCGGCGACGTCGGGGTGAAGATCGGCGGGATCGGTGTCGACGATCACGACATCGATCATCGACGCGACGTCGGCGAGGGCGTCTGCGAACTCGTTCGGCGCGGGGAAGTGGTCGGCGTCGGTGATGCCGAGGCCGGGTGGAAGGACGGGGAGTCCCGGGATGTCCACCTCTTCCCAGAGCGGCGTCACGAGGAGGACGTCGTGGCCCGCTGCGTTGGCTGCGGCCGCGACGTTGACGGCGACGGTGGTGCGCCCGGTGGCGCGCCCGGGGCCGACGAACGCGATCGACGGCGTCGCGCTGCTCCCGAGGTCGCTGATCAGCGCTTCGGTGAGCTGGGCGTAGGCCTGGCCTGCCGGGCTGTCGGGATGGTTGATCGTGAGGGGGTGGACATGGTCGGGCGGAGCTGCGGGAATCGATCCCACCGTGGGGAGGGCCTCGGCGGGGCGATCGTCGACGATGGCCGGCGGGGTTTCGATGATCTGGCCGACGGCGGTCGGGGTGGCCCCAGCCACCGCAGAAGGTCGAGGTGCGCTGGGAGCGATCTGCGCAGTGAGCCGTTCGCTCGCGAGGCCCTGGGTCGGGACGGCGATGGGGGAGGCGGTGGCACCGTTGGGCACGAGTCGTGGTTCGGGAGCTGTCACGGTGACGACGGGCGCTTGGCCGAACGCCAGCATCACCACGAGGCCGAGAAGCACTGCGGCCGAGACAGCGGCGAGCAGGAGGACGCCGTCGACCGAAGCGGCGGCTGCCCCCTCGACCGTCGAGACGCCGACCAGTTCTGCGCCAGACGCGGCTGGGCCGGCGACCTCGAAGAGTTCGGCGCGAAGGGTCTCGAGTTGGCCGGTGAGCAGATCGGCGCTCGCCGCGGCCCTCGCCAGTTCGGTGACCGGTACAACGGGTTCCCACGCCGCGACCTGCGAACGCAGAATGTCGAGCTGCCGCTCGACATCTGCCGTGCTGGCGCCGTCGAGCTCCAGGCGATCCCGCTCGACCTCGAGTGCCAGCACCCGTGACTCGAGGCGGTCGAGCTGACGTTCGTCGCTGCGCGCCTCTTCGATGATGACGTTGGCGGTGAGCAGATCGCGGGTCATCGTGGATGTCTGCTCGGCCAGGAATCGGGCTCGTGCATCACGTTCCGCGGCCACCGAGTTGGTGCTCAGGTCGACGTATGCCTGAGCGAGCGATGCGGCGATCACCGCATCGCTCGAGCGGTCACCGGTCACGGCGACGGTCAGTGCACCCGCGCCTGGATCGACGGCGAACGACGAGCGCAGCACCAGATCGGCGTCGGTGGTCGCCACACCGGACGCAGCGAGGTCGTCGAGCGCGAGCTGTCGAGTCTCGGCCGATTCGGCCACCGCACGCTCGGCCGTCGCGTTGTTCCCAGACGCGCGGGCGTCGAGGCGAACGGTCGCGACGGCGGTGGAGGGTTCGTCATCCTCGAACGCGGTCGACGCGAGGACAGCCCCCGCGGCGGCGACGGCGAGCAGGACCGGAATCCACCAGATGCGCGCGGGAGGTCGCGATGTGTGACTTCGAACTGGCACGTCCAGTTCTGTCGGCCCGGTCGGGGCCGGGGAAAGGACCGCGATCAGCCAGCCGAGGGCAACCAGGAGGGGCGGTCGGACTCGAACGTGTCGATCGCCGACGCGCTCCGCAGGGTGATGCCGATGTCGTCGAGGCCCTCGAGGAACCGCTCCTGGGTCGCGTCGTCGAGCGGGAATGACTCCTCGAGACCGATGGCGGGTGCCGAGACGACGCGACGCTCGACGTCGATCGTCACCAGCAGGTCCGGGTCGTCGTGCAGAGCGGCTCGAAGGTCGCTCGCCGCCTGCTCGCTCACCTGGACCGGGATGAGGCCGTTCTTGGTGCTGTTGTTGCGGAAGATGTCACCGAAGCGCGGGGAGATGATGGCCATGAAGCCGTAGTCCATGAGCGCCCAGACCGCATGCTCCCGTGACGAGCCAGTTCCGAAGTTGGAGCCGGCGACGAGGATCGAAGCGCCTGCGTAGCGTTCGTCGTTGAGGATGAAGTCCCGGTCGTCTCGCCACTCGGAGAAGAGGCCCTGACCGAAGCCGGTCCGTTCGACGCGCTTGAGCCAATCGCTCGGGATGATCTGGTCGGTGTCGACATCGGAGCGGTCGAGCGGCACCGCTCGACCTTCGTGGACTCGAACTGCCTGCATCGTGTTCCTCTCAGTCCAGGTCGGCCGGTGCGACGAACGTGCCGGCGATGGCTGTGGCGGCAGCGACCTCCGGCGAGACGAGGTGGGTTCGGCCACCGCGGCCCTGTCGGCCCTCGAAGTTGCGGTTGCTGGTCGATGCGGAGCGTTCGCCCGGGCTCAGCTTGTCCGGGTTCATGGCGAGACACATCGAGCAGCCCGGCTCACGCCAGTCGAAGCCCGCCTCGACGAACACCTCGTGGAGGCCTTCGGCCTCGGCCTGGTTCTTCACCGCGAACGATCCGGGCACCACGAGGGTGCGCACGCCGTCTTTCACCTTGCGCCCCCGAGCGACGTCGGCCGCCGCGCGGAGGTCTTCGATCCGGCTGTTGGTGCAGCTGCCGATGAACACGGTGTCCACGGCGACGTCAGCGAGTCGGGCGCCAGCCGTGAGGCCCATGTACTCGAGCGCCCGTTCCGCAGAGTTGGCTTCGACCGGATCGTCGTAGTCGTCTGGTCCCGGAATCGGAGCGCCGATGGGGATCACGTGCGCCGGGTTGGTGCCCCAGGTCACGTGGGGGGTGAGTGTCGCCGCGTCGATGTGGACTTCGCGATCGAAGGACGCGCCCTCGTCGGTGCCGAGGGTCGACCAGTCGGCCACTGCGGCATCCCAGTCGGCACCGCTCGGAGCCCGGTCGCGTCCCTGCAGGTAGTCGTAGGTGGTCTGGTCGGGTGCGATGAGGCCAGCTTTGGCGCCTGCCTCGATCGACATGTTGCACACCGTCATGCGCCCCTCCATCGAGAGGGCCCGGATGGCCGAGCCGCGGTACTCGATGATGTGACCGATCCCACCGCCGGTCCCGATGCGGCCGATGATGGCGAGAACGATGTCTTTGGCCGTGACGCCCGCCGGCACTTCGCCGTCGACGTTGACCGCCATGGTGCCCGGCCGGACCTGCGGAAGGGTCTGGCTCGCCAGCACGTGCTCGACCTCGGATGTGCCGATGCCGAACGCCAGCGCCCCGAATGCGCCGTGGGTGCTCGTGTGGCTGTCACCGCACACGATCGTCATTCCGGGCATCGTCAAACCCTGCTCGGGACCGATCACATGCACGATGCCTTGCCCGGGATCGCCCATGGGGTAGAGGGTGACCCCGAAGTCCTCGCAGTTCTGCCGGAGGACCTCGACCTGCTTCTTGCTGATCGGATCGGCGATCTCGAGGTGGATGTTCTCGGTGGGGACGTTGTGATCCTCGGTGGCCACGGTGAGATCGGGGCGGCGTACGGTGCGCCCGTTCATCCGCAGGCCATCGAAGGCCTGGGGACTCGTGACCTCGTGGACGAGGTGGAGATCGATGTAGAGCAGGTCTGGGAGGCCGTCCCCGCTGCGAACGACGTGGCGATCCCACACCTTCTCGCTGAGGGTGCGGGGTGCTCCGGTACCGGTTGAGGTCATCTGGGTCCTTCTCGACTGCGCCGTGGCTCCAGTGGTTGACGCCGACCCGCGACTCTACGCGACGGTCACGACCGCTACTCAGGTGAGCGTGCGCTCCTCGACCGACTCGATGGCCGAGAGGAGGGCGGCGGTGAACTCCTCGGGATGGCTGATGCACGCACTGTGTGGTCCGTCGACCTCGAAGGTCCGCGCGTCGGGGATCATGCCGGCGAGCGCGAGCTGCCGTTGGGTGAGTACCACTTCGTCCTGGGTGGTGATGACGAGCGATGTCGGGACGTCGATGCTGCGGATCCACCGCCGACTGTCGAAGGCCCCGAGCTCCCGGCCCGCCTGGACCAGCTGAAGCCAGTCGTGCCTGCTCAACTCGTCGACGGCCCACTGTCGCAGGTCGGGCCCCGCCCTCCCGAGGAGCAGGCGGAGCCCCGTGAACTCACGGAGAGGGGGAGGAAGGGCGCGAGCCGCCATCGCGACCGCGCCGACGCCGGTGAACAGTGCCTTCTCCCGGCTCGAGGTGTTGAAGGTCGCTGCGGTCGCGCACAACACGGCGCCCGTCACTCGCTCGGGATGACGCCTCCACATGAGCTGGGTGATGGGCCCTCCCATCGAGTAGCCGACGGCGATGACCTGGTTGACTTCGAGGTGGTCGAGAACGGCCACCGCGTCGTCGGCGCAGTCGGCGAGCCGAAATGTCCCGTCGCGAAGGCCGCGGCCGTGGCCTCGGTGGTCCATGGCGACCACCCCATACCGCTCGCCGAGGGCTTCGTAGGTCGTGAACCAATTGAGGTCGGCCGTTCCTGTCCAACCGTGGAGAAGGAGCAGTGTGGGCGCTCCCGGCGGAGCGGGGACACTGCGGACGAAGGTGCGCCCGCGATCCTCGAGCTCGATCTCGCGACCGCGCGGGAGCACGATCCGCTGGTCTGGTGGATCGGGGGAGCCGGCCTCTCGGGGGGCGAGCCGGGCGTCGCTCACGGTTCGGTCAGGCCTCGATGGCGACGATCTCCACCCTGAGCTCGTTGCCGCCTGCTTCGTAGCTCACCGTCTCACCGACCCGGCCGCCTTCGAGGGCTTGGCCCATCGGGGACCCCGGCGACACGATCTCGAGGCCCTCACGTCGTTCTTCGATCGAGCCGAACAGGTATGTCTCGGTTGCGGAGTCCCCCTCGAAGCGGATCTCGACGACCACGCCGGCCGAAATGACGCCGCCCTCGGCATCTTCGACGATCTCACAGTTCTCGAGCACCGAGGAGAGATGAAGGATCCTGCCCTGCATCTTCCCCTGTTCTTCCTTGGCTGCGTGGTAGTCGCCGTTCTCCGACAGGTCGCCGAGCAGGCGCGCTTCTTCGATCTTGTCTGCGATGTCGATGCGCCCTCGTGTGGTGAGGTCTGTGAACTCCGCGGTGAGGCGAGCATGCGCATCGGGTGACAATCGGTGGATATCCGCCATCTCCGGGAGGGTATCGAATTGACGCGCTCGCCCCCCTGACGGAACCTTGTCCGATCCATGGTCGACAGGCCGCGTCGGAAGGGAAGACCAGTGAGCCACCGCATCGCAGTCATCGGAGGCGACGGCATCGGACCAGAGGTCATTTCGGTGGCACTCGACGTCCTCCGGGCGGCCGGCGCCGATCTCGACACCACCGACTACGCGCTCGGGGGCTTCCGCTATCTCGAAGACGGAACGGTGCTCCCCGACGAGATTCTCGAGGAGCTCAGGGGATTCGACGCCATCCTTCTCGGCGCCGTCGGAACACCCGAGGTCCCGCCCGGTGTGATCGAGCGCGGTCTGCTGCTGAAGGCCCGCTTCGAGCTGGACCTCTACATCAACCTGCGACCCTTCGTGCTTACCGACGGCCACGAGTTCGTGGTGATCCGCGAAAACACCGAGGGCATGTACGCGGGTGAGGGTGGATTCCTTCGCAAGGGCACCCCTGACGAGATCGCCACCCAGGGCTCTGTCAACACCCGCAAGGGTGCCGAGCGCTGTATCCGCTACGGGTTCGAGCTGGCGCGCAGCCGCGAGCGCAAGCACCTCACCCTCGTCCACAAGACGAACGTGCTCACGTTCTCAGGCGATCTCTGGGAGCGGACCTTCAATGAGGTCGCAACCGAGTACCCCGACGTGGCAACGGCGTACAACCACGTCGACGCCGCGTGCATCTACTTCGTGGAGGACCCGCACCGCTACGACGTGGTCGTGACCGACAACCTCTTCGGCGACATTCTCACCGACCTGGGTGGCGCCGTCTCGGGCGGCATCGGTCTCGCGAGCTCGGCCAACCTCAACCCGGACAGGACCGCTGCGTCGCTGTTTGAGCCGGTCCATGGTTCGGCGCCGGACATCGCCGGTCAGGGACTGGCCAACCCGACCGCTGCGGTTTTGTCCGGAGCGATGATGATGGACTTCCTCGGCGAGACCGACATCGCCGGCCGCGTGAGGGCCGCCTGCGAGGGTGTTTCGGGCGAGGGTGGCACCGAGGCCATCGCCAAGGCGATCCTCGCGAACCTCGAGTCCGGGGGCTCCTGATGTCTGCGGACCCGGTCGAGGCCCCAGCGCTCGACCGCCAGGGCGTCAGGGATCCGTCGTGGCCCGCGCACGTCGAGATCTTCGACACCACGCTGCGCGACGGTGTCCAGTTCGAAGGCATCTCGGTCAGCCCCGACGACAAGCTGAAGGTGGCACGCCAGCTCGACCTCCTCGGCGTCCACTGGATCGAAGGTGGTTGGCCTGGGTCCAATCCCAAAGACGAGGAGTTCTTCGCCAGGGCCGCCACCGAGCTGCAGCTCGAGAACTCGACCCTCGTCGCCTTCGGCTCCACGAGGAGGCCCAAGGGCCGCGTCGACGAGGACCAGACGCTTTCTTCGCTCCTCGAGGCCGGCACATCGACGGTCTGCATCGTCGGCAAATCGTGGGACTATCACGTCACCGAAGCGCTGCGTCAGACACTCGACGAGGGCGTGGCAATGGTGGGCGACTCCGTGGAGTACCTGAAGGCGGAGGGTCGTCGGGTCTTCTTCGACGCCGAGCACTTCTTCGACGGCTACAAGCGCAACCCGGAGTTCGCGCTCCGTGTTCTCGAAGCCGCGGCGGTGAACGGCGCGGACTGCCTCGTCCTGTGTGACACCAACGGTGGGTCGCTTCCCCACGAGGTCGAGTCGATCGTGGCCGACGTCGTCTCGCACTTCGACGGCGTTCAGATCGGGATGCACACCCAGAACGACACTGGATGCGCCGTGGCCAACGCCGTCGCGGGTGTGGTGTCGGGTGCCACGCATGTCCAGGGAACGATGAACGGGTACGGCGAACGCACGGGCAACTGCGACAACACAGTGTTGGTGCCGAACCTCACCCTCAAGATGGGGATCGAGACGGTGCCCCGCGACCGCATCGCCCGACTGACGGGCGTGTCGCACCACGTCGCGGAGCTGATGAACATGCCGCCGCAGCACCAGCAGCCCTACGTGGGCAGCTCGGCGTTCGCGCACAAGGCCGGCCTCCACACCAGTGCCATCGCTCGGCGGCCCGACAGCTACGAACACGTCGACCCCGGTGCAGTGGGCAACCACACGCGGTTCCTGCTCGGAGACCTCTCCGGGCGGGCGTCGGTGGAGCTGAAGGCCGAAGAGCTCGGCATCGAGCTGGACAACAAGGCGATGGTCGACGTCGTCGACGAACTGAAGCGCCTCGAGCACGAGGGCTACCACTTCGAGGTGGCCGACGCGTCGCTCGAGCTGATGCTGCGCCGCGCCGCCGGCGAAACGCACGACTTCTTCAACGTCGAGTCGTTCCGCGTGCTGGTCGAACGCGGGCGCGACAGAGAGTTCGGCACTGAAGCCACCCTCCGCGTGAGCGTGGGGGACGAGCGCCACGTGACGGTCGGTGAGGGTGACGGTCCGGTCAATGCGCTCGACAACGCGTTTCGCAATGCGGTGGGGAGTCGCTATCCGCAGCTCTCGTCGGTGCATCTCACCGACTACAAGGTCCGCGTGCTCGACACCGACAGGGGCACCGAAGCGGTCACCCGAGTCCTCATCGACACGGCGGACGAGCAGGGTTCGTGGACCACGATCGGCGTGTCGGAGAACATCATCGAGGCCAGCTGGTTGGCCCTGCGCGACGCCCTGATCTACGCCTTGCTGCGAAGCGGCGCCACCGTGCCCTCGTCGTCACCGGACGACGAAGCTCTCTAGACTGACGGGCGATGGCTGCACCCGAACACGTGCCGGTCGCGCCGCTCGAGCGCACCCGCTCCTACACCTCACCCGACGCCGTCCCCGATGCCTGGTGCGCCGATCGGCCCGCCGATCTGTCCGGTGTTCAACCCTCCGGTGGGCCGATGGGGCACCAGGGTCCCGATCAGGGCTATGCGCTGAAGCTGTGTCGTCGTTTCGCAGACGACATCCACCTGGCCTCTGGCGAGGATCGCCGCGACGTGGATCGCGGGTGCGTCCAGATCGCGCTCAAGCGCGCCTCGCTCTATGGCCGAGCACCGGTCGTGCACGACCTGGAGATCGCCTACCGGGTGTGGGGCTTCTTGGACCCCGAGCCGGACGAACAGCTCGTTCTCGCGCGCCGGCCTCGGTTCGAGGGCGTCGCCGAGCGGCACCACTACCCAGACGCTCGCCAGCTCGTGGCCAGCGTTCCCGAAGCGACGCTGAGCCAGACCCCCGCCGAGATCGAGGCCGCGCATCGTGCGGACTGGGCCTCACTTCTGGAGCTGTCGTGACCGGCGCCATCACCGTGCTTCCCGACAAGGAACTGATGCGGCTCCACCGGCGAGCGTGCACGGATTTCGCGGCGCGGCTTCGGCTTCCGGCGTGGGAGCACCTGCCGATGCCGCTCGCTGCGCCCATGGTCGATCTCACCGTCGGTGATCTGCTCCGCCAGGTGGCCGATGGCAACCTCGCAACCGCAGCGGAGCTGTCGGGCCAGCCCGCGCCAGGGCCCCTCGATCTCGGCCTGGAGCCCATCGACGTCGTCGTGGAGAGCATCCGAACGGTGCTGACCGTTGCCTCCTCGCTCGATCCAGAGGCCGGCTTCTCGCCCGCCCGCCGCGAGCTCCTGTGGACTCGAGTGGTGGAGTTGACCCTTCTGGGGTACGACCTCCAACAGGCGATTCACGCCGGCGCAGGCCTCGATGATCTCCTGGTCGATCGCATCCTCGTCGCCGAACCCGACGTCAGCGTGTGGCCCCACCTCGACCCGATCGAGTCGGACCTGTCGACGCCTCCGCTCCAGCGTCTCCTCGCCCAGCACGGGCGACCGTCGGGCCTGTGGGTCGATCCCACGGACCCCACCTGCGGCACCGGTCAGTGCTGAGGGCCAGCCCTTGCTGAGGGAGTGGCTGAGGCTTCACCAACTCGCCGCCGCGGAGTTCGACTTCAGGGTCAGGCAGATCCTCCCCGAGTACTGGGAGGCGTCGACTCCGTGCGGTGAATGGGACGTCTATGAGCTCGTGAACCACAACGTCACCGAGAACCTGTGGGTGCCGATCGTGCTCTCAGGGCATGCCGCCGACGAGGTCGGCGGCCTCGACGGAGACCAGCTCGGCGCCGATCCAGAGTTGGCCTGGGAAGACTCCTGGCGCGACGCCGTTCAGGCGTTCGCCGAGGTCGACGGAGAGTCGACCGTTCGGCTCGCAGCCGGGGAGACGGGCGTGCTCGAGTACCTCAGACAGCGCACGGCCGACATGGCCATCCACGCGTGGGATCTCGCAACCGGGATCGGCGTCGACGACGCCTTGGACGAAGAGGTGGTGGTCGCGGTGCACGAGTGGGCGGCCCCGCACAGCGAGCTCTTCGCGCAGCTGCCGGAGTTGTTCGACCCCCCGATCACCTCGCCGCCTGGTGCCGATCTGCAGACCCGTCTCCTCAACCTGTTCGGCCGAGAGGTGTGACGTGACCACCCGACTTCGCTTCGCTCCAGCGCCCACCGGCTTCCTGCACTTGGGATCAGCGAGAACCGCGCTCTTCAACTGGCTGTACGCACGCCACACCGGCGGAGAACTCATTCTTCGCATCGAGGACACCAACGCCGACCTCGCCAGGCCCGAGCTCGTCGACAACATCCTCCAATCGCTCGAGTGGCTGGGGCTCGACTGGGACGGCGAGCCCGTGCGTCAATCCGAACGCACGCACCTGTACCTCGACGCGATCGAGACGCTGCTCTCCGGTGGCGCCGCCTACCGGTGCGATTGCACGCGCGAGCAACTCGATGCTCGCGGCGGTGGCCAGGCTCACGGCTACGACGGTCACTGTCGGGACCGCGCGAGACCCGACGGCGAGGGAGTTGCTGTGCGCTTCCGCGTCCCCGAGTCGGGTGTGACGGGCTTCGACGACATCGTGCGCGGCCGGGTCGAGTTCTCCAACGTCGAGCTGGAGGACTTCGTGATCCGTCGGGGTGACGGGTCGGCGACGTTCATCGTCGCCAACGCGGTCGATGACGCGGATCTCGAGATGACGCACGTCGTGCGCGGTGAGGACCTCCTCAATCCCACCCCCCGGATCCTCCTCGTGCGCGAGGCCCTGGGCGCGGGTGAGCCCCCGGTCTTCGCCCACCTCCCGCTGATCGTGAACGAGCAACGCAAGAAGCTCTCCAAACGCAGAGATGATGTCTCGCTGACGTCGTACCGCGAGCGGGGCTTCTTGTCCGAGGCGATGGTCAACTACCTCGCCCTGCTCGGGTGGGGTCCGCCCGACGACGTCGAGGTCAGGCCGCTGGCCGAGATCGTGGAGCTGTTCGAGCTGACGGACATCAACCCGGCGGCGGCGGCGTTCGATCAGAAGAAGCTCGAGGCGATCAACGGCGAGTACATCCGGGCCCTTCCCACCCGGAGCTTCGCCGATGCGATCGCCCCGTTCGTGGCGGTCGAGCCGTGGGGTGCGAGCGTCGGGGTCGACGAGCTGATCGACGTCGCGCCTCTGATCCAGGAGCGGACCAGGGTGCTCGATGAGGCCGCACCGCAGCTCGACTTCTTCTTCCTCGACGAGCCCGCACGCGATGCCGCGTCGTGGGACAAGGTGATGACCACCGACGATGCGGTGCCGATTCTCACTGCGGCGCTGGACCGGCTCCCCTCCGCGGAGTGGACGAGTGAGTCGCTGCACGCTCTCCTACTGACGATCGGGGAGAGCCGGGGGCTCAAGCTCGGCAAGGCGCAGGCACCGGTACGCGTCGCCCTGACAGGGCGCACCGTGGGTCCTCCGCTCTTCGAGTCGATGGTCGCGATGGGACGCGACGAGGTGGTGGCGCGAGTCGAGCGGGCAGCCCGCGATCTCGGTGTGCCGGTCTCGGACTGACCCTGTATTCTGGCCGACGCCCTCGGGCGCCATTTCTTTCGGGGATGGTGTAATTGGCAACACAGCTGGTTCTGGTCCAGCCATTGGGGGTTCAAGTCCTCCTCCCCGAACCATCGAGCTGAAGGGCCCCGAACCCCGGGGCCCTTCTTCGCGCAGCGCCGAAGGCGGCGGCGCCAACGCAGCACGGTCGGGCCCCGATCACTCAACTTGCCTTGACCGACCAGAGTGCTAACTTGCCGGACGCCACCGGGGCCTCGCCCCGGGACGACCAGGGGAGGGGTTCACGCAGTGGCGTTGCTCGAAGTCTCAGACATCTCCGTGCAGTTCGGCGGTATCCGCGCGCTTGACGATCTTTCGTTCGAAATCGAAGAAGGACAGATCCTCGGGCTCATCGGGCCGAACGGTGCGGGTAAGACCACGCTATTCAACGTGGTCAGTAGGATCTACGACCCGACGCAAGGATCGGTGACCTTCGACGGTCACGACCTCCTTGCGCTGCCGGCTCATGCCATCAGCCGGGTGGGTGTGTATCGCACGTTCCAGAACCTCGCGCTCTGGCCGGGGATGACCGTCCTCGAGAACGTCATGGTGGGTGACCACACACGGACCAAGGCGAACTTCTTCACGGCGGCCTTTCGGCTCGGGACCAAGCAGGAGGAGCAGGCGCTCAAGCGCCGGGCGTGGGAAGCACTCGAAGAGCTCGACCTCGAAGAGCACGCGTATCACCCTGCGGCTGCTCTGCCGTTCGGCACGCTGAAGCGCATCGAGCTCGCTCGGGCCCTCATCGCTGATCCACGTCTGGTGATGCTCGACGAGCCGGCGTCGGGCCTCACCCACGCCGAGGTCGATTCGCTCGCCCAGGACATCAGGAACCTGCGAGACAATCACAACCTCACGGTTCTGCTGGTCGAGCACCACATGCGGATGGTGCTCGGCATCAGCGAGCACCTCGTGGTGCTCAACTTCGGCCGCAAGATCGCTGACGGTCACCCCGATGTCGTTCGCAACGACCCCGAGGTGATCGAGGCCTACCTGGGGAGTGGAAACAGTGAGTGATGTGATGCTGAAGGTCGAGGGCCTTCACGCAAGCTACGGCGCTGTGTCCGTGCTTCGCGGGCTCGACTTCGAGGTTCCCGACGGCGAAGTCCGCGTGATCCTCGGCGCCAACGGCGCCGGAAAGACCACCACGCTGCGGGCGATCTGCAACATGTGCAACGTCAGCGGCACGGTGGAGTTCGAAGGCGAGAACATCGTCGGCACCTCGACTGCACAGATCGTCCAGAAGGGCGTGGCTCACGTCCCCCAGGGACGCGGAACCTTCCCGGAGTTGTCGGTGACCGACAACCTGCTGGTCGGCGCCTATGTCCGCAAGGACAATGAGGTTCGGGACGACATCGGGCGTTGGTTCGAGATCTTCCCGCGGCTCGAGGAGCGCAAGGACCAGCTCGCTGGTTCGTTGTCCGGTGGCGAGCAGCAGATGCTCGCCGTCGCAAGGGCGCTGATGAGCCGCCCCCGGCTTCTCCTGCTGGACGAGCCGTCGCTCGGCCTTGCACCGCTCATCATCGAGGACCTCTTCGAGCGCTTCACGGCGCTCAACAAGGAGACGGGACTGACCATGCTCGTCGTCGAGCAGAACGCCAACCTTGCTCTCGAGATGGCCGATTACGGCTACGTGATCGAGTCAGGACACATCACTCTGTCGGGACCGGCGGACCAGCTCAAGAACGATCCTGCTGTGCAGGAAGCGTACTTGGGCGCCTAGGAGGCAGTACTTCATGCTTGCAGTGACTTGGAACTTCGACATCTTGCCGGACTTCATTTTCAATGGACTCCAGGCAGGCGCCATCTATGCGACGGTCGCGCTGGCCCTCGTGTTGATCTTCAAGGCGACCACCCTCATCAACTTCGCGCAGGGCGAATTGGCGATGCTGGGTGCGTTCTTCGTCTATGTGATCAACATCGAGCAAGGGCTCTGGCTCTGGCTGTCGATTCTTCTCGCCATGGGGTTCAGTGCGCTCCTGGGCATGGCGATCGAGCGGACGCTGACCCGACCGTTCGACCCGTCCGACCACCTTCCGGTGGTGCTCATCACGCTCGGCCTCTTCTTGATCGTCAACGCGGTCGCGGCCGACATCTGGAGCTTCCAGACGAAGCGGGCCGCCGACGCATTCGGCAAGTTCCCGGGCTGGGTTCCGTTCGGCTGGGGTGGTGAGCGCTTTATCGAGGTCTTCGGTACCCGCTTGCGGTACCAGACGATCGGCATCTGGGTGACCCTCGCCTTGGTGCTGTTCGGCATGGGACTGATCCTCAACCGGACCAAGATCGGTCTCTCCTTCCGCGCCGTGTCGTCCAACGTCGAGTCCGCGCGGCTCGTGGGCGTCAACACCGGTCGCACCCTCGGCTTCGGCTGGGCGCTGGCGTCGATGCTCGGCACTCTGGGTGCTGCGCTCGTCGCGCCGTCGCTTGGTGGCTACAACCCGAACATGATGGCAGCCATCTTGATCTACGCCCTCGCGGGCGCTGCACTCGGGGGCCTCGACAGCCTCGGCGGCGCCGTACTCGGTGGCGTCTGTGTCGGCCTCATCCAATCCGTCGTCGTGTCGTGGCTCGGCGTCGTGGTGCTGGAGCAGGCCTACATGTCCATCCTTCAGTTGGCGGCAGCGTTCCTCGTGATCCTGATCGTGCTGATGTTCCGTCCGTCGGGTCTCTTCGGAACCCGCACTATCGAGCGCGTCTGATCGCCGCGGTCTCAGGGGGAAGAAAACAAGTGGCTAGTACACCTCTGCTCGTCGTCGAGAAGGGCTCGAAGCAGCACAAGCTGTGGCAATCCGTAGGCGTCGTCTATGTGGTCGCCTTGGTCCTGCTGGTGCCGGTGGTTCTGGAGCCGTTCGAGATCAGCAAGATGAACCGTGCGCTGACGTTGAGCGTCGCGATCCTCGCGGTGAACCTCGTCGTGGGCTTCAACGGCATGTTGGCGCTCGGGCACTCCGCGTTCATGGGCCTCGGCGCATTCGTCACCGCCTCGTTGATCCAAGACGAGAACATGGACTATTGGTACATCATCCCAATCATCCTGATCGTCGGCTTCGTCTTCGGCGTGATCTTGGGACTGCCGGCTCTTCGAGTGAAGGGCTTGTATTTGGCGTTGACCACCATCGCGATGGCCGTGGTGTTCCCATCACTGGTGAACATCGAACAACTGGGCATCGCGAAACGGACGGGCGGCCCCAATGGCAAGGTCGTCAGCGAGACCGTCGATGCGCCGAGCTACATGGAATGGCTACCGGGCGTCGATGGAGCACGCGGCGATCGCGCCTATCGCTATTGGATGATCGTCGTGGTGGTCGCACTCACGATGTTGGTCATTCGCAACTACATCCGGAGCCGTCCGGGGCGTGCAGTGATCGCGATCCGCGACCACGAGGCCGGGGCAGCTGTCTACGGCGTCAACCTGCCGATGTACAAGACGGTCAACTTCGCGATCAGTGCTTCTCTGGGTGCGCTCGCCGGTCTGCTGTGGAGCATGGACAAGTCGTTCGTCGCCGGCCAGGACTTCACGTTCCTGTTGGCCATCGACCTCATCATCGGTCTGGTGATCGGGGGCGTGGGCACGCTGCAGGGCTCGCTCGTCGGCGGCTTGTTCGTGGTGTGGGTCCGAGACCTCACCAAGAGGATCTCGATCCCGCTCGGGTTCTACGACCTCTCGGGTGAAGGTCCGTTGGCCAACGCCATCTTCGGTCTGATCCTGATCCTGTTCACCTTCTTTGCTCCGGGCGGCATCGTCAGCCTCGGACGACTGGTGCAATCGAAGCTGATCCGCGTGATCCCGCTGCGCCCGGACGGTGAACCGATCCAGCCCCTTGCCGATCTTGATCCGGGTCCGGAGTCCACGCGAGCTCAAGTGGCGATGAACCTGGCGATCATCGGTGCGGTACTGCTGCCGCTTGGTTGGCTGGCGATGAACATCGACAACCTCATCGTCGGGGTGTTCGCCTTCGCTCTCCGGTTCCAGATATTGATCACGATGCCGATCGCACTGATCGTCGGGATCAACGAGCTCCAAGCTCACAAGGAGGGCAAGCGGAGCGACAGCATGGTCGGCCAGGCCAACGTCGCCCGGATCCTCGGCGGGATCGGAACCGTCTTCCTCGTACTGTTCGGGTTCTTCCACTTCGTGGACCAGTACGCCACGGGCTTCGATCTGCCGATCGTCTGAGCATCCGTTTGGCAGGTATGTGACGCAGCGTCGTGGGGGCGGGCTCCGGCTCGCCCCCACGAACGCGTCGAGGACACCTTTCGACCATGGACTTCGTTCTCCTCCTCCAACGCATCTTCGATGCACTGTTCAACAGCGCGATCTACAGCTCGCTCGCGCTGGCGCTGGTGATCATCTTCCGATCCACCGGCCTTTTGAACTTCGCTCAAGGCGAGATGGCGACCTTCGCCGCCTACGTGGCGTTTGTGCTCCTGGCGGGGCCGACACCGCGCCTCACCGGCGGCGGGCTCGCCGGCCTGGTGCCCGGCGTGCCGTTGTCCATTCCGCTCGCCATCATGGGCGCCGTGATCTTCGGCATGGTGGCGGGCGCGGTCACGGAGCGAGCGTTGATACGTCCCTTACGCGATGCGCCAGAGCTCGCGATGGTCAATGTCACCATCGGCATGCTCCTTCTCATCAACTCCCTCACCGCGCAGTGGTGGGGCACCCTGGGACGTTTCTTCCCGCCGGTGTTCCCGACCGGGCCAGGTGAGTATCTCGACGTCTTCGGAGCCCGGCTGAGATACAACACGATCGGCACCTGGTTGGTGCTGATCTCGCTTCTCATTGCGCTTGGGCTGATGCTCAAGTTCACCCGCGCCGGCTTGGCATTCCGGGCAGTGTCGATCAGCCGGGAGTCGGCCGAACTCAACGGCGTTCCTGTCGGCCGGACGCTCATGTACGGCTGGGCTCTCGCCTCGGCCCTCGGAGCTCTCGCCGCATGCCTGAGCGCCAACATCGTCTTGCTCGAGCCCAACATGATGCTCCGAGTCCTGGTGTTCGCGTTCGCCGCCGCCACCCTCGGCGGCCTCGACTCCCCGAAGGGCGCTCTTGTAGGAGGCGTCATCATTGGGCTCAGTCAGACGCTGATCCCGGCGTACGTGCCTTTCATCGGCTTCGAGCTGTCGGTCCTGCCTGCCCTCGTGGTGATGACGGCGGTCCTATTGGTTCGTCCCGCCGGCCTCTTCGGGACCCGTCGAATCGAGCGGGTGTGACCGCGGAAGGCGTGGTCGCCGCGGCGCGACGTGTGTCGCCAATGGTGTGGGTGGGAGTCATCGCCGTCGCGGCTGTGTTGCTCTACTGGCCGATGACGAGCACGACCACCGAGCTGCGGCAGCATTCGCAGCTCCTGGTGTCGGTCGCAGCGGTGCTCGGCGTCAACGTCGCCACCGGCTACGGCGGGATGATCAGTCTCGGCCACGGGGTCTTCGTCGGCGTCGGGGCTTTTGGCACCGCATACTTCGTGGACGACATGTCCCTTCCGTGGATGTTGGCGATCGTGCTCGGCGTGATCACCGCGGGAATCGCTGGAGCGCTCGTGGGTCTGCCGGCCCTGCGGATCAAGGGAATTCATCTCGCGCTGGTGACCCTTGGCCTCGCCATCGTGTTTCAGCCCCTGGCGAAGCGATTTCCGACCTTCACCGGCGGCGTCAGCGGTCGCGCGGTAGATGCCCACTTTGATGCGCCGTCGTGGTTCGGTGGCGGGACCCGATACGCCGACGCCGTGTGGCGCTACCTGTGGGTGATCCTGGTTCTGGGTCTGGCGATCCTCCTCACGCGCAACCTCATCCAGGGCCGTCCCGGCAGGGCCATCCGGGCGATCCGCGACAACGACACCGCCGCTGCGGTGCATGGGGTCAACCTCGTCGCGACGCGGGTCGGCACCTTTGCGGTGAGCGCCGCACTCGCCGGGCTCGCCGGAGCGCTGCAGGTGCTCCTCGTTCCGTTCGCCTCCCAAGAGACCTACACGGCACAGGCCTCGCTGGTGTTGTACGCCACCGCGGTGATCGGTGGCCTCGGGTTCATCTGGGGTTCGGTCGTCGGTGTCGCGGCCCGAGAGATCGTCACGTGGCTCGGTGTCCAGCTGTCCACCGTTGACGGGCTCGGCGTGGTCAGCGAGTTCTTTGCCCTGCTCGACGAGGAGGCGTTCGTCTTCGGCGTCGGCCTCATCGCGCTCACCTTCGTGTTCCCCCTCGGGCTCGTAGGGGCTACTCGACGACCGCCGGGAACCGACAGCCGGATCCGCCGGGTTGTCAGGCGGTTGCGCGCCCGCTACTCGATGGCCGACTGACCCTGGCGGAATGGCGCAGCGCGGGGCAGGGTTCTTCTGCCATGCGACGCCTCTCCCTCGTCGGTCTCGGGTTCGTCCTCCTCGTCGCGGCGTGTGCCGGCGATTCCGACGGAGCCGCTGCGCCCGAACCTGTCGAGACGACAGCGACGACCTCGACGACAGGCGCCGGGAGCGAGCCGACGGCAACCCTTCCTCCAACCACCGTTCCCGATTTCATCCCTCAGACCGAGGGCGTGCCGTTCTTGGAACGCGATCTCCTCGGCAGGATCGACGCCTTCAACGAGCGGGCGAATTCGATCTTCGCCGGCTACATCGCCACCGAGATGGGGCAGAGCGGCGACATTCGATGGGCGCCCTGGCTTCTCGATCTCATGCGGCTCGGCGGGAGCACAGACACAGACGTGCGCACAGCGCGGGCGCTCCAGGCGCTCAGCGGCATCCCCGCTACCGGTGACCCACAGGACGACGCACTCCAGTACGGAATCTGGGCGCGGACCGAGGAGATCGATCCAGGGCCTGGCTACATCGAGTTCAAGACCAGCCTGTTCGGGATCGCCCATCCCGACTTCGAACGCCTCCTCGAGGGAGTGAACGACCGCAACGTCCTCGCGAGGATCCGCTGGGGTGGGGTCGCCCGCGCCGGGATCCCCGAGCTCAACGATCAGGCGCGCATCACGGTCGAGGAAGCGGATTTCATGACCGACGAGGAGCTCGTCTTGGGCGTCGTCGTCGAAGGCCAGGCCGTCGCCTATCCGCTGCGCTTCCTCGCGAGACATGAGCTGGCCAACGACCACATCGAGGGCATCCCGGTCGCGATGGTGTACTGCACGCTGTGCAAGTCCGGGATCCTCTTCGACAGGCGGGTCGATGGGCAGGTCCTCGACTTTCAGACCTCGGGCATGCTGATCGACTCGAACAAGATCATGGTCGACATCCAGACCGAGACGCTGTGGCACCACCTGTCCGGGACCGGCATCGGTGGACCACACAAGGGCCACGTCCTCGACCGCTACGCAGTTGAGGTGGCTCGGTGGGACGAGTGGGTCGCCGAGCACCCCGAGACCGAGACGCTGTCGACGCCCTCACCCAAGTACTTCCCGGACCAGCCGGATCGCCCGCCCATCGCGTTCGAGTACACCCCCGGCGACGCCTACGCCTTCTACTACAGCAGCGACAACGTCTGGTTCCCGGTTCTCGAGCACCCAGATGTCTTCGAGCGCAAGGAAGAGGTCGTCACCGTCGACCGCGACGGGCTGGCCGTGGCGTTCGGTCTGAGCGATGTCGAGGTCGCCGAGCCCTTCGTGTACGTCCTCGGCGATGAGCCGTTGGCCGTCGTCGGCCATTCCGGAGGCGCTCGGGTCTACTCGGGTAGGGGACTGGACCTCGAACACCTCCAGCCGCTCGACGTCGCCCCCGACGGTGCCACCACCGAGACCCTGAGGCTCACAGACGGACGAGAGCTGCCCCGGATCGTGTCGTCGCAGTCCTTCTGGTTCGCCTGGTTCGGTCTGCACCAGGACACGGTGTGGTGGCCCGACGCCGAGTGAGGGTCATTGCTTGGTGAATTCGGCTGCCCCTTCGCTATGCTGACCCATCGCTCGGCGGCCTCGGTCGCTCGTCCGGCCCCCATCGTCTAGCGGCCTAGGACACCACCCTCTCAAGGTGGCGGCACGGGTTCGAATCCCGTTGGGGGTGCGCTCATCAGACGGGGGCGCCGTTGATCCCACACGACGAGGCGCTGGCTCAGCTGGCCCGTCAACGATGTCAGAGCTTCCGGCGGATCTCGCAGGCTCCCGAAGCCCTGCGCCACGCGGCGGTCGCCTGTGTTCTCGTGCCCTGCGAGGACGGGAGTGCGGGCTTCGTGATCACCCGGCGCTCACCGCGCACCCCTGCACACCCGGGGCAGTTCGCGCTGCCGGGAGGGCGCCTTGGTGAGGGCGAGTCGCCCGCTGAGGCCGCCCGTCGTGAGCTGCACGAAGAGGTCGGCTTGGCCCTCGGTCCCGAGGCGGTTCTCGGCATGCTCGATGACTACCCCACCCGATCAGGCCATCTGATCACCCCCGTCGTCATGTGGGGAGGCCACGAACCGGCCTTCGAACCGGACCCACGGGAGGTCAGCGAACTCCACGTCGAGCCCTTCGAGAGCTTGGCCGCCCCTGGTGTGCCGCGACTCGTTCCGATCGCTGAGTCTGATCGTCCTGTGATCCAGCTCCCGCTGCGGGACACCTTTGTGCACGCTCCTACGGCCGCCGTGCTCTACCAGTTTGCCGAAGTCGTGGTGTTCGGGCGCGACACGCGGGTGGACGGCTTCGAGGAGCCGGTCTTCGCGTGGCGATAGGGCCGTCCGATCCGAGTAGAGTCCGCGCTCGTCATGTCATCTTGGCATCGCCACCTCCCCGGTTCTCTGTCGGCGGGCGACGTCGACCTCGCCGCAGGTCGCACGCTTCCGTCGTCGTGGGTCGCCCTCTGGGAGGCAGAACCTCAGCGGGACGTGATCCACGATCCCTCTGAAGGGTGGCTGACCGGAGCTGCGCTCCTCGCCCGTTCCGAGGCTGTTGCCCGCCGCCTGGCCCACGCAGGTGTGGCCCAAGGCGACAGGGTGATCCTGAGCGCACCGAGCTCGTCAGCACTCGTGGTCGCCCACGCCGCCCTGCTTCGGTTGGGCGTAGTGGTACTTCCCACCAACGGGTCCTACCAGGCCGACGAGGTCGCTCACGTCGTCGCAGACGCCCGACCCACAGCGGCGATCGTGAGCGATCCTGCGTGGGTGCCGTGGATCAGCGCCGCCGACCCCTCCGTCCTGGTCACCACGCCCGATGTTCCTCTCGACGAGGGCCCTCCCGTGGCGCTCGATGTGACGTCTCCCGAGGCACCGGCGTTGATCGGGTACACGTCGGGAACCACCGGTCGCCCCAAGGGTGCTGTCCTCAGCCATGGCAACCTGCTGGCCTCGGTCCGGGCCCTGGAGATCGCCTGGCGGTGGAGCCCCGACGACCTCCTCGTCCTGGCCCTTCCTCTGTTCCACATGCACGGCTTGGGTGTGGGACTCCACGGCACGCTCACCGTTGGCGCGCGAGCCGTTCTCCTCCCGAGTTTCGAGGTCGATGTCGTCCTCGACGCAGCGCGCGACTTCGACGCATCGCTCTTCTTCGGCGTGCCGACGATGTACGGGCGGCTCGTCGAATCGCCGCGAGCTGACGAGTTGGCGCGTCTGCGCTTGTGCGTCAGCGGATCGGCGCCACTGCCTGCGGATCTGCACCGGCGGTTCGAGGCGGCCTCTGGTCAACGCGTGCTGGAGCGGTACGGAATGACCGAGACGGCGATGCTCGTCTCCAACCCGCACGACCTCGAGCGCAAGCCCGGGACAGTCGGGTTCCCGCTGCCGGGTGTCGAGGTCAGGCTCGAGGGCGAGCCGGCCGAGATTCAGGTCAGGGGCCCGAATGTGTTCGCCGGGTACTGGGAACGCCCCGACGCCAATGCGGACAGCTTCGTCGACGGGTGGTTCCGCACGGGAGACCTCGGCCAGATCGACGAGGACGGCTACCTCGCAATCGTGGGACGGGCCAAAGAGCTCATCATCAGCGGCGGTTTCAACGTCTACCCACGCGAGGTCGAGGACGCCGTGACCCAGCATCCCGCTGTCGAGGAGTGCGCTGTCGTGGGCGAGTCCGATCCGGACTGGGGCGAGGCAGTCGTGGCGTACGTGGTGTCGACCTCGGCCGTCGCAGACGAGGAGATGAAGGACTTCGTCGGGGACCGGCTTGCTCACTACAAGCGACCACGGCGAACGCACCGGGTGGACGCGCTGCCGCGCAATGCGCTGGGCAAGGTGCAAAAGCACCGTCTTGCCGGTGGTGCCGTCCTTCCAGCGGACTGAGCTCAGCCGGCGCCGCGGCGGACGTCGGGGGCGCCGAGGCGCGCTGCGTCAGCCGTCGCGTCGTCTGCTTCGGATTGGCTGTCACGTTCGGCGTCGACCCGTGCTCGGTAGTGCCAGATCTCGTCGGCGATGCGATCGTCGGTCCATCCGAGCTCTTGGGCCATGAGCTGAGCGGTCGTGCCGACCGAGTCCGCTGCTCTGTCCCAGGATTCGATCGACAGTCGGGTGCGGCGCGTCAAGACGTCGTCGAGATGTAGAGCGCCCTCGGCCCGAACCCCGTGGACGACTTCGGCTCGGAGGTACGGGTGGCCGGCAGCCAGCGGTTCGGCCAGGGTCGTGTCGTCGGCGATGAGGTCCACGACATCGCTCACCCGGTCCCCGTGCCGACCGGCGAGGTGGTCGATCACGGCCGGGTCGAGGCCCGTTTCGGAGACGAGGGCGCTGCGCCGACCGAGGATCGCGTGCCAGTCGGCGGCACCGATGAGCGGTATCCGCTCGGTCACGGACGTCGCTGCCTTGCCGACGTCGACCATGGCGGCGTCGATCGCGTCGGCCGCCATCACGCGATAGGTCGTGTACTTGCCTCCTGCCACCGACACGATGCCCGGCGCCGGGCGGGCAACCGCGTGCTCGCGGCTGAGCTTGCTGGTGTCGTCGGACTCGCCGGCCAGAAGAGGGCGCAGGCCGGCGTACACGCCCTGGATGTCATCGTGGCCGAGTGGCCGGGTGAGAACCCCGTTGACCTGGCCGAGCAGGTAGTCGATGTCGGCCTTGCTCGCGGCAGGATGAGCGCGATCGAGATCCCAGTCGGTGTCGGTGGTTCCGATGATCCAATGGGAGTTCCAGGGGATGACGAACAGCACGCTCGTGGGCGTCCGCAAGATGATGCCCGAGCCCGATGCGATTCGATCGCGCGGAACCACGAGGTGGATGCCCTTGGACGCACGCACCCGAAGGGTTCCGGTGCCGAGGAGGTCTCGAATGTCGTCACTCCATACTCCGGTTGCGTTGATCACGCAGCGGCTCCCGATGGCGAGGTGACGGCCGGTTTCGAGGCAGACGGCCCGCACTCCCGTCACCCGATTTCCCGTCCGCTCGAGGTCGACGACCCGCGTTGAGGTGAGGATGTGTGCGCCATGGCGCGCCGCCGTACGGGCGACGGCGAGTGTGTGCCGGGCGTCGTCGACCTGGGCGTCGGAGTACTGGACCGCGCCCCGGTGGGACGCCGGATCCAGACCCGGTGCCATGCGGGCGACGGTGCGACGGCTGAGGTGGCGGTGGCGGGGAAGCGGGTTGTCTCCGCGTGCGGCGAGGAGGTCGTACAGGCCGACTCCCGCGCCCACGTAGAAGCGCTCCCACAGCGGCCGCGTGAGCGGGTAGAGAAACGAGACCGGCCGCACGAGGTGTGGTGCCAGCGTCGTGGACAGCAGCGACCGCTCCTGTAGCGCTTCGAACACGAGCCGAAAGTCGAGCTGCTCCAGGTAACGCAGCCCGCCGTGGATCAGCTTGCTCGACCGGCTCGAGGTGCCGGACGCGAGGTCGCGCTGCTCGAGGAGCGCGACGCGCAGGCCCCTCGTTGCCGCGTCGAGTGCACAGCCGGCTCCGGTGACGCCACCGCCGATGACGAGCACGTCGACGTCGCCGGCGTCGAGGGTGTCGAGCGATGCCGCGCGGGTGCTGGGTCCCAGCTGGTCGTGTGGCACGAGTCGCAGGCTAGGCCCCGGCCGCGTTCAGTCCTCGCGTGTGAAAGAGGCGAGGGGTACGGCCACGAAGACAGCGAAAGCGATGCACAAGGTGAAGAACACGATCAAGGCCGGCATGTCTCTCCCGTCGACGGGCGTCGCCATCGATCAACTTCTGCAGTGAGCGCCGTTCTGGTCGGGCGACGCGACTGGGTCGGGCGCGGTTGGCACCCGGCTCAGCCCTGGAGCGTGTCCCTTCGGGGTACCGAAGTGAACCGTGACCCACAGTTGACCGGCTGCGTCGCAGACGACGCCGACCGCAGCTGTCGTGTAGATCGGCGCGAGCAGTGTGTGACGATGCTCGGAGCTCGTCATGAAGCCGCTGTGGGCCGAACCGGCGTCCGCGAAGCTCAACGTGCCGCGGTAGATGTTCTCGGCGAGAGCCTCGTAGCCACCCAACCGGGTTGCGGTCGCCGCAACGTCGGAGTGACGGAAGCCGGTCGTCGACATGGCTGCGCTCCATTCGGTCGCCGTGGTGGCCAACCGCACATCCCACAGCAGCGGTCGCAGGCCTCGCGCGAGTCGTTCGGAGTTCATTCGGTCGAAGAGCTCAGCTGCGATCGCCGAGTGGTTCGTCGTCCTGGGCACGGTCCACTCGTCGTTGGTCGTGTCGGCCGAGCGGGTGCCGAACTCGGTCACGCGCCCCCAGGAGTCCGCCAGGGCGTATCCGGTGGGCGTGGCGATGATGTCGACGACGTCGGTGGTCCAGTGGTCGGCGAGCGACCCGTGATAGGTGGCGTTGCCGAACGCGAAGATGCCGCCGTCGGAGGCGACGAGCCAGTAGCCGGCTCCGGTTGGGGTGGGTGCGATTCCGACGATGGGCTCGTTGAGGATCAGGTGGCCGGTGGAGCCGTGGAATGCGGCGTCGCCGAACGCGAAGACCCCACCGTCTCTTGCAACGAGCCAATATCCCTCGCGCGAGGGCGTTACAGCGAGATCGACGATTTCCTGGTTGAGGCGGATTTCCCGCAGATCGCCGGACCAGGGCATGGTGCCGTGCGTGGTCACGATCCCCGCTGCCGTCGTGGTCACCAGAGCCCCGCCGGCCGGGTCGGACGCGGCGCCCACGGTGCCGGAGCGCCCCGGGTTGAGCGGTGCGCTCGAACCGAGCGGGGTCACGACTCCGTCGTGACCGACGACCCAACGACCGGCGACTCCTCCAGTGAGGCTGACCTTCCCGCCGGACCGGGGAGCGCTGGCACCGCCAGCCGAAGCTGCGACACCGAGCAGGATCGCAATCAGAACGATCGCAGCCACCAACCAGCGCGGCCGCACGTGACTCTGGGCGCGCGTGTGCGCGGCGCGTTGGGCAGAGGACAGCATCACCCTCGAACGTCGGCGCTGACGGCCTCCGCTTGAGCGCCGATCGGGAGCTCTGCCGCCGTACGATGCTCGGGTGGCCGACAGAGTCGAACGTCTCACCGAGCTGTTGATGCTTCTGCTCGACACGCCGCGCGCGCTCACCTTCGACGACATCGTCAGCGGTTCGGGCCTCTACCAGGACCGGAGCGAGGCGTCGCGCAAGGCCTTCGAACGAGACAAGGCCAGCCTGCGCTCGATGGGGGTCGAGATCGCGACCGAGACGTCCGAGGGGGACCGCGGCGCCACCCGATACACGATCGACCCCGACGAGTACTTCCTCCCCGACCTCGACCTCAGCGACGAGGAGCGTCTCGCACTTCAGCTCGGCGCTGCGATGGTCCAACTCGACACGTCGTGGGACGACGAGGCGCTGCAGAAGATCGGGACGGGAGCCGGACCGGTGGCTGGAGCGGTGATCGCCGAAGTTCCTTCGCTCGACTCGCTTCCGCCGCTCCACGAAGCGATGCGCCGCCGTTCCCACGCCCACTTCGGCTACCACGGTCGCAGTCGCCAGGTCGTCGCCCTCGGGCTGTTCTACAGGGAGGGCAACTGGTATCTCGCCGCGCACGAGGTGGCGCCCCAGGGCGACGAGGCACCAGGCGAGGATGCGTCGGGTCCCACGAAGATCTTCCGCGTCGATCGGATCGAGGGAGCCGTCTCGGTCGGCGAACCGCACGGCGTCGACGTGGGCGCAGACTTCGACGCCGCGAACGCCATGCCGAGCGATCCGCTGCTGATCGGCGGCGAGAGCGAGGTGCACGCTCGTGTGCTCGTGGATCAGATGATCGCGCCCCGTGTCGAGCGTCAGCGGGGTGGCGTCGTGGAGCGGCGAGCGGACGGATCGGTGGTGGTCGAAGTAGCCGTGCGCAATCACGACGCCTTTCGATCCTGGGTGCTCGGGCTGCGAGACCACGCCGTGGTGCTCGAACCGCCGGCGCTCGTCGAGGACATCGTGGCCTGGCTGCGGGCCACCGCGGAGGCGAGCTAGTGGCCCGCGCGACCGCCGAGGAGCGCCTGGCCAGGGTCCTCGCCATCGTGCCCTGGGTCGTCGAGAACGGCGGCGCGACCGTCGGCGAGATCGCAGAGCGTTTCGGGCTGGCCGAGCGCGACGTCTTCGCCGAACTGTCCCTCGTGCAGTGCTGCGAGATTCCGCCATACGGACCCGACAACACGCTCGGAATCGCAGTGGTGGACGACGAGGTGCTGGTCGAGCCTTCTGCGATGCTGCGACGCCCACTGCGACTCGCGCCGACCGAGGGGTTCGGGCTCTTGGCCGCCGGTCGCGCAGCCCTCGAGGTGCAGGGCGCGGACCCGAAAGGTGCCCTCGCGTCGGCTCTCGCGAAACTGGAGGCCGTCCTCGGCGAGCGGGCGCCACTGGTGATGGATCTCGAGCATCCCGAGCTTCTGGAGGATCTCCGTCGCGCCGTCAACGACCGAACCATCGTGGAGATCGACTACTACACCCAGTCGCGCGATGAGCTCACCCATCGCCTGATCGAGCCCCTGTCGCTCGTTCACACCGACGGCAACTGGTATGTGCGGGCGCACTGTCGTCAGGCCGAAGGCCTCCGGACGTTCCGTGTCGATCGCATCGATGCTCTCCGGCCCACCGGCGAGCTCCACCAGCGCGATCCCGAACCCGACCACAGGACCTTCGCCATCTCCGATGAGGACCTTCTTCCCACGGCCGTGCTGCGCTTGCCGGCATCGGCTCGATGGGTCGTGGAGAGCTATCCGGTCGCGTCGGTACGCGACGAGAGCGACGGTTTCGTCGTCGAGCTCCCGGTCTCAGGACCGGTCTTTCTCGAGCGCCTGCTGCTTCGCGTGGGGCCCGAGGCCACCGTTCTCCAAGCGGAGGACCCCGAGGTCGGTCGCCGGGCCGCGGCGCGCCTGTTGGAGCTCTACGCGGACGGCTGATCGACGAACGGCAGGGCTGTCGCCCACCGCCGGAGCGCAGCTGCTCGGCACAAGCGGGCATCTGAGGCGACGTACGCCCGCAGTTCGTGAGGGGCCAGCTCGTGCAGCTGGTCGATGTCGACTTCGAGCGGGTCGAAACCCAGCAGGCGCGAGACCGACTTGAGTGAGCATGACACCTCGAGAAGGCGCGGGAGGTCGTTGCGGTACACGAGGTAGGCGTCGAGGTGCCGGTGGCCGTACCAGACCCCGCGATGCCGTTTCGCGCCGCCCACCGCGTCCCGTTCGCCGACGCTCGTGATCTCGAGGCCGAGACGCCGGCCGAGGATCTCGGCCCGTCGGTCGAGGTACGGGAGGTCGAAACCCGAGCCGTACCACGTGACGACGATCCCATCGGCGAGGCCGCTGACGAAATGGTCGAGCTCGGTCAGGAGTTGGTTCTCCGGTCCGTCGAAGACCCATTCGCCATGCTCGGTCGCCACCGCCACGGCGACCACCGGGGCAACGTCGGGATCGAGGCCGTCGATGGATGTGTCGGTCTCGATGTCGAGCCCGTAGACCCGTTCGACCGGTACCTCCCACACATCTGCCTCTGACACTCCTGTCGCTGACACACCTGCCCCCGATACACCTGCCGCGCGTGCGGTGGAGCGCGAGGGGCCCGGCGAGGGTTCTGCTCGGCGTCGGCGGGGTCCCGTGTTCATCTAGGTCGGACTCTAGGGCGGGCGTGGGACAGCCAGAGGGAGCCACTAGGTTCTCGGCGTGTCGGGGCTGAGGGCGACAGGACGGGCGATCGTGGGATCTGTGGTCCGACGCGTGACCGAGGCGGCCCACCGGGCGGCGTCGATCGGGCCGCACGACTCGGCGGCCAAACGCTTCGGTCGCTTCGGCCGCGGCACCATCATCGGTTGGCCCACCGGCTCGATCTACAACGAGCGCTACATCTGGCTGGGCGACGACATCCTGGTGGCAGCGGGGGTGACGATCAGCGCGGGGATCCTCGACGGCCAGGAGATGGTGACCGACCCGGTCATCCAGCTGGGCGATCGTTGTCTTCTGGGCCGAGGCACCGCCATCGTCGGACACTTCTCGATCGACATCGAGGACGACGTCTACATGGGGATGAACGTCTACGTCACGGACCAGAACCACGGATACGAAAACCTCGACGAACCCATCGGGCGCCAGATTCCTCGCGAGGATGCGGTACGGATCGGTGCCGGCTCGTGGATCGGAGCGGGTTCGGTCATCTTGCCGGGGTCGCAGATCGGCCGGCACGTGGTCGTGGCGGCCAACAGCGTTGTGCGGGGCGAGGTCCCGGATCGTTGCGTCGTCGCAGGTGCTCCGGCACGAGTGGTCCGACGTCACGACGGAGTGGCGTGGAGGCGCGCCGACGAGGCCTGACTGAAGTCAGGGCGCGGGCGGGCCCTCGTGGAGGTCCACCACCACGGCGTAGTGGTCGGACGGCACGATGCCGCCGGTCTCGGAGTCACCGGCGAGTCGCGCGGCGACGGGATTGCCGAGGGGTTTGGGGCGTGGCCACGAGACGAAGACGTAGTCGATGCGGCGCTGTGGCCAGGCGGTGGGGCCGACGTGCGGGTTCTTCTCGTCCCACGTCACCCCCGCACCCTTGCCCCGGGTCGCCCACGCATCGGTCATCACCAGCCCGTCGACCGGTGGGGACGCCTCGCCGGTGATCATTCGGACCTCATCGGAGGTCGGAACGGCGTTGAGGTCACCGGCGAGGATGACGGGGTGGTCGTCCTCGCCACCTCGCTGGTCCGCGACGATCTCCATGAGCCGCGCGACCTGTTCCTGGCGCACCGCAGACTTGTCGAATCGGTACTCCAGGTGCGTGCAGACCACCGACAGAGCGGCGTGCGGCGCCTCCACGCGAGCGACCAGGGCCCTGCGGTGCCCTGGGCCATCGTCGGGAGGCAGACGCTGGTCGGCGACCCGTTCGATCGGATGCCGAGACAGGATTGCGTTGCCGAACGAGGCACCGCGGTAGAACCGTTCGTCGGTGCGGATGCCCTGCATGACGAGGGTCGATGCGAGCTGCGCGACCTGGTCGACACCGTTCTCCTCGCTCCACACCTCCTGGAGGCAGATGATGTCCGCGTCGAGGCCGGCGAGGGTCTCGGCGATCGCGCCCTGGCGCGCTTGCCAGTCGCCGAATCTCCACCACAGGTTCCACGTGACGACTCGCACCCGGTCGACGGTAGTTTGCGTGCCCATGGCAACAGAGATGCTGTTCCTCGAAGATGCCCAGCAACGGACCATGCAGGCGAGGGTGACCGCGGTGCGCGACGACGCCGTCGCCCTCGACCGCACCGTGTTCTACGCAACGGGCGGTGGCCAGCCACACGACACTGGCCTGCTCCGATTCGACGGACGTGAGGCCGCCGTGACGGACGTGCGAAAGGACGGCGAGGACCTCTGGCACACGCTGGACGGCCCCGTTCCGCCGATCGGAACCGAGGTGGTCGGTGAGCTCGACTGGGACCGCCGACACCGGCTGATGCGGACTCACACCGCGCTGCACATTCTCTGCGGAGTCATCTGGAACGAGTGGGGCACCTCGGTGACGGGCGGCAACATGGAGCCGCTGTCCGCGCGGATGGACTTCGAGTTCGACCCGTTGCCTGAGGGATTCGCGGCGCGCATCACCGAGCTCGTCAACGCCGAGATCGCAGCGTCGCGACCCATTGAGGTGTCGTTCCTCGATCGGGCCGATGCCGTCGCCGACGAAGACCTCATTCGCACGAAGGTGAACCTCATTCCCGAGTCGGTCACACGGATCCGGGTCGTCGACATCGTGGGCCTCGACAAGCAGGCCGACGGAGGAACCCATGTTCCCAACACCTCGGAGGTCGGAACGTTCGCCGTCACCAAGACCGAGTCCAAGGGCAAGGGCAACAAGCGGGTCCGGATCCAGCTGTCGTAGCTGCCCTCGCCGCAGCTCCGTGGAGACGCCACACCCCCTCGGAGTCGTTCTGCAGGGTTTCTGGCGCGGAATGACTCGAGGTGGTGGGTGGAGTCGTTCTGCAGGGTTTCTGGCGCGGAATGACTCGAGGTGGTGGGTGGAGTCGTTGTGCAGGGTTTCTGGCGCGGAACGACTCGAGGTGGAGGGCGGAGTCGTTGTGCACGGTTTCCGGGTGGGAACGACTCCGAGGGGGCGGCCGCCAGTGAGTGGGAGCTGCCCGAAGCCGGGCGTGCCGTGGCATTGCGCAGAGGAGGAGCGCAGCGCCGACGGTTGCGGGGGTGCCAGCGGGTGAACGGCCGAAGGGAGAACCTCGGGTGGACCGCCGGACGGTGAAGCCCTGCGTGCCATGGCATTGCGCAGAGGAGGAGCGCAGCGACCGAGGAGCGCGGCAGCGGCACAGCGGCCACGAGACTGTCACAGGGGGGACCTACACTCGCCTCGAGGTCGGATCAGGTCGTCACAGGAGGGACCATGAGCGATGCACGGCAGCGGACGTCGACGTCGGCGTTCGGGGTGTCCCGCCGCGAGAGCCACGATGCTTCGGCGTTCTATGCCCGCTTCACGCCCCCGGAGTTGTCAGACGACGACACGGTGACGCCGGCACCGGCGCTGGAGGACCCCTGCCTCATCGGCGACTCGCGCGACATGCATCACCTGCCGGACAGCTGTGTGGCTCTGGTGGTCACCTCACCGCCGTACTTCGTGGGCAAGGAGTACGAGGATGCGGTCGCCAAGGACGGCGACGATCGGGTTCCCACCACCTACTTCGAGTACCTCGCGATGCTCGAGTCGGTCTTCGCCGAGTGTGTCCGGGTTCTCGAGCCGGGCGGCCGGATAGCGGTCAATGTGGCGAACCTGGGTCGCAAGCCCTACCGCAGTCTTTCGGCCGATGTGATCAGGATTCTCGAGGACCTCGGGCTTCTCCTGCGGGGCGAGATCATCTGGCAGAAGTCGCGTGGGAGCAGCGGGTCGTGCGCGTGGGGCTCGTTCCGCAGTGCCGCGAACCCCGCCCTTCGCGACACGACCGAGCGGATCATCGTCGCTTCCAAGGGTCGCTTCGATCGGGCGAAGTCTCCGGCTGTGCGCCGCGAGGAGGGCCTGCCCCATCACAGCACGCTTCCGACCGACGAGTTCATGGAGGCCACCCTCGACGTCTGGGACATGCATGCCGAGAGCGCTCGTCGGGTGAAGCACCCTGCCCCGTATCCCGTCGAGCTGCCTCGTCGGTTGATCGACCTCTACACGTTCGAGGACGACTTGGTGCTCGACCCGTTCATGGGCTCGGGCACCACCCTGGTGGCTGCGGTGCTCACGGAGCGGCGGGCCGTCGGCTACGACCTCGACCCCGAATACGTCGAGGTCGCTCGTGAGCGGGTGACGAGCGCCCGGGCTCGGATGTGGCGCCACACCCAGCCTCTGGGTGAGCAGCCCACGTTGCCCGAGTTGGCCGAGGCGCTCGCCGAGGTCACCGACGAAGAGATCGCGGCCGACGACTTCCAGCGCAGGGCGACCAAGGAGGGCAAGAAGGCGCAGGACATCGCGCTCAAGATCCTCGAGGAGCATGGTTTCACCCTTCTCCAGAAGGACGCCAAGCTGCGGGGCTCTGGGGTGCAGTACAACTTCAAGGTCGAGGATGCGGCCGACGGCGAGTGGTGGGTGGACGTCTCTGGTGCCTTCACCACTGTGCGCCCCGGTCTCTTGCGGATCGACACCTTGTGGAAGACGCTCGGCCGGGCTTCGGTGCTCAAGGCAATGGAGCCCGACGCTCGGGTTCTGATCCTCACCTCACACCTCCCGCGTGCGGGCAGCGAGGGCGACAAGGCTCTCCGGGCCGTGAAGCCCACCACGATCTTCGACGCGATCCCGATGTTCGACGAGGCTGCTCAGCTTCGGTTGGATCACTACGGCGCAGGTGACGCCTCGGAGCCTCTGCCCGGGTTCTGGAAGGCGTCCGAGATCGCCGATTGGTTGAGCTGATGTCCGGCGTGGCCTACGCCGTCGTGCGCACCGAGCCCCCGCAGGTGTTCGTCGCCTCCGATGTCGAAGTGCTGCAGCGGGTTCTGGCCCTCGAGTTGGTGGCCCGAACCCCCCCGACCGCCCTCGACGGGGCCGAGCGCATCGCCATCCGCACCGCGCTTCTGGACGAGCAGTGGGGGGATGCGGTCGTGGCCTGGATCGAACGCATGGGCGTCGAGGTCGACGTCTATACGCACCTGCACGTCTGGAGTGAGAAGGATCTGCCCGCTGAGTTGGTCGGCGCGCAACTGCAGTTCGCACCGCTGTTTCGTGAGCCCGCATGAGCGACTGCCTCTTCTGTCGCGTGATCTCCGGTGACGAGCCGGCGGCTGTGGTGATGAGCGACGACGTCGCTGTCGCCTTCCTCGACATCAAGCCGCTCTTCGTGGGTCACACCCTTGTCGTGCCCCGCGAGCATCATGTGACGCTGGCGGATCTTCCGGTCAGCGACGTCGGCCCGCTGTTCGAACGGGTCCGCACGATGACGCGTGTCGTGGGGGAGACCCTCGAGGCCCCGGGCACGTTCGTGGCGATGAACAACATCGTGAGTCAATCGGTCCCGCATCTTCACGTTCACGTCGTGCCGCGCCGCCCGCGCGACGGCCTGCGCGGCTTCTTCTGGCCACGTACGAGCTACGACGACGACGCGCACATGCAATCCACGGCCCGTGCGCTCGCCGACGCGTGGTCACGGATCTGATCACCACAGGCCGGACAACACGACCCGCGCCGCGACAGCGGTGAGGACCAGCCGAAACAGGTGGCCGAAGGTCCGTTCGTCGATTCGGTGCAGGGCCCGCGTCCCCACCCAGGTTCCGGCGATCGCCGCGCCGATGCCGACGCCGGACACGGTGAGATGGCCGGCGAGATCGAACCCGCCGCCGGCGAACACGCCGATCTTGGCCAGATGGCCGGCGGTCTGGGCCGCGCCGAACGTGGCCACCACGGCGGCTCGTTCGACCAGATGGCGTCGAAAGACAGGAGCGATCGCAGGTCCAGTCACGCCGAAGGGGATGTTGAGGAAGCCGGCGATGCCTCCCAGCGGAACGAATGCCGCGCGCCCACTGCCGAGGAGAGCCGTCGTCGATGCGAGCGCCGCGGGCCACCAGACGATCAGGAGGGCGAGGACGGCGATGGCGATTCGGCCCGCTGTCACCGGGAGTTGGTCTGCAGCCAGGAACCCGAGAACACCGGCAGGCACGAGGAGAACGGCGAAGCGGCCCACGACCGGCCAGTCCACATCGCGGCGCAAGATCACTGTGCGGGATCCATTGGAGGCGAGCTGGATGACGCCGTGGACCGGGATCGCGACCCCCGGCTCCATCACGGTGACCATCACCGTGAGCAGCAAGATGCCGCCACCGAGCCCGGCGACCGCCGTGAGGAACGCTCCGAACGCAGCAGCTGCGCCGACGATGAGGACTTCGGCTCCGCTCATCGGCTCCCCTCCTTCGCCACCATCCGTCGCGCCGCGCCGGTTCACTCTTGTCTCTTACTTGTATCGAACCTATCTCAGGGATGTCAACTAGCGCGAGGAGTGAGTGAATCTCACCCAGGGTGGGTGAGGGGGCTGAAATGCTTGACCTGAGTGCGTTTTGCCGGTCGAATGACAGCTATGGAATTTCGCGCCGGACGGCGCGAGATGTGGAGGAGGACCCCCAATGCCCAATATGTCCAAGTCAGATCTGCTGTCCGCGGTCGCCGAGTCGGCGGATTGCACCAAGGGTGACGCCGAAGCCGTCATCGAAGCGTTCTTCGCTCAGGTTGTGGAGTCGGCCCAGGCGGGCGACGCAGTCTCTTGGCCTGGAATCGGAAAGTTCAGCCTCGCCGAGCGCGCCGCGCGGACCGGTCGGAACCCCCAGACCGGGGAGCCGGTGCAGATCGCTGCAAGTCGCAGCGTGAAGTTCTCCGCAGCCAAGGCGCTCAAGGAGTCGATGAACGGCTGATTCCTCCCACCGCACCGATGGTGGACGGTTCGTAGGAGGGCGGGGCGACGGCCCCGCCCTCCGTCGTTTTCCACACGGATGTGCCACGACCCCTCGGTGACGGCGTTCGCCCAGCTCACAGGGGTGTGGTCAGCTCAGAGGGGGGCGATCAGCTTGTAGAGCTCCGCGGATTCGAGCCCGGCGATCTCGCCACCAGCGGCCAGCGACCCGTTAACCCAGCGGGCGAAACGCTGTCGTTGGGCCTCGTCGGCGGGATCGGTGATGTCGTGGGTGGTCACGAACTGGCTCACGTGTTCGAGCAGGGCCGCGGTCTTGATGTCCTCGAATCCGCTGGTGTCCTCGGCGTGGTCGGGCTCGTCGGCTTCGAACAGCAGGAGGGCGTCGGGTCTGTGGTGGGCAAGGCCGTGCTCGGGGAAGAAGAACGGGTCCCGAGCGGCCACCACACCGTCCACGGCCAATTGGCCGGCACTGCGATGGTCGGGGTGGAGGCGGTACCGCTTCCAGGGGTCGTGTCCGAGGACGACGGTGGGGCGAACGTCGCGGATCACTCGAGCAACGAGGGATCGCGTCTCGAGATCGCTGTCGAGCTCGCCGTCGACACGCGGCAGGAAACGAACGTCGCCGCCACCGAGTCGCAGGGCAGCCGCCCGCTGCTCCTCCTGACGGAGCGCCACCAATGCGACCTGATCGCAGTTGGGGTCCCAGGTTCCCTTCGAACCATCGGTGCACACCAGGTGGTGCACCTCGCAACCCGAAGCCGCCCATTTGGCCAGCGTGGCACCGCACTGGAACTCTGCATCGTCGGGGTGGGCAACGATGGCGAGGGCGACCGAGGGTGTGGGGAGGTCGTGGTTCATCGTCAGCTCTCCGGAAGATCGTCTGGCGTGTCGACGTCCCAGCCGAGATCGGAGCGCTGTCGAACCGTCACGTCGAGGCCGTGGCGCCCGGCTTCTGCGATGTGCGAGATGAATGAGCCGGTGCCGTAGTGAAACTCGAAGGCGACCGCCGTCGGGATCGCGAGCACATTGGTCCCGTCGAGGTGACGGTCCGGGACGATCGTCACCGTCCCCGGCACAGCCAGATCGACAAGCGACTCGGCGAAGGGAAGGTCGGCGTGGGCGATGAGCACCAGCTCGACCTCGGGTTCGAGGTCCTCGACAGCGGCCGTGAGGGCGGCGTTGAGTCCCTCGACTTCCACCCTCGCAACGCGAGCCCCGACAGAGACCGCCCAGTCGGCGACGACGGGGTCGCTGCACACGACCCGCACGTCGAGTCCATTGGCCGCCCGAACCACCCGTTCTGCCATCTCGCGCGCCAGCGACTGCCGTGCCGGCTGGTCGAGTGCGGACGCGAGCCGGTTCTTGGCCTGTGCGAAGTCCTTGATCGGGATGAGCACCACCGGTTCGGAGCCGGCCTGCTCGTGAGGGCTACGCTCCGAGGCCATCGCGACCAACTCTAGGGGGCGCTTCGATGCGAGTCGCAGTGGTCGGTGCGGGATCGTGGGGAACGACCGTTGCCGCAGTGATGGCGCGCAACGCCGACGTCACCCTCTGGGCCCGCCGCGCCGAGGTCGCGACCGAGATCGACAGCCGGCACACCAACGAGGCCTACCTGCCCGGATTCGAACTCCCGGGGTCCCTGCGCGCCACCGCCGACCTCGACACCGCTGTCGCTGACGCAGATGTCGTCGTGGTCGGCGTGCCCTCGCACGGGTTCCGCGACATCGTCGCGGCCATGGCGCCCGCGGTTCGCCCATGGATCCCGGTGATGAGCCTGACGAAAGGGTTCGAGGCGTCGACCCTTCTGCGACCGACCGAGGTCATCTCCCAAGAGCTGCCGGGACACCCCGTCGGAGTGCTCACCGGTCCCAATCTGGCCCGCGAGATCATGGCGGGCCAGGCGGCTGCGGCTGTCATCGCCACTGAGGATCTGCACGTCGCCAGGGCGCTGCAGGATCTGGTGCAGTCGGGATTGTTCAGGGTCTACATCAACCATGACGTGATCGGCTGCGAGGTGGGTGGCGCATTGAAGAACGTGGTCGCTCTGGCGGCGGGCATGGCAGAGGGCCTCGGAACCGGCGACAACACCCGGGCGATGGTGATCACTCGCGGCCTGGCCGAACTGACTCGCCTGGGGGTGGCCATGGGGGCCGAGGCGCAGACGATGTCGGGTCTGGCGGGGATGGGTGATCTCCTCGCCACCTGCGTGTCGCACCACAGCCGCAACCGCCATGTCGGCGAGCAGCTCGGTCGTGGCAGACCGTTGGCGGAGATCATCGACGAGATGAACATGGTGGCTGAAGGTGTGAAGACCTCCGCTGCAGTACTCGAACTCGGCGAGCGGCACGACGTGGACCTGCCCATCTGTCGCACGATTCATCGGGTCGTGCATGAGGGTGCGACTCCCGAGGAGGCCTACGCTGGCCTGCTGCAACGAGCTCCCGGTCACGAATCCGACAGCGATTGAAACCCCGATCCCGCCTCCTCCGCGCCCGCCGAGTCAGCGACCGGTCCGCTCTGGCGCCCGCCGTTCCTGACGCATCCTGGGTTCAGCCCTGGTGGTTGTCCAGACAGCGTGCGATCGAGTCGGCCGCTTATCACCCGGCGTCCACGCCCGTGAATGCGGTCGGCCGTTCGTGGACCCTGATCGGCAACATCGATTCTGGGCCCCGAATCGCTGTCGACCGCCGGGGGTTGGTCACGGGCCGGCCGGGCCGATGGTCGCTCGACTGGTGGATTCGTGCCGGCGAGGACTGGCTCTTCCCATCGAGTGCGAGCGCTGTGCGCCAGCGACTCGTGGATGGTGCCCCCGTCGTCGAAACGATCGTCCGTGTCCCCGGCGGAGATGTCGTGCACTCGGCCTTCGCGGCCCGTGTTCCAGACGACGCAACGGTGATCGAGATCACCAACGGATCGTCGGACCCCATCGCGGTCGCACTGGCGATTCGCCCATACGACGTCCAGGGTGGCGGACTCGTGTCCTCGATCGAGCTCGAGGACCGCGATCTGGTGGTCGACGGCGAGCTTGCGTTGGTGATGGAACGAGCACCAGCCGCATTGGTCGTCGGTAGCGAAGGGACCGACCCCGCCTGGTCGCTCGACGAGATTCCGACGACGCCGGTCACGGGAGTGGAGTGCGCGGAGGGTCGGGCATCCTCGGCAGCTGTGTTTCCGCTGGTCCACGGAAGCACCCTCCGCCTGGTGCTTCCCGGAGGGGGGCCACCGACTGTGACGGATCTTCCGTCGGCGGACAGCGTCGCCAGGGGGTGGGGCCAGCATGCCGTCGGGGCGTTGCGCGCCGTGCTTCCCGCCGGCCGGGTCGCCGATGCCTTCGACGCAACGAGGCAGGCGACTGCGCTCTGCCAGGCCCACCGGTCGATCGGCGAGCCGGTCCTCGGCCCGCCGCCGCGACCTCGCGACGATCTGGACCTTCTGAGCGCACTGTCGGAGCTCGGCTACGCGGGAGCGGCGCATGAGGTACTCCTCGACCGCGCTCGCCGCCAAGACCCTCGGGGTCAACTGACCGACAACGGCCGGGACGTGACGGCGTCGACCCTGGCAGCAGCGCGAGTTGCCTTGGAGCTCGCCCCCGATCCAGAGCTCGCGACTGCGCTGTCCGAAGTGATCGCCCAGGGCGCGCGGTGGTTGGTCGAGCACCAGGATCTGCCGCTGTCGGCAAGCGGTCTCGACGGGGCCCGAGCCGTGCTCGCGACGCTCGGCGCCACCTCCGCCTCCTCGGAGCTCGACCGCATCCTCGCCGAGCAGGGCGCGCCGAACGCCGAGCCAGGTCCCGCGCAAGCCGCCGAAGGCCTCGCGACCGAACCCAACGGGCCACTGGGCTTCGACCTCCTCTCGACAGCCGACGCCCTCCTGGAGGATGCACGCCTTCGCCCGGCCGAGGCGTGGGCCCGGCTCGAGGCGCTGCTCGACGTCGCCTCGACGACGTGGTCATGGCCCACCTTCGTTCATCCGCGGCTGCACACCGGCACCGGCGGCGCGGGACACGATCTACGGATCTCGGCCGCGGTTGCGCGGGCGATTCGGACGCTCCTCGTGAGCGATCGCGGCTCAGCGGCGGTGGAGGTGGCGAGGCATTGGCCGTCTGCGTGGCTCGGCACCGGCGTCGAAGTGCACGGTCTGCCGTCGTGCCATGGCCCGGTGAGCTGGGCCGTTCGCTGGCACGGCGATCGCCCCGCGCTGTTGTGGGACGTCGACGGAGCTCCCGCCGACCTCGTCGTGGCGGCGCCGGGCTTGGACCCGACGTGGCGCGGCAGTGGTCCCGCCGGTGAGGCCCTTCTCGCTTCGGTCGAGGCTCCGGAGCCGGGTGAGGCCGACGCGGCGGACCTTCCATCCGGGCCCCAGGTCGATGAGGTGCCTGAGAGCGGGTCGTTCGGCTGATTCTCGTGACGCGGTGAACCTCTCACATCGCGGTCCGGACGTGCCGACGCGAACAGGGTCCCCCTCTCTTTGGAGTCTCGACTGTGCGCTCTCGCCGCGTTCTCACATCGATCGCCGCCGCGGCCCTCGTTCTGGCTGCGTGCTCGGCGGATGACGCCGACCGTCAGGTACAGCTCCAGGGGCCGGTCGGAGGAGATGGCGTCGCCGTCGAGCTCGCGCAAGAAGAGGCCACCCTCGACCCGATCGCCGCGGTGCAGGAAATAGAGATCGCTGCCGACCTGCTCGAGGCGACCGTCGCCACGCTCGTCGACGGTGTGGCCGCCGAGTGTGCCGCCAAGTCCGATGCGCTGAACAAGGCCAGCGCAGACCTGAGCGAGCGCACCTTCATCGCGCCGCAGGACCTCGCCTGCGCACAACTCACGGAGGCCTCGTTCGAGAACGCTCGCGTCGAGGGCGTGGACTTTTCGGGAGCGAACCTCGCCGGCGCCAACCTGCGCAACGCTCGGCTGAAGATCGTTGCGATCGGGGCTGACTTCACCGGTGCAGACCTCACGGGCGCGGACCTGAGTGGCAGCGACCTCACCGGCGCGATCTTCACCTCGGCGACGCTCGTGGGTTCGAACCTCACCGAACTCCACGCCTCGAGCCCCGAGCTGGTCGTGGAAGGGGTCGGCGGCCTGGCCGGCGCCGACCTGACCGAGGCACAGCTCGGCTGTAACCAGCTCGAGATGAGCCCGCTCATGACGATGGCCGGCGTGGTGTTCGACGACTCCTGCTCGACGGTCAACGTCGATGGCCACAGCGCAGTGACCCTCACCGGTTCGGCGCTTGGGGCTGACCTCACTGGCTTCGATTTCGGTCGAGTCCACCTCGTCGCCACCGACTTCCGCGGGGCGGTG
>Ga0209992_10000659_pt1 | contig 43639 bp, 43 predicted proteins | sample 2SBtaG_2_FD_182564 | JGI IMG/M metagenome (GOLD analysis project Ga0209992, IMG submission 182564) | Deep subsurface microbial communities from Kolumbo volcano to uncover new lineages of life (NeLLi) - 2SBTROV12_ACTIVE470 metaG (SPAdes)... | ecosystem: Environmental > Aquatic > Marine >...
GCTACTATTCTATATGATGATTCATATCCAAAATAATTTACAATTTTTTTATTATCTGAAATTTCTTTTACTAAATTAAATATTTCTTGTTCATTTTCTTCATCTATATCTTTCCAAATAAGAAAAATACTTGATGAAATAATTAATCCAGCAATAACACTAATTTTTATAATATCTTTTTTCTTTTTACTTTTCTCAAACTTTGTTAGGAAAAATAATGATAGTAAAGAAAAAATTGGATACAAAGGAAATAGATATCTTACATCATTTACAAATGAAAATGCATACAAAGTTGGTAGAGAAATAAAAAATAATAATGTAAAAATTATACTTGTATTTTTATTTCTAGAAATTAATAATATGATAAACCCTGCTGGTACCAAAATCATCCAAATTGGAAATTGAGACCATCCAAGGAATTTTATAAAATTAATTAATCCATCAATCAATAAATTTACGGGATTACCTGCTGATGTTGTTTCTGGACTATCATAAATTTCATTTATTCCTGAATCAATTTTAGAAAATAAATTTTGATTGGTATTTTCTATATTTTGATAAAATGTAATTGTACTAAGAATTGAAGTTATTATTAACAAGCAAATTAAAATTTTAATAATTGAATTTTTTGAAACTTTTTTCTGCGAAAAATAAATTATTACAAAAGCTGGAATTAAAAATAAACCTTCACTTCTAACTGCTATAGCTAATCCTAAAATTGAAAATGCAAAAAATTCAAAATTTTTTCTAGAATTTAATATTAAAACTATTGCTATAGTTATACCAATTATGTATAATGGATCACTGATTCCAAATGTAGAATTTTGTACAATTCTTGGTTCAAAAATAAATAAAATACATCCTAGTAATGCTAATTCTTTTGAAAAGAATTTTTTTCCAATAAAATAAACTGGAATTGCAGTTAGTGATGAAATTATTATTGAAATAGTTTTTTGTAATGCCATAAATTCCATATAATTATTTGAATCAAATATGGTGAAAAAAAAACTTAAAAATATTGGCCATCCTGGATTATGAACTTTTTGAATTGTAGATTCTCCTAGACTATAATCAATTGCATTCAAAAAATATTGTAAGTTATCTGAGTTTAACGGTAATTCTAAATGAGAAAAAATTAATCTAAAACTAATTCCTGTAACAATAATTATACCTAAAATAATGACAACTATTTTTTGTGATTGCTTTGATTCAAAAATATTTTGAGACATTTCTATTAATTCTCTATTTCTCTCATGTTAAGCGATATGTATAAGAAAATTTCCTATTTTTCCTGTTTTTTAAATAAAAAATTTTAATTGAGCCTAGATTTTTTCATTTATTGAATATTTTTGTTCAATTTCAGATGTTTTCCTGATCTTTAAATAATGATATTGAGAATCTGAAAATATGAAATATAAGCAAATTTTACTTACAAGACCACCTACAGGTTCAAATGCATTAAAAGGTGGTTCTGATAGAGATCCTCATCCTCAACCACCTTTAGGTTTGGCATATCTTGCAGGTGTAATAGAAAGATTAGATGATGTACATGTTTTAGATATACTTGATGGAAATTTTTCAGAAAATTATGTATTTGATGTGAAAATGGCTGTGAAAAAACACAATCCTGACTTTGTAGGATTTAGTGCATTTACTCCTTTTGCAAATCCTGCATTAGAAGCTGCAACTGAAATAAAGAAAGATAATCCTTCAATTTTGACTGTTTTGGGTGGACCTCATGCTGTTTTAGCTGATGTTACAATGAGAAAATGCCCTGCTTTGGATGTAATTGTTTATGATGAAGGTGAAGGACAAATTGAAGAAATTGTTTCTGGAAAACCACTTTCAGAAGTTTCTGGACTTTTTATAAGAGAAAATGGAAAAGTGGTTCCAACATCTCCACGTTCATATATTGATAACATGGATTCATTACCATATCCTGCATATCACAAATTACCTAATTTTCCAGATGGATATCACCCACATCCTCCAAAAAGTACCGGTAAGAAATGGTGTAGTATTATGTGGTCAAGAGGTTGTCCATTTTTCTGTAATTATTGTAATAGAGAAAATAGTTTTGGATTACAATTTAGAAATCAATCTCCTGAATATGTGATTGATCATATTAAACATCTTCATTCAGAATATGGAATTGAGGAACTTACTTTCTATGATGATGTAATGTCTCTAAATAGAAAAGCAACTATGAAACTAATGAAAGAAATGACACCTGAAAAACTTGGATTTAAGTTAACTTGGGATGCTGAAACACGTGTTGACTTAGTTGATCAAGAATTACTTTATGCAATGAAAGATGCAGGTTGTAGAATGATCTCATATGGAATTGAACATGGAGAATTTATTTATGAGATAAAAGGTGGAGCAGCAACATTAGAACAAGCTGAAAATGCAATTAAATGGACTCATAATGCCAAAATTGAAACTGTTGGATATTTTATGATAGGCCTTCCTAAAGAAACCAAAGAAACTATTCAGAAGACAATTGCTTTTGCAAAAAAACTCAATTGTACATATGCTATGTTTGCAATAACTATGCCTTTTCCAGGAAATAAATTGTATGATGAAGCAGTAAAATCTGGTCTAGTAAAACTTGATGATACTTGGGATAAATTTGTCTATTCTGGAGTTGGTGTTGGTGGAATCCAAGCTCCTGTATTAACAACAAATGCATTATCTGCTACAGATCTAGAATATTGGGCGAAAAGAGCATACAAAGAATATTACTTCAGACCTTCATATATTTTCAACAAATTATTAAAAGTTAGAAATTTGAAAGATTTGAAGATGTATTATGATGGATACATGATGCTCAAAAAAGATATGTAGTGATTTAATGGAAATTACCGTAGGAATTCCTGCATTTAATGAAGAAAAAAACATTTCAAAAATTATTAAAGAATTAAAAAAAATTACTGATAAAATAATAGTTTGTGATGATGGTTCTAGTGATTCTACTGGAAAAATAGCAAAAGAAATGGGAGCTCTAGTTGTTAGACATGAAAAAAATTTGGGATATGGTGCTACTATTCGTTCTATTTTCTTAAAAGCAAGAGAAGAAAAATCTGAATCTCTAATTACTTTGGATTCAGATGGACAACATAGAATTGAAGATATTCAAACTGTGATAGAACCAATCAAAAACGGTCAATCTGATCTTGTTATTGGCTCTAGATTTTTAGATAATGATGTAAAGAACGTTCCAGGATACAGAAAAATTGGAATTAAAATTCTTACCAGATTGGCAAATACTTCATTAAAACAAAACATCACTGATTCACAAAGTGGTTTTAGAGGATATGGAAAGCGAGTGATTGAAGAAATCACTCCTTCTGAATCCGGAATGGGAGTCTCAAATGAGATATTAATTAAAGCAAGTAAGAAAGGATTTCAAATCACTGAAGTTCCAATAGTAATTTTATATGATGGTGATACTTCCTCTCAGAACCCTATATCCCATGGTTCTTCTGTATTGATGAGTACTCTCAAATTTATTTCCATAGAACATCCATTGAAATTCTATGGAATTCCTGGTAGTATTTTTCTAACTATCGGTTTAATCTTTTTAATTTATACAATTCAACTCTTTACAGAAACACGACAAATTCTTCTAAGCTCTGCAATAATTGGGGTCAGTTCTGTAACATTTGGAGCAATCATGTTAATGGCTGCTATACTTCTTTATTCCATGGTTAATCTAATTAGAAATAAAAATATGAAAAAAAGTATTTCTAAAAATTAGATTTTTTATTAATTTATTTTAAATGAAATTACAACTGCAACAGCAATTTTTTTATCGTGACTAACAGAAACTTGAAATTGGTATTTTTTTTTATTTTTTTTAATTTGTACATTTGGTTTTGATTTAATATGGTTGGTTTCTATATCTAACATTTGAATTTTTTTCTTAATTGCTTTTATTGTTGCTTCTTTAATAGCAAATTTTCCTGCAAATCGTTCATACGGATTTTTGAATTTTAAACAATAAGAAATTTCAGATGGTAAAAAAACCTTCTCGTAAAACTTAGGTTTACTCTCAAATTTTATTTTTTCAAATTTTTCAACATCAACAATATCTATACCAATCCCAATTTGTTTAAACATTTCTTTATCTAATCATTACTTGTGAAGTTCCATCAACCAATGATTTTCCTTCTTGATTTTTAATTGAGGTTTTTAATTTGATAATTTTTGTAGCCTCACTTTTGTCAATTATTTCACCTTGTACAGTTATTTTATCTCCTACGAAACATGGTCTAACAAAATTTAAATTTTGAGAAAAATATAAGGCATTTTTTCCTGGTAAATACATACCAATTAGTCTCGAAAAAAACGAGGCTAATAACATTCCATGAACAACTCTTTTTCCAAATTTTGTTTCTTTTGCATATTGTTCATCCATATGTAATGGATTAAAATCGCCTGAAATATTGGCAAATTTCTCCATTAATTCTTCATCGATACTTACTTCAAAATTGTGTGTTAGTCCAACTTTAATCTCACCAAATGAATAATCTAATGGATCATCCATCCACATCTATTCCTTTATTTTTTAAATGTCTCTTAATATCTGCAATATTTTTTACATCCGTTGCTTCATTTATCGTAAATTTCACATCAAAACCTGTTTCTAATTCATTTAGTAATACATATCCATTAAATGAAGTCCAATTCTCAATAGTTTCTGGTCCTAATTCATCATTAATGGTTGAAATATCTATTTTCATTACTTCTGAAATTATTTGATAGAGTTTTTCTGACATCATTCTACCTTTACTGTAAGATAATTTGGAAATTTGACCTTTGATTTTATTGTATACGTCCAAAATTCTTTTTCTTTTTTAAATTCACAATTTGGCAAAAAATTCTCAATTGGTTTATTTTTTTGGGTTTGAAGAAAGTTAGCTTTAATCTTTTTTATTTTATTATCTATTCCCTTATTTTTAATGTAAGTCATTATTCCTTTTTCAATATCTCTTCCCATTATTCTGCAACTCATTAGAAATGTATCTATTACCCATTCTTCTTTGTTTTCTTTTTTGATGATGAATACTCCTGTAATCCCATTATCTCCAAATTTATCCTCTACTTGTGCACATCCTACAATAAAATTTGGATCTTGCATCATTTTTTCAACATCTAATTCTTGATATCTTTTTGTAGTTAAATTAAATTGATTAGTTTTTAAAATTAATTGTGAAACTCTTGGTAATGTAAATTCATCTACTTCTTTAATTGTTATTTTTAGATCAAGCTGACTGAGAAATGTTTGAAGATCTGGTGTTGATTCTTCTAATTCATTAATGATTTTTTGTTTAAAATACATTTTACCTCGATTTTTATCTTCATCTGTAATCTTTAAAACACTAAAATCAATAATATTTTTAATTATTGATGCATATGTGGATGGATCATTTGATATATCGATAACTAAAATTTCTGGAAATATAGATTTGATAAATTCTCTATTAACAGGATCATCATCTATGAATACAAGGCTATCTGAACCAATATTGATTTCCTGAATTAATTCTTTCATATTCATAACTTTATCTTGCCAGTTAATACGCATTGAAGCAAAATGTTCTTCTCTTAAAATCATGTATGGATGTTCTTTTATGACCTTTATTGCATCTTCATAATTATTTTTACTATTAATTGCTAAAATAATTCCTCTTTGATGTAATGAAAGTAATATTCTTTGAAATTCCATAAATGCATTTCCTGGAGGTTCTGGTCCTAACTTGATCCCATTAAACCCATCTTCACCAATAATACCCCCCCAAAGTGTATTATCAAGATCTAACACAATACATTTTTTTGTAATTCCAAGATAACCAATCACATATTTCATTAGATCTTGTCCAAAAATAGGCAAATACTCAATTGAAATTTTTAAGTCTCCAAAAAAGAATTGGCTATAATCAAAAACATTATCTTCACCATTTTTTGCAACAAAGTTTTCAAAATCATAAACAAATACATTTTCTGAATTTACATAATTTTTTGTCAACATATTATTGAAATCTCTAATCATTTCATGAAAACCATATTCAATTTTTGATTCAAAAACTCCATTAGGAGAAAAAGCTGGAATATTTAATTTTGTTATAACAAGTTTTGAATTTGTCTTTTCTACAAATTTATCTATTAAATTTTTAATTTCATAAATTTTTCTCTCAACAAATTTCTTTCTTTCTGCACTAGAAATAGAATAAGGAAAATGAAAAAGATCGCCAAAAATATTTCTTGTATCAATAATCAAAAATGTTATTTCAGGTACAAATTTGTAAAGTTCGCTGTTTTGATTTAATATCTCTTGAGAATACTGATTATACGGAGCTTCATAAATCATACAAGAAATATTTCTTTTTGCAGATTTTACCTGAATAATTTCTTTTAACCCATTAATTGTATAGCTAGACAATAAACCAATTCGAATTTTTTTATCAAATACTTTTGTAATTTCTTTGGATTTATTGATGTAATAGGAAAGCATTTTTTTTCTAGGCATGATTAGTTATCTTCTTTTTTTCATATTAATTATATTAACGATTAATCTGTTCAAATTATCAGAAACCTTTTAGATACATGTTATTTTTTGCAATTAGTACCAATGAATGATGAAGAAAATCCCTACTCGTTGAATGAATGTGAAGTTTTAGAGTATTATGGTCTTAAGGGAACTTATGGTAAATTTAATTTAAAATGTAAATTTTTTAAAACTTGGATTTTACATTCATTGGCATATTTTGCACCTTTGTCAAGTTTTATAATTAAAATGCAACGTACTAGAGGAGTAAAAATTGGAAATTTTTGTCACATATCACCATATGTATTAATCGACTTAGTTTACCCACATTTGGTAAATATTGAAGATAATGTCACTATAGGAAATAACTCCATGATTTTTGCACATGTTAATCCTACTGCTAATCCTAAACTAAAAAAAATATATCCGCGAAAAGTTGAACCTGTAACAATAAAAAAAGGATCTGTAATTTTTCCTGGTTGTATTATTACTGCTGGTGTTACAATTGGACAACATTCTATGATTGGTGCAGGTAGTGTAGTTGGAGAAAACATTCCTGATTATTGCGTTGCATTAGGAAATCCTGCAAGAGTTGTAAAAAAGATTGATCATTAATGTTTTAGTTTTACAAGGTATAGATAGGTAAGAAAGTTGAATTTATTAGGAATTGATTTTGAAGATTGGTATCATCCAGAATTAATTAAAAAACATCAAAAACAAAAATCTCCTGAACCAATGATAGTTAATGGCATTGAAAAAATCCTTGATTGGTTACGTAAAAATGATACATATGCAACATTTTTTGTCGTCGGCGAATTACTCGAATTTAAATCTGAACTTTTAGATCAAATACTTGATCATGGGCATGAAATTGCATTCCATACAATGCATCACACTAGATTGGATGAACCTAATTATAAAGAAATTTTTTCAGATGATCTAAAACGATTTTCTGAACTTACAAACAAAAAATCTAAAGGCTTTAGAGCTCCAAGCTTTTCACTTTCCAAATCTACTTCATGGGCAATTGATATTCTTGAATCTCATGGTTATGTTTATGATAGCAGTGTTGTGCCTGTTCAAACTAGACTATATGGAATTAAAAATGCTCAAACTACTCCATATATGATTTCTAGTAAATCTCCTGAAAAAAATAGCTCTTCTGGTAAATTAATTGAGTTCCCCTTACTTACAACAAATTTTTTCACTAAACAAATTCCTGCTGGAGGGGGATTTTATCTTAGAGCTTTACCTCTCGGAATAATTAATTCTGCTATCAAATCAGTGAATAAAATCAATAACCCTGTTACCTTTTACATCCATTCTTGGGAATTATTACCTGAATTAATGCCAAAAATTTCTTTACCATTTATAGATCGTTTTATTACATATTATAATATCAAAAAAGCTCCAGAAAAAATGACTAAAATTCTCAAAGAGTTTGAATTTACATCTTTTGAACGATATATTTCTAAAAATAATTTAAATAAATACAATAACTCGGAGGAATTTTATTAATTATGAAAACCCTCAAATTCATTTCAATTGAACACCCACTAAAATTTTATGGAATACCTGGATTATTTTTTTTAGGAATTGGCTTAATCTTTACAATAATGACAATTCAAGGATTTACTGAAACACGACAAATATTATTGAGTACATCAATTATTGGATTTGGCTCTATAATCTTTGGAACTATTCTTTTACTTACATCCATAATATTATATACTCTTGTGACTCTAATCAAGGAAAATTTAGAGTGATTTTATGAGAATAATTGTTACTGGAGGAGCTGGATTTGTGGGTTCACATTTAGTAGAATTATTAATTTCTAAGAAATATTTTCCGATAATTGTTGATAATTTAAATAGTGGACTTTACTTAAACATAAAAAAATTTATTGATTCAAAAAAAGCTAAATTTATCAAATGTGACATTAGGAATTTTGAAAAAATTAAGCAACTACCTAAAGTTGATGCAGTAATACATTTAGCTGCAATAGCTAGTGTTGTCGAGTCTATTGATAACCCAATTTTTGTAAATGATGTAAATGTAAATGGTACTTTGAATATTCTTGAATTTTGTAGAAAAAAGAAAATTAAAAAACTTGTTTTTACATCATCTGCTGCAATTTATGGAGATTATGAAAAAAAAATTACTGAAACATCACCTACAATCCCTACTACTGTTTATGGTTCCACGAAATTAACTGGTGAACAATATTGTAAAATTTACTCAAATCTCTTTGGAATTAATATTACCTTATTACGACCTTTCAATATTTATGGACCTCGTCAAAATGATGCATATGCTGGTGTAATCTCAAAATTTATAGATAGATTAAATGATAATAAATCTCCTGTAATTTTTGGGAATGGTAAACAAACAAGAGACTTTATTCATGTTGACGATGTTGCAAGAGCATTTTATTTTGCATTAAAATACAAAAAGAAAAAATTTGATGTTTTTAATCTGGCAACTGGAAAATCCACATCTATCAACGAATTAGCTAAAATCTTTCTTTTAACCGTAAAAAAACCAAATCTTAAGCCTATTCATAAAAAAGCTATTCCTGGCGTAGTTGTTCATAATACTACAAATCCAAAGAAAATTGAACAAAATTTACATTTTACTTCGACAATTAACTTGAGAGACGGAATTACAAAATTTGTAAATTCCCAAATACTTTGATCATTTAATAAAATTTTAATCAAAATACTATAAAATAGCAAATCCTTTGAAAAAATATGAATATTTTAATAGTTCATGAAGTAGATTGGATAAAAAAAGTAACATTTGAAATACATCATTTATCTGAACTTTTTTCATTAAAAGGCCATAATGTTTTTGCAATTGATGTACCTGATCCTGGAAAAATTTCAATAAATAACAGATTCAAAGATGTTGAAACTTTTCATCGTGTATATGAAAATTCAACCGTGAAACTTTTTAGAACACCAATTATTCCAATTAAAGGACTAAATAGAATTTCTGCATATTTTACATCATATAGTTTTATAAAAAAAATTTTAAAAGACAATGATATTGATATTGTTTTATTATATTCAATTGTCACAAATGCTCAGGCAACAATTAAGGCATGTAAAGAATCAAATACACCAATTCTTAATAGAACATTTGATGTTATTCATGATCTTATTGATGAAAAATATTTAAAAAATTTTGTTACAAAAATTGAAAAATCTGTTTATCCTCAATTTGATGAGGTTATAGCAAATACACCATTTATGAAAAAATGGTCAGAGGATTTACAAGCTAAACATGTAATAATAATCCCACAAGGAGTTGATTCAAACATCATGAAACCCATGTCGAAAGACTTGGAACTCCAAAAAAATCTTCACATTCATCCAAATGATAGAGTTGTAATGTATTTAGGAAGCATTCATTCTATTTCTGGTTTACCAACAATTTTAAATTATATTCCAAAAATTGTTAAACAAATTCCTCATTTCAAATTACTTGTTGTTGGAGGAGGAGCTCATTTAGAATCTTTGAAAAATATCTCAAAAAAATTTCAAATAGAGAAATTTATAGTTTTTACAGATTATGTTCCTTATTTAGAAATTCCAAGATATTGCAGTCTTGCTGAATTATGTATTAATCCATTTGAAATAACTGATATGACAAAAAAATTATCTCCTGTTAAAATTTTTGATTTATTGGCATGTGGGAAACCAATTCTTGCAACTCCTTTAGATGGATTATTATATGATTTTCCAGAGGAATCAGGAATTCTATTTTATGCTAATTTGGAAGATTTTGAATCTCAAATAATTCAGTTATTGAATGATAAATCTCTACAAACATTTGGAAATAAAGGTAGAGAATTTGTTGAGACTAATTTTACTTGGGATAACATCTCAAATAAATTTCTCAATGAATTTGAAAAAAATTTGAATTAGTATTACCTATCAATAACTTTTTAATTCATACTTGAAGAGAGGCATCACAATGAAAGTAATGTCTATTTTTGGAACGCGACCAGAAATTATCCGTTTGAGTAGAATTTTTACATTATTAGATAAAAATTTTGAACATGTGATGGTAAACACTAGCCAAAATTACACAAAAGAACTTAATTCAGTTTTTTTTGATGATTTGAATATTAGGAAACCCGATTATGATCTGAAAGTAAATACTGAGGCATATGGGATTGAAGTAGCAGATGTAATAGTCAAAACTGAAAAACTTCTAAAAAAAGAGAAACCGGATATTTTATTAATTTTGGGAGATACAAATAGCGGACTTTCAGCAATCCCTGCTGCTCATCAAGGTATTAAAATTGCTCATCTTGAAGCAGGAATGAGAAGCTATGATTTTAGAATGCCTGAAGAAAAAAACAGAGTAATGATTGATCACCTTTCAACTGTATTATTACCTTATACTCCTTATTCTCGAGAAAACTTAATTCGAGAAAATATCCATCCAAGTAAAATCTTTGTAGTTGGGAATCCAATAATTGAAGTAATTGAGCATTATTTACTAAAAATTGAGAAAAGCAAAATCCTTCAAAAATTTAAACTAAAAAAGAATGACTATTTTCTTGTTACTGCTCACCGTAGTGAAAATGTTGATAATCAAAAATCTCTAAAGAATATTTTTTCTGGATTAGAAAAAATACATAAAAAATTTGGAAAAAAAATTATTTATCCAATTCATCCAAGAACTACTAGTAAAATGAAACATATTGAAATCCCAAAAGGAATCAAATTAATTGATCCTCTGGGATTTTTTGATTTTACATATTTAGAAAAAAATGCATTTTGTTTAATTACTGATTCTGGTACTGTTCCTGAAGAAGCACTTTATTTTAAGAAACCATGTGTCACCATTCGTGAAAGCACTGAAAGACCTGAAATCATTGAAGCAGGATCTAACATATTATCCGGTTTGACTCCTGAGAATATTTTACGCTCTACAGAATCTATTACTGCTGGAAATCCTGATTGGCAATGGAAAGAGGCATTGGGAGATGGGAAAACTGCTAGAAAAGTAATCAATATTTTAAATGGTAAACTTTACTGAACATTTTTTTATACCTATAATTTGGCATTATCATAATTGACTATTCTTATCACTGGAGTTACAGGCTCGTTGGGTTCTGAACTAAAGAAGATTTATCCTGATTCTCTTTCCCCAAATCATCAAGATTTAGATATATGTGAATCTACTTCTGTAAATCTTTTTTTCAATAATCATAAAATAGACACTGTAATTCATACAGCTGCGTTAACTACAGTAAGAGGATGTGAAGAAGACAAATCTCAAGCAATGAAGATTAATGTTCAAGGCACACAAAATTTAATTTCAGCATTAAAAAATTCTAATCCATCTGGAAAATTTGTTTATGTTAGTACAGCTTGTGTTTTTGACGGGAATTCAGGTATGTATGATGAAAATTCAATTCCATATCCTAAAAATTTTTATTCATTAACAAAACTTTTGGGAGAACATGTTGTCCATGAACACAAAAATTCATTAATTATCCGAACAAATTTTGTTCCAAGAAAAAAATGGCCATATCCTAAAGCATTCACAGATAGATTTGGAACATATCTATTTGCAAATCAAGTAGCATTGGGAATAGAAGACATTTTAAATAAAAATCTTAATGGAGTTATTCATATTGTTGGAGATAAAAAAATATCAATGTTTGAATTAGCACAATTAACAACACCAGAAGTTAAATCTATGACTATGAACGATTATTCAGGACCTCCACTTACAATAGATATGAGTTTAGATAGTAATTTTTGGAAAAAATATAAAATAATATAAAATCTGGGATCAATGTCTATGAATATTTTATTTGTTGTAACTGGTTTGTATACAAAAACTGGAACATATGAAGTGGTAAGTAATGTTTCTAAAATTCTATTACAAAAACATAAAGTAACACTTCTTACTGATTCAAAATCTAATATTGAAATTCCATTTACAAAAATTATTAAAATAAATACAATGGATTTTTTATTACCTCAGTATAGATATATGCCTGATTTAAAAAAATTATTACAAAATCATGAATTTGATCTATTTGACATCATTCATATTTTTGAATACCCACTTTATGTAACAGATTATCTAACTCTAAATAAATCAAAAATTAAAACTCCTATGATAATTAGTTTACATGGAACTTTACATCAATTCGGAAAGTTTCCATTAAATCTATTTAAAAAACTTCACAATTACTTTATGTTAAATTTTCAAAACAGAATTGATCTATTTTTAGTTTCATCCTTATCTGAAAAACGAGGTGTATTACATCATAAAATTCCTGATAAAAAAATAAAAATTTTACCACCTGCAATGAAGATTTTCCCAATTGAAAAATCTAATTCTTCTAGGAAAAAAATTGTATATGTTGGAAGATTATCAAAAACTAAAAATATTGAAATATTAATTAAATCTTTTTCAAAAATGAAAACAACTGATATTGATTTAATAATTGCAGGGCCTGATTTTGGAATGCTAAAAAAATTAAAGGAAATTACTAAATATTATCAATTAGAAAATAAAATATTTTTCCCTGGATGGATTTCTGAAGAGGAAAAAATGAAACTATTATCAGAAGCAACAATTTTTGTCCACCCCTCATTAGAAGATGTTTTTTTACTTTCTTTACTTGAGGCTGCTGCAATTGGAATTCCGTGTGTGGCTTTTGATGTTGAATTTAATTCTGAGATTTTAGATAATGAAAAAACTGGAATAATTGTGAAAAATATATCGTCTCAAGGTCTTGCTGATAAACTTGATTTATTATTAAATGATAATATTCTATATGAGAAAGTTTCAAAAAATTCTAAACTACTTTTACCAAAAAAATTTAATTGGGAATTAACAACAAAAATTCTTGAAGATATTTATAATTCTGTAATTAAATCATAATTTTTATTTTTTTTGAATTATCTTTGAATCTTCACCAGAAGTAACTGCATCCCAAGGAAACTGCTCACCTTTTAACCATCTTTCCCATCTACTGATATCTTCTTCTACCATTAATTTAACAAGTTTTTTGAATTTTATTTTTGGTGACCATTTGAGTTTTTTCCTTGCTTTTGAATAATCTCCTTTTAAATCTGGAACATCATATGGCCTAAATTTTTGTTTTTGTTGTTTGATTTTTGAAGTAGAAACTCCTGCAATTTTACATGCTTCATGTACTAATTCTTTCACTGAATGACTTTCATTTGTAGCTACAACATAATCATCTGGTTTTTTTTGTTGTAACATCATCCACATACCCTCAACAAATTCTGGTGCATATCCCCAATCTCTCTTTGCATCTAAATTTCCTAAATTCAATTCTTTTGATAACCCTAAAGATATTTTTGCGACTCCATTTGAAACATGTCTTGTGACAAATTCAAGTCCTCTTATTGGAGATTCATGATTAAATAAAATTCCATTTGAAGCATGAATATCATAAATTTTTCTATACATATTTACCATCCAATATGCATAAACTTTTGCAACACCATATGGACTAACGGGATGAAATGGTGTTTGTTCATTTTTTAATAATGTTTTTTCAACTCCATACATTTCACTGGATGATGCTTGATAGAATTTTATTTTATTGTTGAATTTATTTAATTGTTCCAAAATCCTGACACAACCAAAACCTGTCATATCTCCAGTATACAGAGGTTGATTAAAAGACACATCAACAAAACTTTGAGCTGCTAAATGGTAAATTTCATCTGGATTTGATTTTTCTAAAGCTTGAGCAACTGAACTAGAATCCACGATATCTCCTGGGATTAATTCAATTTTATCAAAAATTTTCAGATAATGTAACCGCCAAAAATTTGGCGTGGATAATCTTCTATAAGTTCCAAAAACTTTGTATCCTTTATTAATCAAAAATCTTGCTAAATATGCACCATCTTGACCTGTAATTCCAGTAATTAATACTCGTTTCATAATTTTTGTAATATTATTCCAAATTTAAACAGTTAATCTCAAAAAATCTAAAGTATTAATGGTAATTAAAAAAATTACTACTGTGGAACCGATTTTATTAACTGGGGCAAATGGATTTTTGGGTAATCAAATTGCCAATTTTTTTCACAACAATCATACAAAAATTTATGGTATTTCTCATGGTGTACAAAATAATTCTTTTGTAGAACAAATTCATGATGATATTTTATCAGTAAAACGATTACCTTGTGATATTTCTACCATTCTTCATTTTGCCGCTTTAACTAATATTCAAACATGTGAAAAAAATCCTGAAAAATGTTTTGAAGTTAATGTAAATGGAACAAAGAAATTATTAGATTTAGCACGAATCAATGATTCTGATTTTATTTTTGCAAGCTCTAGTCATGTTTATGGTAATCCTGAATTTCTTCCAATAGATGAAAATCACCCTCTAAAACCAATTTCGATTCATGCAAAAAGTAAAGTTAAAGCAGAATCCCTTTGTGAAGAATATTCTAAATCATATGGATTAAAAATTAAAATAATTAGAACATTTTCAATTTATGGATCAAATAGTCCCTCTTATTCTATAATTTCTCGTATAATAAATCAAATTTTAAATCACCAAAAAATTATTTTGGGAACTGTTAAAACGAAACGTGATTTTCTTCACATCTCTGATTTCTTATCTGCAATAGATATCTTAATCAAAACTAATTTTGATGGATGTTCTAAATTCAATATTGGATATGGTGAAAGTATTTCAATAAAAGAAATTTGTACAAAACTTCTTGATATTTCTAAATTACAACTATCTATAGAATCTGATCCAAATTTATTTAGAAATAATGAGATAGATGAATTAATTTGTGATAATTCAAAACTTAAACAATTAGGATGGACTCCAAAAATCACTTTGGATGAAGGATTAACACAAGTGTTTAATTGGTTTAAATTGAATTCTAAAAATACAAAATACTCATAATGAGGAATATTACAAACAAAATGATTTGATTCTTAAATCTAGAGATTCTTGTAGAATATGTGGATCTAAAAATTTAACTCCTATTCTTGATTTAGGCGATCAATATCTTGCTAATTATTCCCCAAAATCAGGTGATATTTTACCTTTTAAAGAAAAAATTCCATTAGAATTAGTTAGATGTGATAAATCTCTCAATTCAAATTCTTGTGGATTAGTGCAACTTCTTCATACTACTCCACCAAATCTGATGTATGATCGTTATTTTTATCGTTCAGGTATTAATGATACGATGCCCAAAAATCTCAAAGAAATTGTTCAGCAGGCTATTTCAAAAATTAAGTTAAATCAAAATGATATTGTACTTGATATTGGATGTAATGATGGAACATTATTACAAAATTATAAACAATTATCCGTTAGATCAGTTGGATTTGATCCAGCAAAAAATATGCTTCAATTTTCAAAACTAAGTGGTGCCAAAATAATTACTGATTTTTTTTCATCTGAAGAATTTAAAAATCATTTTGGAAATGAAAAAGCAAAAATCGTTACAAGCATTGCTATGTTTTATGACTTAGAAAATCCTAATAGTTTTGTAAAAGATATTTCAAAAATTTTAGACACTGATGGAATATGGATTCTTGAATTATCTTATCTTCCTTTAATGTTATCTCAAAATGCTTTTGATACTATTGTTCATGAACATTTAGAATATTTCCATCTTGGTGCCTTAGAATTTCTATTATCTAAATTTAGATTGAAGATTGTTGATGTTCAATTAAATGATATTAATGGTGGCAGTTTTCGTGTTTTTGTTCAACATACAGATAAATCAATTGATGATGAATCATTAAAGAGAATTAATAAACTACGAAAAAATGAAGACGATCTAAATCTTAATTCCAACAAATCATTTGATATTTTTCTTGAAAAAATTAATTTAGAAAAAGATAAACTTGTAACATTTATCAATAATGAAATCTCTAAAGGAAAAATTATTCACTGCTATGGTGCATCCACTAAAGGAAATACTCTTTTACAATTTTATAATCTAGATAAAAATTCAATTCAGTTTATTGCTGATAGAAACCCCGATAAATGGGGTAGGAGTACTGTTGGAACAGACATCAAAATAATTTCTGAAAATGAATCTCATTCAATGAATCCTGATTATTATTTAATATTGCCATGGCATTTTATTGATGAATTTAAAGAACGTGAAAAAATCTTTTTAAAAAATGGTGGAAAATTAATAGTTCCTTTACCACATTTCAAAATTATTGAAATATGATGAATTGTTTTTTAATATTCAGACAAAATTTCTAACATTTTTGTATGTAGTGTAGATTTGATTTCTTTTAGATTTGATTCTTTTCCCCCATTTCTCTCTCTAATTTGTTCTTGAATAATCATCCATTTCAATAAATTAACACGTAAAAGTAAAATGTAATCTAAATTAAATCCAAAATATAAGTCAATTTTATTTTTAATATGTTTAATCTCATCTTTCTTTTCACCTCTATTTTCTAAATTTTCTCTAAATGTTTCTAAAGGTTTTTTTGATGACATCCCCATTAGATTACATAAAAACCACATAAAATCTTCAAAAGGATTACCTTTTTCAGAATATGTTTCCCAGTCAATTATGTTGATTTTTTCAGTTTGAGAATCATATAGGATATTTGGAAACCAAAAATCTCCATGAACTGGAGTCATGTTAATTTGATTTTCATCTATAAATCTCTCATATTGTTCTAACCATCTAAAATATTTATCAAGTTCATTAAATCCAAAATATTTTAATCCATTTTTTATGAATGAAATTTCAACATTTACATCATCTTTATTCATTTTATCTAATTTTGTATTTTTTTGAAATTCTATTAACCAATCTATAATCAACATTATTTCTTTTTCATTATTCGGATTTGTGGTTCTACCTTTGATCCAATTAACCATCCATATTCTATCAGTAGGTTCTTTGATATTTGGAAAATTCCGTTCAAAGAGTTTGATCTTATTCGGGAAATCATAACCATATCTCTTAATGTATACAGCTTTTTCAATTTCTCCTTTAATATTTAACAACATGAATAATATTTTTTCATGTCTGCTCATACGTAAAATATTTTGATATCCTGTTTCTTTTTTAATCCAATTTTCTAAAGAATTTTGATTATCAATTTTTGAACAACAAAAAATAAAAGATGGTGCAAATAACTGTAATATGGTTTTGATAAATGGATAATTGATTTTTTTCAAAAAAGATAACATTGTTTCTATAATTCCATTTTGATGTTTTCCTCCACGAAAACTAGCCATAAATATACTAATATTCCTAAAGAAGCTTTTTAGAGCAATATTATCTGAAATTTCCCCTGAATAATATGGTTGATTATATGATGGAAATACCCATAATGATTTCACTATTAAATCACTATTTTTAAAAATTGACATATATTTTGAAAATTTTTGTTTTGACGATTTTTTTAAACCACTTTTATAGAATTTCCAATTTATTTTTAATCCCCTATTATTTACTCCAAAAATTATACATCCTTTTTCATTTATTACTCGTTTTAATTCTAAAACCATTTTTTTTTGATTTTCATCTTGATCATTAGTTTCGATAAATTTTGTAATTTCATTTAAAACTCCATTACATAATACTAAATCAAAGAAGTCATCTGGAAATGGAAGTTTTAACAAATCACATTTTGAAATTGATATGTTATGACATTTTTTTTCTTTAAATCTCATTTTTTGTAATTCAATATACTCATCATTTTGTTCAATTGAATATACTTGTTTGAAAATATTGGATAAAATTTCACTTTTATTTCCAAATTGACTATTAATATCCAAACACCTTGAATAATTATTTCCAATACCATGAAAAATTATATCTGCACTTTTATCATATTCTGTATTAATAAAATTTGATTCTAATTCCTGATTTAATATTAAAAAATTTTTTATTGCAATTTTAAATCCACTATTTTTTATTTCTTCAAGAAGTTTTTTTATTGATTTATCATTATTTGAAATAATTGGTTTATTGTTATTTTCAAAAATTATGAAATTATTTTCATTTGTATAATGTTTTAAACAATTGTTACAATGTAATACATTTTCCACTTGTGATAATTCTTTTTTACATTCTGGACAATTATATTGAAAGTTCATTTATTTTACACCAAAAACCTGTAAATTAAGTATTATTTTGAATTTTTAATAATTTGTATTTTAATTCTAATTTTTCTTAACAAAAATCTTATTCCATAAGTTTTTGTGAGGAAAATTGATACTTTTACTAATCGAAATAATTCACTATGCCTAATTTTATATAAAATTCTGTGATTTATGGTGGGTCTTTGATATTTTTTAGTCTTCATGTAATTATCTAATATTTTTTTTGATTCTGTAAAATCATTAAAATTTAATATTGTATTTTTATTCATGTCTAGATCTAAAGCTAGTTCATTTAATTTTTGTTTATACTCTTCTCTAATTTGTCCATGAACCATGGCATGATAAAGTAATGAGTAAAAATAATCTTCCTTACATGGAATATAAAATCCATTTTTAGACATTATACGTCTTTTTAGAATATCTCTAGACCATTTTTCATCGTAATGGTGACCTTCTTGATATCTAAAATCTAATAATATTTTTTTATTTCCAATAATTACAGGAGCTTTACCAATTGATGATTCATTTTCATTAATTATTTGAGACATATTTTTCACATTATCTGTAAGAATGTCAATATCATGATGCAAAAATTTATCTGGTAAATCTTCAAAATTTCTTAAAACAACATAATTTGTTGTTATATTCAATACATCAAAAAATTGTTTCATACTATCCCATTCTTTATTACCTGTTAATTCTGCTTCTATTTTTTTAATTGAACCATTCCACTTTTTAGGAAGTTCAATTTCTAAATCTTGAATATTTTTACCTAATAATAAAATCAAATCATGATTAGTTTCTTCTTTAGAATTAGATCCATGCAGTCCATAATCTATCCCAATCCATTTCCTATATTCCATTTTACTGTTATAGATATTGGTGTTAATCTCTACTTCATGCACATCATCTAGTATTTTTATTTCTAATTTTGGAGAAGGGTCTGAAACTAAAATTAATAAAAATGGATCTGTACCACACAACTCCACCTTTTGTAATGCATTTGGTAATGTTGACCCATAAAATCTCTTAAAATTATCAACAAATTCATTTTTATCCCATTTAATTTCATACATGTCTCTAATGATATATTTTTTTTCTATATCTTCTAAAATGATTTCTTTTTTATCGATTGATTTCCCCCATATAATAAATAAATATAATCCTGACTCCATAATATTGTAAAGATGATATAAAATTAGAATAAATGAATGTTGATAAAACATTATGAATGCCCTTTTTGACTATGTAAATAATGTCTAGTATTCGTGTAACTTATTCAGGTTTATTTTTCTTTGTAGTTGGAATTATTACTGTATTTACAGGATTAGCATTTTTGTTAATTGTAACTAGAAGTTTAAACCCATTTGAATTTGGTACTTGGAATTTGATAATTGGTATAATTTTGTATGTATCACTTATTCAACCAATTACCTCATATTGGATTACAAGAGAAATTGCAAGAAATGAAACATCTAGTAAAACGGCTATTATCTCCAGTGGATTATTTTCTTCAATTGGTATTGTACTTTTTTTAGTTATTGCTTTTTTTACAAGTGAACAAACTGACGCTATTCAAGAGGTTTTATTTTTTGCTGTAATTATGATTCCTGTAATATTTCTAAATGATGTATTAATATCCATTAATATGGGTTTTAAACCCCATGTAACAAGTTTTGGGAAACTCTCTTTAGAAATTACAAAAATCCCTCTTGCAATATTATTTGTATATTCTATGGATTTTGGTGTTCAAGGTGTAATCTTATCTGTTACATTGGCAAATATTCCTAGTATTATTTTACTCAGTTATTTTGCAAGGGAAAAAATTATGAATAAATTTAAATTTGAATATATTAAAAAGTGGATTAGATTATCTTGGGTTTCCCTTTATCCTGGAATTAATCTATTATTTCGTTCTTTGGATGTGTTAATTTTTTCATTAATTACTGGAAGTGTTATTGGATTAGCTTATTATGGTGCAGCTTGGAGTGTTTCAACTTTAGTTGCACAATCAAGTTCAATTTCATCTGCAGTATATCCAAAATTACTTTCTGGTGGAAAAACTGATTATTTACAAGATAATATTACAAAAATGTTTTATTTTGCAACTTTGTTGTCTGCAATATCTATTACATTTGCAAGACCTGGTTTATTTGCATTAAATCCTCTGTATGAAATAGCTATTCCATTAGTAATTATTATGACCATGAGATTTATTTTGGACACGTTCAATAGAGCATTTGAAAATTTCTTAATAGGAATTGAAAAAGTTGATCAAGATTCTAAATCTACATTTAAAAATTATGCAAAGAGTAAATTATTTGCAATTCCAACTTTTCGATTAATTCAGAATATTGTATATATGATTCTTTTAATTACAATTTTGATATTTTTAAGTTCTAATCACTCTGATTTTGAATTATTAACTTATTGGGTAATTTTGGGATTCATTACATCTATTCCAATTACAATATACCTTTCAATTTTGGTATCTCGTAACTTTAAAGTTAAATTAGATCTTTTCAGTAGTTCTAAATACGTAATTTCGTGCATCATTATTTTTGTTCCTATTTACTTTATTACTGATATATACTTGGAATACAATGAAAGAATAATTGAATTTTTACCTAATTTATTGATATTTGTAGGAATTGGAATAATTTTTTATCTTTCTTTAACTTATATTATAGATTCAAAGACGAGAATTTTCTTCAATGCTATCATTCAAGAAATTAAAAACAAAAAAAATAATAATTAAAATTTACTTGATTTCTATTTTCATTTGAATAATGATTATTTTTAAAATTATTTTACATCTTTTATTTAATCTGTCTGAAAATATCAATACAAAGTGATAGTAGTCCTTCACAGTTTATTTTAATAAAAAAAGGAGTATGTCTAAAAAATTTCTTTTTATCTAATTTTCTAAAACACCATAAAGTAAATGGAAAAAAGGGTAAAATCAAACCAATGTTTTTGTGAAACAATTTTCTTAATGCTTGAATCATTCCAGATCTAGAAATACCACTATCGTAAACTTCCATTAAAACTTCATCAATAACATGTAATTCCCCATATTTGAGAATATTAATTGTAATGGCAGTATCATTTCCAAGAAATGAATCTTTTACAAAACTTTTTTTAATTTGCTCAGTTCTGTATATGCCGTACAAAACTTGATTATGACGTATGTTTTTAAAATATTCTTTAATTCTATTTTCATAGTTTCCTGAAACAGGATAAGTATCTTGATATCCCATTTTTTTATAAATTCTTTTATGTATTTTTGAAAAAAAGGATTTATTTGAAAAATCTGATTCCATATACTCTGTCATTGGTCCATAAAGCTTCATTTTACTTACTGAGCTTGCTATATTGTCATTATTAGATATCATATCTAAATTTTTTTCTATAAATGTAGGTAGTAAAATATCATCAACAGCTGTCCAAACAAAATAATTGAATTTTGATTTTTCTAATGTGAAATAATAATTTAATAATGGTGCAATAGTTTTTTCTTGTCTAAAATATCTGATTCTTTTATCTTTTTTGGCAAATTCTTTACAAATTTCTGATGTAGAATCCATTGATGCATTATCTGAAATAATCAATTCAAAATTAGTATATGTTTGACATAACAAAGAATTTATTTTTTTTTGAAGAAATTTTTCTCCATTAAAAACTGGTAGACCTATACTGATTTTTTCATGATTGGAATCCATGGTATTTTAATTAATTATTGAAAAATGTGACAATTCCATCAATAACTCTTTTCACATGAGTATTTTTCATGTTTGAATGTAGTGGTAAAGTTAAAACTTCTTTAACTACATTTTCAGTCACTGTCATGTCTCCGTGTTTTTCATTTGAAAAATAACTATGTTTATGGACAGGAATAAAATGAATTCCAACATCAATATCTAATCCATCAAGATGTTTAATTATTTCATCTCTTTTATTATTTAATATTCTTAAATAATAAATAAATGGAGAAACATTTGAAAAATCTGATTGGGGTATTTTTAAATCATCAATATTTTTGAAAGCCTGATTATATTCTTGACAAATTTTTTGTCTACTCTTGATAAACTCATTTATTCTTTTAATTTGTGAAATTCCTACACTTGCCATAATATTAGTAAGATGATATCTATATCCTTCACTAACTACATCATAATCCCATGCTCGCTTATTTTTATATCGTTGAGTAGTATCTTTGTCTACTCCTAGTATGCGTAATTTTTGTAGATTTTGAAATTCTTTTTTACTTTTTACAATTACACATCCACCATCAATACTTGTAATTATTTTTACTGGATCAAAACTAAAACAAACAATATCTCCATAACTTCCAATTTTATTATTATTTACAGTTGTTCCAAATGCATGCATTGCATCTTCAATTACTCGTAAATCATATTTTTTTGCCAGTTCAAAAACTTGTGTTTGTTTGCATGGAATTCCTGCAAAGTGTAATGGAATTATTGCTTTTGTTTTTTTGGTAATTAATTTTTCAGCTTTTTTACAATCGATTCCAAGATCATCATCTTGAATATCACACATTACTACACTTGCCCCTGTCATTTTGATTGCTTGATGATCTGCAACATAATTGAATGAAGGAGTAATCACTTCGTCACCTGGTCCAACATTTGCTACACGTAAAGCAATATGTAAAGCAGATGTCCCTGTATTTGTTGCTACTACAAATCTGTTTTTTAAACCCAGAAAAGTACTAATTTTGTCTTCAAATTCTTTGGTTGAAGCTCCCATACCTAACCATCCTACATCTAAAGCATTTTCAAGATACTTTTTTGTATCATTTCCTGTATGTGGTATAAAAACCGGAATTCTTTCCATGTAGCCTTAGAAAATCTTTTTCTATAAATCTATTCTAATTATTTTCCAATAAAGGACAACTGCACCACTCAATTGTAGCCTTTTCCCATTTTCTAATTTTTCTGTATATGCAATCATTTTATCATTTGGAGGCTTTGGTAAATCAATATCGATATCAAAATCATATGTTTCAATATTTTTTGCACCTAATTCTAAAACAAATTTTTTGAATTGAGGCAGACTATAGACATTATAATAATCATTAAATTGTTCTTTACCTGTTTCTGTTTTAAATTCTCTAATCTGTGTAATAAAGTCAATATTCCCATCATAAAAAAGTGAACTGAGAAAAATATGTTCTTTTGTAACAGCCATTAATTCTTTTATCATTTGATCATAATATGGTAACCATGATAATGTTCTCCAATTAATTGAAATATCAAAAGATTTTTTATATTTTTTTGAAATATTATACACATCATCATTTTCAAAAGAAATATTTGTTTTATTTTGACATAATTTTTTTCCTTCTTCAATTAAATATGATGTTTGATCAATACCTAAAAATTTTGATTCAGAACTTATTTTACTAAGGAAATATGGAATATGACCAATCCCACAACATGCATCAAGAATATTTTTTTTCTTTGATTTAATTAATGGTGTAATTAATTTTTCAAGAAATACATCCATTTCTCTTTTATCTGTGACACATTTTTTAAATGAAGAAATTATTATTTCTTTATCTTTTTCTCCATCATAATGTTGTCTATTTCTGTTTTCCATAAACTACAAATCACTTTCCTTGAAATCTAAATAATTACTATCTTTTTCTGACATTATTGGAAATTCATTAGGCCATTTAATGGAAAATTCTGTATCATTCCATCTGATCCCACTACTATGTTCAGGTACATACTGCTGACTCATTTGATAAAAAACTTCGGTATTATCTTCTAATGTTTGAAAACCATGTGCTATCCCTTTTGGAATATATAACATATGATAATTTTTTTCAGATAGCTCTACATTAATCCATTTTTTATACGTTTTAGAATTAACCCTCAAGTCTATAATCACATCATATATGCTTCCTCTAGTACATCTAACTAATTTTGTTTCTTCATGGGGGTTATTCTGATAATGCATTCCTCTTAAAGTATACTTTTTTTCATTAAAAGAAATACTACATTGAACTAAATTTTCATCAAATTTTTGCTCCTTAAAGATTTCTTTATCCCATGTTCTAGCAAAAAATCCTCTTTCATCTATTTTTTTCCCAATTTCAATAATATAGCAACCCTCAAAGCCTGTTTTGATAAATTTCATTGATATATTTTCACCTTTGGAATGGGAATAACAAATTTTCCTCCCCATTCATGAATATTTTTCATTTGAACTAGTATTTCTTTTTTTAAATTCCATGGCAGAATTAATACATAATCTGGTTTTGTTTTAAAAATTTCGTTTGGTGATTTTATTGGAATATGACTTCCTGGTAAATACATACCTTGTTTGTACGGGTTTAGATCTACAGTATATTTGATTAATTTATTATTAATATTACAAAAATTTAACAATGTATTTCCTTTAGCAGGAGCTCCATATCCAACCACAATTTTATTTGTTTTTTTTGCTTTAATAAGAAATTTCATTAATTCATTTCTTGTTTCAAAAACTTTTTGAGAGAAATTTGTATATGTTGAAATTTTTGTTAATCCATATTTTCTCTCTTTCTCTATTTTTTTTTTAACATTTTCTTTCACTTTATGAAATTTATTTTCATGATGTTTGACAAAAATTCTTAATGATCCACCATGTGTATCTAATTCTTCAACATCAAAAATTTTTAATTTATGATTAGAAAATAATTTTTTTAGCGTAAATAATGAAAAGTAGGAAAAATGTTCATGATAAATTGTATCAAATTGATTTTTATCAATCAGTTGTAATAAATGTGGAAATTCTAATGTAATTACACCATTTGGTTTGAGAAGAATTTTTAATCCTTTCACAAAATCATTTAGATTAGGTACGTGTGCTAATACATTATTTCCTAAAAGTAAATCTGGCTGTTTACCTGATTTTAATAATTCTTTAGCTAATTTAACCCCAAAAAATTTTGTCATAGTAGGGATATTTTTATCATTTGCAATTTTTGCAATATTTTTTGCCGGCTCAATTCCTAAAATGGGGATTTGGGATTTTTTAAAATATTGTAGTAAATATCCATCATTACTAGCAATCTCAACTACTAAACTATTTGAATTTAAATTAAATCTTTTTTTCATTTTCTTAACATATTTTTCTGAATGTTTTAACCATGTTTTTGAATATGATGAAAAATATCCATATTCTGAAAAAATATTTTCTGGATTTTCAAATTCTTCTAATTGAACTAACAAACATTTTGTACAAATTAAAGCATGTAAAGGAAATTTCTTTTCATTTACTATCATATTTTTTTTTAAATATGAATTTGATAATGGTGTACTACCTAAATTTACAAATGTTTTTTCGACTCTATTTTCACAGATTCTACATTTAATTTTTTTCATTTTTTTTATTTAACTTGAAATTTTGTTATTTGCTCTTCTGTTATTTTTCTCATGTCCTCACCATCAAAATATTTTTGATACCATTCAATAGTCCATTTTAATGTATTTTCTAAATTGATTTTTGATTGCCATTTTAATTTAGATTTTGCTTTTTGACAATTTAAAATCAAATTTTTAGTTTCATGTAATTCACTATTTTCAATAATCCAATATATTTTATTTTTCCATAATTCATCAAATTTTTCAGTTATCCATAAAACTGGTTTTATTTCATTATTTTCTGGCCCAAAGTTCCACCCTTCTGCATATTCGGTTTGATTATTCCATAGTTTTTCAGCTAATTGGATATATCCATTGAGAGGATCTAAAACATGTTGCCATGGTCTTAACGCATTTGGATTTCTGATTTTTATTTTTTCTTTGTTTTTAATTGCACGAACAATGTCTGGAATTAATCTATTTTTTGCCCAATCTCCTCCTCCTAAAACATTTCCTGCTCGTACTGATGCAACACCAATATAATTATCAGAATTATATTTAAAAAATGAATTTCTAAATGATTTGGTTATTAATTCTGAACATCCTTTACTACTACTATAAGGATCGTGTCCCCCCATCGGATCATCTTCAGTGTATCCATTTAATGATTCATTATTCTCATAACATTTATCGCTTGTAACATTTACAACAACTTTTGATTTCTTTGTTTCTTTTACGGCATTTAGTAAATTCACCGTTCCCATAATATTGGTAGAAAATGTTTCAATCGGATCTGAATATGATTTTATTACTAGAGACTGTGCAGCCAAATGAAATATTATTTCTGGTTTATATTTTTCTAAAATCTCTTTTGTTAATTCATAATTTCGTATATCCCCAAAAACTGATTTTATACCATTTTCTACATTTGTTGTTTGAAATAAACTTGGATTCGTTGGAATTGATTTTGAAAAACCAGTTATTTCAGCTCCTAATTTTTTTAACCAAATTGTTAACCAACTACCTTTAAAACCTGTATGGCCAGTAATCAGAATTTTTTTCCCGTTCCAAAAACTTGGATTCATTACCAAATCTTCCAATACGCTTTATTATTATTCCACATTTCTTCAAGTTGATTTTTATCTCTTAAAGTATCTACAGGTTGCCAAAAACCATTATGCTGAAATGCAGAAAGTTGATTTTCTTTTGATAATTTTTCTAAAGGTTCTAATTCCCAACTAGTATTAAAATTTGAAATATAATCAATTACATTTGGTTCTAAAATAAAAAACCCTCCATTAATCCAACTCCCATCTCCTAACGGTTTTTCTTGGAATTTTGTAACAACATCATTTTGAATTTTCATTGAACCGAATCTTCCTGGAGGTTTAACTGCAGTAACAGTTGCAAGGGTTTTTTGTTTTTTATGAAAATTAATTAATTCTTTTATGTTGACATCACTTAAACCATCACCATAAGTAAAACAAAATGTTTCATTTTTCAAATAATCCTTTACTTTTTTTAGTCTACCTCCAGTCATAGTGTCTAATCCAGTATCTACCAATGTTACTTTCCAGGGTTCAACTGATTTATGATGAACATTAATTGAATTTTGTTCTAAATCAAAAGTAACATCTGACATATGAAGAGAATAGTTTGCAAAATATTCTTTTATCATATATCCTTTATATCCACAACAAATTACAAAATCATTGATACCATAATGTGAATATGTTTTCATAATGTGCCATAAAATTGGCATACCTCCTATTTCGATTAGAGGTTTAGGTTTAACTAGCGTTTCTTCACTTAATCTGGTTCCTAACCCTCCTGCTAAAATTATTGCTTTCAATTACTATTCCTCATTTTATTTACAATTAATAAAAATTTCATCTGAAATATAATCTTCCTTATGGTAAAATCGTTTAAAAAAGGTTTTATTAATTCATATCTTAAAATTTTTAATTGACATTTGATACCTTATTGAATTCAGATTATTTATTAGTTAAAAATATTCAAAAAATTGATGATCTAGGAGATTATACGCTCAAAAAAATTATAACATTTGATTATTCTTCACATATTTTTTTAAATGAAAAAAAAATACCTCATGTAATTTCTGACACATATAGTTCAATTGAGGAATTAAAAAATATGGATAATCTAGTTTATTCTCTTGTAAACTGGTATGATGTATCATCAATTAAAAATAAAATTTTTGAAAGTAATATTAATTTAGGCGAATTGTTTTTTCTTGAATTTCGTGAACATTTAGTGTCATTTTTAAAATCTTTTATTGAAATTTCTAATCTAATTAAACTAAATCCAAATTCTCATTATTTTGTTTCAGAAGATCTTAGAGAAATAATTTCATTATATACCCAAAATATCACAAAAGTGAAAACTAAACATAAAACCACTTCAATTTCTGATTCCGTTTACGATTATATTGACATTCCATTAAAAATAGGTTCAAAATTTTTTACGTTGAAACTTTCTAAAAAAAATGCTTCAAAAATTCAATTATTTTTAAATAAAACTAGTCAATATCTTTTTTCAAATAAAAAAATCAATCAAAAATTACCTAATATTTTACTAATCAATTTTTCAACAATTAAAAATGAAGAATTTCTTTTAGAAATTCCAAATTTTGGTTTAAATGTGATAAAATATGATAGATCAACCCCTTCCATATGGAATAAACATTCATTTAATATAATTAAAAAATCAAATTGTATAATTGAAAATGAATTCACATTATTAGATAAAAAATCTCATTTAAAAATAAAACAAAGTGAAGATCTTTTTTTATCAAAAATAAATTCTATTTTCTCATCTGATGTTCTAAAAGCACATTTTTCTTTGAATCAAGAAAGTTTTTGGAATGCAATAAAACCTCTTTTATTGAAATTGTGTAAAAAATATTTCTTACAGGCTGCAAAAGAAATAGAATTAGCTCAAAAATTATTAAAAAAATACACATTTTCCAAAATTCTTTTTTTTAATGAATCTTTAATGGTAGAACAAATTATGATTAAACTATCTAAACAACAAAAAATCCCTGTTTATGTCATACAACATGGATTGTATTATGATTCTGAAGAAATGTATGATGAGAATCATTTTCAACGAATAATTCCTAAAAACTCTGATTATTTTATTGGATGGGGAGAATTTTTCAAAAATTATTTAGTAGGCAATAATATTGATTCAAATAAGATCAAAACACTTGGTTCTACTTTCTTTGATAAAATTTTTCAAAAAAAAATTCTTTCTCATAATGATTCTGGATATGTTTTATTAGCATCTGATCCATTAGCATTTAATCGTTTAATTGATCTTTCTATTGATCAAAAGGAACTGTATAAAAATACTATTGAACAAATCTGTAAAATAATTTCTCAAAATAATAAAAAATTAATCATTAAAACTCATCCTCAAAAAAATCAATATGAACAAGAGATCGCAAAAAACATTGAACCTACAATCAAGATTGTTCATTCTGGAGATATTCATCCATTAATAAATTCATCTGATTTAGTCATTGTTACTGATGTATCTACAGTAATTTTAGAGGCTATGATGATGCAAAAACCTGTCATATCAGTACGTATGAAAGATCATTATGGAAAACCTGAAATCTTCAATTATTGTAATCAGATATCTTTAGACTCTTTAGATTCATGGATTAAGTTTTTTTACAGTAATCCTGAGATAAAGAATACTTTAATTACTAAAGGAAATGAATTTTTAAAAAAATATTTTATAAATCAAGGCCGCGCTTCACAAGAACTACTTAATTTTTTGCAAAAAATTTAATCAAATAAGACATTCAACATATAATACATTTTTAAATTAATGATACCAATTTGATATATTGAAAAAAATCATCATAATATCTATCATAATTGTATCTTTATTGATAATAGGTTATGTTGCATATGCTAACATTTCTCTCATTCCTCCCGATGTACTCAATGTATTGAGAACATTACGAGATATAGGTCAGGAAATAACAAAATCTAGTGAACGAATTGCTGGAATACCTCTGAAAGCAAAAATCCATGATTCTGATTTTGTTGTTGAAGAATTTGTTACAGGACTTCGTCAACCCACAACAATGACATTTGTAGGTGAAGATATTCTAGTTTTAGAAAAAAATTTAGGTTATGTAAAATTAATTCGTGATGGAATACTTGTTTCAGAACCAATTCTTGATTTTGAAGTTAGCTCAACTAATGAATCTGGTCTTTTAGGAATTACTTCAAATAATAATAATGTCTATATTTTTGTAACAGAAGCAGAATCTGACGGAGATCAATCAATTGGAAATAATATTTATCAATATACTTGGGATGGAAATACTTTGATTGATCAAAAACTTATTAACACACTTTCAAGTGAATCTTCATGGCATAATGGTGGTGTTCTTACTGTTGATTCTGACGGTCAAGTTTTTGCAGTTATTGGTGATCAGATGGGAGGAGGACGACCTGATTTAAAAAATGAATTTAGAATTCTTCAAAATGTAAATCATGGAGAAATCGATGATAGTGGAATAATAGTTAAAGTTGGATTTGAAGAGGATGTGATTCATCCAAAACTATCCAAAACACCTCTAGATTATTATTATGCTATCGGAATCAGGAATAGTTTTGGTCTTGCTATAGATCCTTTTACTGGAAATCTTTGGGATTCTGAAAATGGCCCTGATCATTCTGATGAAATAAATTTCGTGTCTGAAAAATTTAACAGTGGTTGGTCAATTGTAATGGGGCCTGTATCGCAAGAACAACTTTCACAAATTCCCCCATTCGATAATTTCACATATAGTGATCCTGAATTTAGTTGGGAAAAGACTGTTGCGCCAACAGGACTTGAATTTATTAATTCTGAAAAATTTTCAAAATACAATGGAGATCTAATTGTAGCTAGTTGTAATAATGGCCAATTATTCAAATTCAGCCTAAATGAACAAAGAAATGGTTTTAAGTTTAATTCAGAGCATCTGCAAGATTTAGTTCTTAATTACAATAAATTTGATGATCATCAAATGGATTTTGAACCAATGGATGAAATATTATTTGGTGAAGGATTTGGATGTCTTACTGACGTAGAATTTGGACCTGATGGAAATATGTATCTAGTATCTCTTAGCGATAATTCCATATACAGAGTAATGCCAAAAAACTAATTGATTACAAATCATGAATACTCAAAACTATGCATGTCTCAAGAAAAATTCCTATGTGCATGAAAATTATGAATTGGTTCCAATCAGGATAGAAGATGCAGAACTCATTCGTAAATGGAGAAATGAACAAATTAAATTTCTTAGGCAAGAAAAATTTATTTCAAATGAGGAACAGAGTCAATATTTTGAAAAAGTTATTTTACCTACATTTGATCAATTAGAACCAAACATAATTCTTTTCAGCTTTTTAGAAAATTCTATTCTTATAGGTTATGGTGGATTAGTTAATATTAATTGGAATAAAAAAATTTCAGAAATTTCATTTTTAGTTGAAACAAATAGATCAAAAAAATCTTTTACTTACGAAACTGATTTTTCTATATTTTTAAATCTGTTAAAAAAAATCACATGTAATGAACTAAAATTTAATAAATTATTTACAGAAACATATGATATAAGGCCTAATCATATCAACATTCTTGAAAAAAATGAGTTTAAAATATCCAAAAAAGGAAATGATCAAAAAATTATTAATGGAAATTCTGTTGAAATATTATTTCATTCTTATATCTGTAAAATGAATGAAAATATATGAAATTTCAGTTGATAATGGAGAGATTCAAAAATGACATCTAAAGTTAGAGTATTGGTAACTGGTTCAGGAGGTGCAGGTACACTAGGTCGTGAAATAATAAAATCATTTTTAATGCTTCCTAACACATATGAGATAATTGCTACCAATTCCAATCTTATAGATCTTAGTCTTAATAATGATGTTCAAACAAGACACCTTCCAAATTCTTCATCATCTGATTATCTTGAAAAACTTTTAAAAATTTGTAATAAAGAAAAGATTCAAGTAATTGTTCCTGGTTCTGAACCTGAGACAGAATTAATTTCAAAAAATTTTAAAATTTTTTCTGAAGAAAATATTATTTCATTAACAAATAGATATGAATTGGTAAAATTATGTAATGATAAATTATCATTGTCAAAATTTCTAATTTCAAAAGGAATTAAATCTCCTAAATTTTTTTCTTTTGAAGAAGTTTCACAAAACAACTTTTCAAATTATCCTCTTTTAATTAAACCAACAATTGGATCTGGTTCTAAAAATGTTTTTATAGCACAAAATTTTGATGAAGCATCATTTTTTACAAAATATTTAATTAAACAAAAAATTGAACCTATTATTCAAGAATATATTTCAGGAATTGATAATGAGTTTTCAATTGGTGTACTGTATTGTGAAAGAGGAAAATTAAATACTTCAATTGCGATGCGTAGAAGTCATAGTAGCGGATTGTCAACTAGAAGTGTAATGAAGTCTGATCAAAATGAATCACTCATAATATCTTCAGGAATTTCTCAAGGATATTTTGATGATTTTTCTGAAATTAGAAAAAAATCTGAACAAATTGCATCTGTTCTAAATTCTGATGGGCCAATCAATATCCAATGTCGAATAAAAAATGATGAATTATACGTGTTTGAGATAAATCCAAGGTTTTCAGGAACTACATCTGCTAGAGCATTGGTAGGGTGTAATGAGCCTGATATCTTGACAAAATTTAGAATAAATGGAAATGTTCCTGACAAAATCGTATACAAACATGGATATGTAATGAAAGATTTTTTGGAAAAATTTATTCCTAAAAATAATATTAATCAAGAATGAAAATGAAAAGTCTTGTAATTTTTGATTTTGATGATACTATTGTGGATAATAGTGATTTAGATTATTTGGGATTCAAAATACCTTGTCAAAAACTTGGAATTGATTTTCCATCTAAACTAAATCTAAAAACATATAGAAAAAAAGGAATGACGGCAAAAGAAATATTTAGATTTTTTTCAAAAAATAATAAGATATTACTAGAATTTTTAAATCTTAGAAAAATTTTTCTCAAAAAAGAATCTTCTAACCATCTAACTGTTAAACCTCATGCAAAGTTAGTATTTCAAAAATTGACAAAATTAAATTATGAATTGATAATTTGTACTGCAAACAATAATCCTAAAATGATTATTAAATTTTTAAAAGAAAATAATCTTAACTTATATTTTAAGAATATTTTTAGTATAAACGATCTTAACATAATTCTTGAAAATAATAATTCTTCTAATAGAATTTTAATAAAAACTAGTTTACTTCGATTAATTATAAAAAATTTGAAAAACTCTAACAAAACTTTTGTATATGTTGGAAACTCTTTAGAAGATTATTATGCCGCAAAAAAATTAAAAATCAAATTCATATATTTTTTAAATTCCTATCTTCCAAATCCAAAAATAAATAATTTAATAAAAATCACTACGATGAAACAACTTACAAATTTAATACAAGGAGAAAAAAATTGAAAATTCTTTTAACAGGTGGTACTGGTTTTATAGGGAAAAATTTGATAACTTATCTTAATTCTAAAAACATATCTGTAGATAATCTTAGTCGTGAAATCCTGCAAAATGATAAAAAATTAGACATTTTTTTAAAATCTAATCAGTCCAAGTTAAAGCAAAATTATGATGTATTAATTCATTTAGCTGCAGAACTTGATAACTCATCTAAGGAATTAATTTCTACCAATGTTTCTCTTACAAAAAAATTATTAAAATTATGTGTAAAAAATAAAATAAATCGATTTATTTTTATATCTTCCCACTTAGTCTACGGTAAAACTGATTATCTCCCTATTGATGAAGATCACTTAACAAAACCTAAAACTGATTATGGTAAATCAAAATTAGTTGCAGAAAATATTTGTAAATCATTTTCAAAAGATTTTGCTCTTCAGTTATCTATTCTAAGAATTTCATCTGTTATTGGATTTGGACAAAATAAAAAATATATTATTCCTAAAATGTTTAAAGATGCTTTTTCTCAAAAAATTATCTTACATAAATATTCTAATGGATTTCAACTTATGGATTTGATTCATGTAGATGATGTTTCAAGAGCAATTTTAAAATCTTGTAAATCAAAAAAAACTGGCATATACAATATATCTTCTGGTATTGGAATAACTGCATTAGATTTAGCAAAGATTATCTCAAAATTTGTTAAAGAATGTAAAATTTCTATCAAAAATAAAAAAGAAAAAACAAATCATTTTTTTTATGATGTTTCAAAAGCAGAACAAGAAATTGATTTTAGATCTAAACCAAATCTTAATTCAAAAACATTAAAACTTTGGTACAAAAATATAACAATGTCTAAAAAATCCCACATCTCTAGAAATCTTAATAATAAAAGAAAATGATGATTTTTTATTGAAAGTATTTTTAGCTGCTGAAATTGGTTCAAATTGGGAAGGTAGTATTTCAAAAGTAAAAAGAATAATATCTGAATGCAAAAAATCTGGTGCAAATGCTGTAAAATTTCAAATGTGGAGAGCTGAAGATTTGTATCCTGGTCACTCCCTGTTTAAAATTATAAAACAATCTGAATTATCATTTAAAAAAGCAAAAATCATTAAATCTTTTTCTGATTCAATTGGAATTGAATTCTTTTGTTCAGTTTTTTATCCTGAAGCCGTAGATTTTCTTGAAAATATTGGAGTTAAACGATACAAAATCGCTTCTAGAACATGTATTCTCAAAGATCCTCTTTCAATTGAAACCTTGAATGCTGTAAATCAAACAAAAAAACCTACTTTTGTAAGTATGGGGATGGGAGGAAATAAAAAACTCATAGAGAAATCTCTCTCTAAAAATAAACTTGATTTTTGTTATTGTATTTCAGAATACCCGTTAAACATTAAGAAAATTATTTGGAAAGATTCTACTAAATTCACTGGTTTTTCAGATCATACTTTAGATATAACTGCCCCAATCATTTATTCCACATTAATGAACTTGAAGAAAGCAAAATCTATTTTCATAGAAAAACATGTTAAGCTCTCACAATCAAAAAGTCTTGATGCATCTACATCTATTGATACAAACCAATTATCAATAATGAATCATAGTATTAGAGAAATTGAAAAGATCAAACTATAGATATCATGTAAATTTATTTACTACTTTAATTATTCTATTTATCTCATCTTCTGTAAGATTTTGATGAATAGGAATTGATACAACTTCGTTTCCAATTTTTTCTGTAAGAGGTAATTTTATTTTATTTTTATAAAATGTCATTGTATGAATTGGTTTGTAGTGAATACCTGTTTCTATTTTCTCTCTTTCCATTTCTTTGACAAATTTGTTTCTATTTTTTACTCTTATCCAGTAAAGATGATACGAACAATTTTTTTCAAATGGCATTTTTCTCTCAAGTTTTATTTCATCACAGTATTTTTTTGCTATTTTCTTTCTAATGGAATTCATTTTATCTAATCTTTTTAATTGAATTGATCCTATTGCAGCTGAAAATTCATTCATATAATAATTCCATCCAATTCCATTCACATCGTATTCTGTTTTCTTTCTATTTGTAATCCCACACCATCTTTTAGATTTTAAATATTCTAATATTGATTTTGAATTTTTAGAATTAATTGCTACTAATCCTCCTGTAGGCATTGCTAAATTTTTAACAGGATGAAAACTAAAACATACAGCTTTACCATGGGTTCCAATTTTTCCTTTGTTATATTCTGAACCTGTTGCATGAGCTGCATCTTCAACCAAGTCTAGATTTTTACTTTTACAAATTTTTTGAATTGTTTTTAAATCACATGGCATCCCTCCAAAGTGAACAGGAAGAATTACCTGAGTTTTTGAGTTAATTTTATCATTAATTTTTTGTGTATCTAGACATAATGTTTCTTCATCTATTTCTGAAAAAACAGGTTTTCCACCATTCATAACAACTGCATGAGCAGTTGAAACAAATGTCATGGATGGTAAAATCACTTCTTTTCCTTTCAAATCAAAAAGTGAAAGAGCCAGATGTAACGCTGCAGTTCCAGAATTTACTGCTACACATTCATCACAATTGATATACTCTTTAAAAGAATCTTCAAATTTTTTTACATTTTCAATTCCTGCACCAGATGCCCAAAAATGACTCTTTAATACACGTAAAATCACTTGTTCTTCTTCTTTCGCAATAAAAGGATCAAAAAGTTTTATTTTTTCCATATCCTCTCTCTCTCTTTGTTTTCTGTAAATATTTTATCTTCTTTTTTTGATTTAATTATTCCCTCATTTGGATCTATATTTTGATTAATTTTACTTAGATGTGGTTCTTGTTCTAATACAGAAATAACATCTCTCATAAAAATTGGTCTTTTTTGAATTCTTTTTAAAATTTCACGAATGAATTCTAAATCTTCTTTTTTGTCCAATGTCCATCTAAATTTTGAAAGATCATTATCATTTTGAAAATTTTTAATTTTAAAGCTTGAATTGTTTCGTATAAAATATGTAACATGCTCTCTCTCAGAAGGTAATTTTGATTCCTTCCATGCTCTTTCTAATGCTTGAAATGTAAATACTTCGACATCTAATCCTTTAGGAAAAGTATTTTTTAGAGTATTTGAAATATAATCTTCAGTAGAGGAATCAAATTTTTCTATAACTTCATCAACAATTTCGGGATCAATTAATGGACAATCAGATGTTATTCTTGTTATGATATCGAATCTAAATTTCTTGGCACAATTATAATATCTATCTAATACATCTTTTTCACTTCCTCGAAAACATAGAATTTTATTTTTTTTACTAAAATCTTCAACTACATTATCTTGTTCAAGATTTGTTGTTGCAATAACAATTTTGTTTATTTTTTTACAATTTTCTAATTGATTTATCACATAAAATAATGTAGAATTATTTTTATCAAGATTTAGTAAAATTTTTTGAGGAAGTCTTGTAGAACCAACCCTTGCTTGAACTATACATCCAATCAATATTCTATTTGATATTAACTCTTATTATATATCTGAACAATTTCACTTTTCTAAATTCTATTGAAATTCCTTAATAAGACTATTTTTTTTAATCATGGTGGCAAGTTCTGATGAAGTCATTTGTTCAACTACATCTGAAGAATATTGTTTTTCAAGACTGGTTTTTCTCATTCCTTCATAAGTCCCATTCTTAATTTCATCTGCAAATACTCTTGAAATTATGTATCGTGAATCCGTTTCAATTGTGTATTTTAACTCATCACCATTAATCAGAGTTTCATGATACTTCTCACCTTGTCTTACAGGAATTTTTTCATGTTCTACGTTATCAAATAATTCTTTCATTGCATCTTTGAGCGTTTCAATTGTGTAAGCTTTGATCTTAGGCACAAAAACTTCTGAACCTTTACTAATACTTACTGAAGATAAAATAAATTCTAATGCTTGATCCATTGTTATGCTGAATCTTGTCATGTTAGGATCAGTTATACTGATTTTCTTTCCAGCTTTAATCTGTTTTATGAATTTTGGTATTACTGAACCACTACTACCTAAAACGTTTCCATATCTTAGTGCCAAAAATTTTGTTTTATGTTTATTCTTATCAAGGTAATTTCCTGCTGTGACAAACAATTTCTCCATTAGTAATTTTGTTGCACCATATGTATTCAAAGGTGAAACAGCTTTATCTGTACCCACCCCTACTGCAATTTCTACATTTTCATGCAAACAAGCTTCAATTACATTACTTGAACCAATTACATTTGTTTTAATTGCTTCAAAAGGATTGTATTCGATTACTGGTACATGTTTTAAAGCTGCAGCATGAAAAACAATATCTATATCTTCAAATGCTCGTTCTAATCTAGGCTGATCTCTTACATCGCCTAACAGAAATCTTAACCTATCATCTTCAAATTCTGATTCCATAACGACTTGTTTATTTTCATTTCTACTAAAAATTCGAATTACATCTACTTGTTCACTCAATAATCTTTTTGTTAATGCTTGACCAAGTGAACCAGTTCCACCTGTAATTAGAATTTTTTTACCTTTGAAAATTTCCATTATTCTTGAAATCATTTAACTATATTTAATAAACTTGTCACGTTAGATTATTTAGAATCCTTTGCTGGATTAAAAGAGATACATCAAATGTCTGTTAACCCAAATTTAGAATACCTAAAAACAGTTTCTGATGAGCGAGGTTCAATTATTTTCATGAAAAATGGCTCTCAACTACTACATTTTGTTGAAATTAAGAAGGGATTTTCTAGGGGTGGCCATTTTCATGAATTTCAATCCTTACATAATCTAATTTCAGGAAAAGTAGAATATTTGGAATATAATACAAAAACAAATGAAGAAAGAACAACAATTTATGAAGCACCATTTGTAATTGATGTTTCTCCTTTTGTAGCTCATTTGTTAACTGCTCTTGAAGATGTTTTATTTGTGGAAATTTTCAATAATGAATACCATGCTACAGAATACCCCAAATATAGAAAAATTGTGGAGAAAAAAATATCAAAAATTTAATTTAATCTTTCTTTAACAAAATTAATTGAATCAATTGATGTCGGATCGACTTCGTTTATAATTGCTACATAAATTGATGTATAATCTAATAAATAGATTAAATTAATTAATTTTGAAATAATACTACCTCTGACTGAATGAATTTCTTGATATTCAATTTGTTTACTATTAAAAAATTCTTTCAAAATTCCCCATCTCTCTTTAGTTTTAGGAAAATCATCTTCTCCTTGTAATAATATGGGTTGTACATTTGATGAAATTTCCCAAGACATTATTCCATTATGACATGCTTCAATTACATTTTCGGTAATTGTATGTATTTTAGAATTTTCTTGAAGAGAATTTTTAAATCTTATTGCTGCAGCATTTAGTCCTGCAGGAAAATAAATTACTGGAATTCCTGTTATCCATTTTGCTAAACTTAAAGCCTTATTTTCATCATTCAAATTTTTTGATGAAATTTTTTTACTTAATTCTTCTAATTGTGTCAATGATATTTCAACATCCTCTTTATTAATTGGCAATATCGGTTGAAGAACTTTTAGCATTCCATAGAAAAATCTTGTAAATGATGCTCGTGGAGAATGCTCCATTGATATATTTCTAAAATCAATTTTATTTTCTTCACAAAAGTTTTTCATTTTACCATTAGAAGAAAATGCAATTACTTTACATGGTAGTTCATATGCCAATTTTAATACACTAAGAGTTTCTACAGTATTGCCTGAAATACTAGTAGTAATTACGAGTGTGTTTGAGTCAACTGTTTTTGGAAGATGATAACCTTTTACTACAGAAACATGAATGTTTGTTTTTGATAAAATTGATAAAAAAAGATCTCCCAATGTACCTGATCCGCCCATTCCTGCAAAGACTATATGGTCAATTTTAGAATATTTCACAGGTTCTAATTTAGAAGCAAAAGCCTCTTTTGCAATTTGAGGCCATTTATCATATACCTGATACATTTTTTTTGAATCATATAGTTCAATATCGCTTAATTCCATTTTATTGATTTACAACATGGAAATATAATAACTGATGACTTTACTAATCATTTTTAATATGGATTAATATTTAGAACAAGAATGGCTGAAATTCAAATTCATTCTTCGCTTAGAACCGTGGAATGGAAAGACAATAAAGTCAAAATGATTGACCAAACCCGTCTACCAAACGAATTAATTTTTGTAGAATATAATGATTATAATCAAGTTGCTGATGCAATTAAAACTCTTGTTGTTAGAGGAGCTCCTGCAATTGGAGTTTCAGGTGCATTTGGATTGGCATTAGCAGTATTACAAAGCAAATCCACAACAAAAGATGAATTAATTTTAGATTTGGAAAAAGCCAAACAAATTTTGTTTGAAACAAGACCTACTGCTGTAAATCTTGCATGGGGTTTGGAAAAAATAATGACTATTGCACAATCTGGTGATTCAGTTGAACAAATTATAGAATTAGTTATTTCTACAGCTAAAAAAATGGCTGATGAAGATATTGAAATTAATAAAACCATGGGGAAAAATGGCTCTGTTCTTTTTGATGACAATGATACCATAATGACTCATTGTAATGCAGGAGCATTAGCTACTGTTGCATATGGTACAGCTTTGGGAGTAATTCGTGCAACTAAGGAAAGTGGAAAGAATGTTAAAGTAATAGCTACTGAAACTCGACCTATTCAACAAGGATCTAGATTAACTGCTTTTGAATTAAAACATGATGGATTTGATGTCAGTTTGATCCCAGACACTGCAGTTGGATATAGTATGGCAAATGGTTTAGTGAACAAAGTTGTAGTAGGAGCTGATAGAATTGTAAAGACAGGTCATGTCTTTAACAAAATTGGAACCTATCAAGTAGCAACAATGGCAAAACAACATGGAATTCCGTTTTATGTTGCAGCACCATTGTCTACTATTGATTTAGAAACCAAAGCAGAAAATGTCATTATTGAAATGAGAAAAGGGAGTGAGGTAACAGGACTTGGTGAAAAAAAGACTGCTCCTGATGATATTAATGTCATAAATCCTGCATTTGATATGACTCCTCCTGAACTTATTTCGGGAATAATTACCGAAAAAGGTGTGGCTACTACACCTTATGAAAAATCGATTCCAAAATTATTTGAAGCTAATTAATAGAAAGTTTTTATTGTTTTTCAAATTCATGTTAACAATATGAGTATTGTTTCTGCACAAGCAATTGAAGAATCATTAAAACAATGTATGGATCCTGAAGTACCTCTAAACATTGTAGAAATGGGATTAATCTATGGAATTGATGTTACAGAAAATAATGATGTAAATATCAAAATGACCATGACTACACAAGGATGTCCACTTCATGAGACTTTAGTTGATGATGCAACAAGATTTGCTAAAAAAGTTCCTGGAGTAAATAATGTCAAAATAGACATTGTTTGGGAACCTGCATGGTCAATGGATAAAATGACTGAAGAAGGGAAAATGAAAATCAAAAATATGGGTGCTGCTATGAATACCCCTGCACCAATTAATTATGAAACTGCATTACCACAAGGTGTTGGAAAACTAGTACAACAAGAGGATGGTTCTATGGTTCTGGCAAATGAGCATGATCAAGGATTTATGGTAAATCAAGCAATTGTTGATTTTTGGAAATCATGTAACGGGCAACGTAAAGTTACAGATCTAGTAGAAGTTTTTGCTCAACAGACAGGATTACAAAGAAAACAAGTAGAGAAAGAAGTCATGCAATTACTTCAACAACTACGTGACGGTGGTTTGATTGCTATTGCAGGACAACCTGATACTCCAAACGTTGAATTCAATCACGATTAATTAACTCAGTTTTAAATATTAATAATTTTTTTAATAATTATGAAAAGTTTCTATGAGCATTTACGTTCAAGACTTGAATATGGAGAACAAATTCAAGAACCTAGAAAACCTGTTTTAAGAAGTTCAGGAATTTTCCCAGTAATTCAAAATCCTATTTATAAAACACAAATTTTGTTCATGGGTTATTGGCTAATTAAACGAGAAATTCCTGATATTAATTCAACAATTACACTTCGTGATCAATCTGGTAATGTAATAAAAAAAGAATCTATGTCTATCACTGAACCACGTTCATATTCTGTTAATCTGAATACAATGCTCAAAAATATTCCAAATAATTCTGATTTTTTGGGATCATTAGAAGTTGAATTTTTTTCTACACATGATATGGTTTATCCTTTTCCTGCATTGGTCTTAAATTATTTTAATGATGAATTCAATACATGTGTACATACCACTGGGAGAATCTATAATGATTTAGAAGATCAGATTGAAAATGAAAAGTTTTCAGTTCCTGAAACTGGTTTTGATATTTATTCTAATAATGATGTATCATCATTTTTGGCATTTGTCAATGGTCATAAAATTAATGAAAATGGAATTATTGATTATACTATAACAAATTCTGATTCTAAAAAATTTTCTGGATTTTTTTCAATTGGGCAAATCAATTCTTTTGAGACTAAATTCTTAAAATTTTCTGAACATATTCCACAATTAAATGAAATTCTAAATGGAAAATCTGGTTCTATTTCTATTAAACATAATTTTTCAGGTTTTTATCCTCGTTTTCTTGTAGGTAATATTCAAACATCATTCCCATCAGTTAGTTTTACTCATAGTTATTATGATTGTACATCATGTGATTCTTCATTTGATTACTGGGATCGAATAAGTGACGGTTATCATGATAGCTCTTTTTACATTCCTCTATTCATAAAAAATAATAATTTCACAGAATTGATAATTTATCCAAATTTATCCCCATCTACACTTGATTTACAAATTGATCTTCTTAATCATAACGGCATAATTTTACAATCTATACCCAATTTCATGCAAATTGATAGTTCAAAGTTAAAATTAATGAAAATTGATTTCAACCAATTATTATCCAAATTTAATTTATCTTCTGAAAATGTTTGTTCAGCTCATATAATTACTAATTCTAAAAATAGAAAAATTCCAACTCGAATGAAATTTGGTTTGAATATAGGTACAAAAAATCAAAAATCAAACATTCCATGTAATATTTGCTTTAATTCTAAATTAGGAAATCCTCTCATAGAAAATAAACCTGGTTCATTTCATTGGTGTCCTATTTTCAATGATAAAAAATCTATTGTAACCATTGGAAATTTTTCTCCTAAAAAAAATTATTCAAAATCTGCTCAAATTACATTGACTTTTTATCATGAACAAGATTCTCAATTTTTACAAAAAAAGATAGAAATTTTACCAAATAGTGAATATCGGTTTGAACTTGAAAAAAATGATGACATTCAATCATTTCTTCACAAGAGTAATGGATGGATAACATTCAAGTCTGATAATCCATTTATTCAAGGATATTACTTTAATTTTCATTCTTCTGGTTCTGTAGCAGGCGATCATTGGTTTTGATTATATTATTTTACAAAATTTAGCATAGATTTTTTAATTAAACATATTTTTTATATTTATGTCAAAAGAAGAACATAATAAAATAGCTAAAGTTGAAAATTTGATCTGGGAAATTGCAGAAACATTACAACCAAATATTATAATTAAAAATGAGAAAATTGAAGACGCAAAAAAAACTTTACTACAAATCTTTAAAGAATAAAAATTATGGAAATAGGATTTAGTTCTAATGCTTTTACAAAAATTAATTTTTTTGAAGGCATGGAAATATTATCTGACATTGGATATGATGGAATTGAAATTGTTCTTGATTCACCACATGCATATTTACCATTAAAAAAAGAACAAATTAATGAAATTCAAAATACATTAAAAAAAAATTATCTTAAAATCACAAATTTAAATTCAAATACTGTTTCAGGTTGGTCATCTTCAAATGAAAATCCGTTTGAACCATCACTTTCAAACAAGAATGAAAAATTACGAAATTGGAGAATTTTATACACAAAAACTGCAATTGATCTTGCCTACAAATTAG
>Ga0209992_10000660_pt1 | contig 43637 bp, 34 predicted proteins | sample 2SBtaG_2_FD_182564 | JGI IMG/M metagenome (GOLD analysis project Ga0209992, IMG submission 182564) | Deep subsurface microbial communities from Kolumbo volcano to uncover new lineages of life (NeLLi) - 2SBTROV12_ACTIVE470 metaG (SPAdes)... | ecosystem: Environmental > Aquatic > Marine >...
TGGCCCTGACGTGGGTGGACGAGACCACCTGGCGAGTGGTGGTGGCCCTCGACCAGGGCACAAACGACGTGGTCCTGGTCGCCACGGGGCTCCAAGGGGAGCCGGTCGGCACCGATGAGGTCCTGGTGACCTACGCGCCGGGTTGAGGAGGACGGTTCCATGAGCGATGAGGGCGGACTGTCGACATCCCAGGTCGCGGCCTGGGTGACCCGGGTCCAGATGTACCGGATCCAGAAGCTCGTGCCCCTGGCGATGGCCCTGTTCGGCGTGTACCCGCTGGCGGCGCTCTACAGCCAGCCCGAGCTGGCGGTGCCCCTGCTGGGCATGGCGGGACTCTCGGCGTGGTGGGTCCACCGCAAGGGCACGCTGGTGCCGGCGCTGATCGCTGCCCTGCCGTTCTGGGTGCCTGGCCTGAAGCTCGACCCCCAGGGCGGGGCCGCCCGGGACGGTGCGGTGCACGAGGTGGTGCTGCCCGGTGGCACCCATGCCTGGTTGGCAGTGGTGGCCACCAACCTGCGCATGGAGCTGGACCTGAAGGGCCTGCCCCTGGAGGCGCTCGGCGACCAGGACCACGTCGAGACCGGCGTGGACCTGCCGTCGGCGACAGGGGACCCTGCACTGGACCAGGGGGAGCAGGTCCGACAGGGTCTCTACGACCCCAGCCGCGGTCCGCTCCAGTCCTGGCTGACCGGCCCGGTCCGGGCAGCCCTCGCCGCGCTGGCCGAAGCCGACGTGATCGTCGAAGACGGGCACCTGGCCACACGCCAGCAGCTGGCCGCGGAGACCACACCGATGCGCGTGGCCGAGGTGCTGGGCCTGATGGATGACCTGGGCCAGGCGCTGGCGCCCTTGGCGGGCTTCAGCGTCGAGGAACGGGCCCACCACGTGTTGCAGACCGAGCCAGAGCCCGTGCGCCAGGCCCACATCCAGGCCTGGCGCGAGAGTCCCGGCGGCCCGGTGCGGGACGCTGTCCTGCGGCGCTGGGTCCGAGAGGGGGACGGGCCGTCGCGGGTGCTCGTGGCGGCGCTGCTGCCCCCGGCGGAAGCGCTGCCCTGGCTCGAGCGCTGGGCCACGGACGCAGCCGAGGACCCCGCGTCCCGGGTCGCGGCGCTTGCCCGCTGGCAGGTGCTGGATGCCCCCGCTGCCGCCCCGGCGCTGTCGACCGTGTTGGAGGGCCATGACCGGGTGTTGCTCCAGGCCCTCGCCAGCCACGACGCCCCCGAGCTGTCGCGGCTCGCCCAAGCGCGGCTCGACGCGCTCGGGAGCCAGGCCCAGGGCTCGCTGTCCGTGGTGGAGCCGGGGCGGGAAGGGGAGCTGGCGGTGGCGGAGGAGGGGGCCGGGGGGCGGCTGAGTGTGCCGAAGGGGTGAGTGGTCTGTCAGCTAGTCGACGGCCGGTCTCCCCTCAGACTCCTTCGCCAAGACTTCGAGCTGCGGTGCGTGGCCACCGGAGATGATGTGCGCCCGATGCTGGAATTCGGTGCCCAGAGTCAAGTAGCCGCCGACTATTGACGCCCCGATCACCGCCGCGTCAGTGCCCCACGGGTTCTGGATGACCAGCTTGTCCTCTTGGAGCGTCAGGCTCGAGAGACCAGGTTGGCTTCGGACCACCAAGCCAGGTACCTCCAGCACCTTGTCGCTGATTCCGTGCCCGGGCAGGTGGGGCTCGATCGCGACACCCGCGAGCAAGATCTCTGTGATCACGACCACGAAGAGCCAACGCCTCAGAGTCGTGACTCGGGCCTCCAGTTCTTCCATTATCAGCTCCGACTCGAAGGACGGTGGGCTCGCAACAGCAGGCGGCAACGCAGCTCCAGTTCGGCTGCGAGTAGCGCCCCTGCGAGGGGATCGGGGACGAGTCGGGTGCGTAGGCGAACTCGTTTGAGCGGCTGTCGCTGGAGGGCTCGGGGGGTCTTGGTTGAGCGCATGTCAATACTCCATGTTGGGGTCGTGGGTGACGGCGGAGAGCCCCTCAGCGCTCTGCTGGGCAGCTGGTCCCAGCCGTTCTAGAAAGGCGTCGGCGGCGGTCTGGGCGAGGGAAACAAAGCTATGCAGGTCTGCCAGTGCCTCGGTCTCGGCGGGATGGACCCAGCTCCAGGCCCCGATGGCCGGAGGGCCATCGGCGGTCTGCCAGGTGTAGTGCAGATCCTGGATGGCGTTTGACTCCCTGTTCGCGGCCACTCGGTCCCTGAGCTGGGCCAGGTCTTCGGGACTGACGCCGGTGGACGCGATGACAGCGTGCACGCCTTGGGCCAGCGCGACGCTCTCCAGCAGAGCCCCTGCGAGCGTCAGGCGGGCGCCCAGATTCCCGGGGGTCGCGTCGTCGGTCGTGTGGCCAGATGCCTGGGCGCCCAGGGAGAGCAGGTCAGCGCGGCGGTTGTCGCGGCGTTCCGCTATTTCGCGCTCGGCGCTACGGTAGCCCTCGCCCGCAGCGGCCGACCGGCTCCCCAGCTCCCTGAGCGTGCTGAATGCAGCTTCGGCGTCCCGCCAGCTCTTCAGGGAGTCCAGCTGCAACCGCTCAGACTCCGCAGCCTTGGCCTTGCCCGCAAGGATCGCTGACTCATGGGCGCCCATCTGACCGATCAGTCCATCGACGGCCTTCTCGACGACCTTGGCCCAGTTCTTGGTCACGAATGCCACGCCGATCTTCAGTAGCAGGTGGAACTCTTCGTACCCAGACCGTTCCGACTGGATTCGAGCGACCTCCCCCGCAAAGAACGCCGCATCCTGGCCCAACAGCGCCGCTTCGATCGCCATGCTCGCGGTCTCCAGCGCCAACACGGCGTCCAGTGCCCCGGTCTGGACCAGCTCCACCTCGCGGGCGGCGCTCCGCAGTAGGGGAGTCGGTCCCTCCGGATCCGAGCCCAGCACGCTGCCCAGCGACTCCGCGTCCAGCGCCGCCCCGCCGACGTTGTCATCGATGGCCGCCAGGTCTTCGGCCCGCAGCGGGCTCTCCAGCATGGCGATGACGGCAGAGGAGCCCAGCTCACACTCCAGGCCCCGTACCAGCTCAGAGGTGTACTGGTTGCTGTCCCGCAAGAGGCCCAGCGCCGTGGCCACGGTGCCCACGCCGTTGTTGGCCCGCACGAAGGCAATCTGGTCCAAGCGGATCTGAGACCGGCCGGTCTGCTCCCGGGCAAACTCTTCCTGCAGCTCGAGGCGCCGCTCGTCGTCCCCGACGCGAGACACCAGCGCGGTCGCCTGCATCGTCCTCGCCAGCTCCACATCGCACCGCGCCAGCAGGGCGTCCGTGTGCTCCAGCGGGATCTGGGTGTGCAGCGCCAGCACCTCGTCGTAGAGCCCGTCGGTCGGCGCCCGCTCCGCCGCCTCGGCTTGCCCCTGCACCTCCTCCAGCTGACCCCACGTGAAGTCCCGGTGCTCGACAGACACCCGCTCGAGCTGATCCTGGCCCTCGGAATTCGAAGGGCCCAGGGCCGCCGCTGCCGGGCCTGACCGCTCGGTCTGCTGTGCGACCTGTTGGTCGGTCTGGGGCTGCTGCTGGACGCCTTGGCTGGACATGGTCGCTCCCGTCAGGGGTTGCCCAGCGGGAGAGCAAGGGTCGGGCCAGCCATTGAGCGACGTGATTTCAGTGGTTTATGCGGATTCTGCCGACGAACCTGTTCGACCCTTCGACACCCCTGTCGAACACCTCCAGACCGCTGATGACCCCCGGCGACGCCCACCGCCCCTACGCTCCAGCTGGGAGGTCTCTATGGGTCGCAAGCGTCGCAAGTCCAAGAAGTCCCGGGCCAAGGCCCGATCCGGCACCGGCCTGACCGTCGACCGCAAGCGCCGCACCGGGCACTACCAGGGGTCGATGTTCAGCGAGGTCTACCGGGACGGCAAGGTCCACGTGTACACGGCCTGGAACGACAACGACGACGACGTGGGCGCACCCATGGACTTCGACGCCTGGGTGCGGTCGGTGTCGTGACCGCCCCGCTCAGGCCCGCCGACGGGTGACCAGGCCCAACGCCAGCAACAGCATGGCCGCCAAGCCCGAGCGAGTCCCGCCCGTAGCGGCACAGCCCCCACTCGACTGTGGGGCGGCCTGGTCCGCGGCCTGAGCGTCCGAAGCCGTCGGGGCGTTCAACACCACCGAGTCCTCCTCGGGCGCCAGGCTCGCCAGGCCATCGCCCGTGCCATCGGTGCCCACCGCCCGGACCTTGCGCACCAAGGCCCGCTCCTGGGGCGTCAGCATCATGCCGTACAGGGGCTCCAGCTTGGCCTTGTAGACGTCCTTTTCGGCCTGGGTCAGATCGTGGAAGGTGATGCCCATGCCCTCGAGCTTGTTGCGGGACTCGTGGGTGGACTCGATGCTCCACTGGCGCTCGTCCACGACGATCTGCTGGGCCACGCGGGTCACGATCTCCTGGTACTCGGGTGGCAGCGTGCCAAAGAAGGCCTTGTTGATCACCACCATCGACGTGAGCAGGAAGTGGTGGGTCTCGTTGACCACCGTGTTGACCTTGTAGTCCTCGTAGACGTCGAAGCAGGAGACGGTGGTCTCCGCGGCATCGACCAGGCCTTCCCGGGCCAGGGGGACCAGACCGTCGGGTCCGACCACCACGTAGGAGCCCCCCAAGAGGAACGCCATGCGCGCATAGCGGCCGCGGCTGATCAGGATGCGCATCTCCGAGAGTGCGCTCGGGTCCCGGGCTTCGACGTTGGCCGAGATGACCCCCATGCCACCGCTGTAGGTGATGCCCAGGCCCTTGAGCTTGGACGAGGTCTCCAGGTCGTCGGTGAAGCCGGCGCCCAGCGGGCCGTTGAAGACCTGCTCGGCGTGGTCGTAGTCGCGGAAGAGGTAGGGCATGCCCAGCACCCGCAGGGGCTGGTGGTAGCGGGCCAGCACGTGGGTGTAGGACTGGGTCATCTCCAGCAGCTCACCCTTGACCACGTCGCCGGTGATCTGCATCGCATTGCGCCGTCGTCCCGCGACCTCTTCGTACTCCTTGCGGGAGTAGACCTGGACCACGACGTCGCCGTCGGTCTCGCGCTCGACCCGCTCGGCGAATTCGAAGGCCGCGCGATCGGCGGCGCTGCTGGGGAGGTGGATCTGAGCCCAGCGGATGGTGTACGACGGCTCAGCAGCGGTGGCCGCGGGGCTCGTGGCCAAGCACAGCAGGGCCACGCAGGCGGCCAGGGACCGGGGAAAGCCCATCATCCGTGCTCCTGGGGAGTGGCTCTGACCACGGTACGGGCCCGTCGAAGAGAAGGCAAGACCGGGCGTATGCTGGCGCCAGCCCGGGAATGCCCATGTCTTCCAGCCTGGTCCTGACCCTCTTCGCGCTCCTGGCCTGTCAGGGCGACACCACCCCCGCGGACTCTTCGTCGCTGGGCACCGTGGACACCGCCCCGACCGGCACAGGAGACACCCACGCCGTCGACACCGGCCCCCCGATCTCCCAGGACGCCGACCAGGACGGCTCCACGTCGGCTGAGGACTGCGACGACAGCGACCCGGCGGTGCACCCCGGCGCCGACGAGCTGTGCAACGACGTCGACGACGACTGCGACGGCGTGATCGACGAAGACGACGCCCTGGACGCCGCGCCCTGGTACGCGGACGCGGACGGCGACGGCTACGGGCTGACCGACGACACCACCACCGCCTGCGACCGGCCCCGCGGCTACAGCGAGTACCCCGACGACTGCGACGACGACGACCCCCGGGTCCACCCAGGCGCGGTCGAAGACGACTGCCTGGACACGGTCGACTACAACTGCGACGGGTCCGTGGGCTGGGAAGACGCCGACGGGGACCTGATCCCGGCGTGCGAGGACTGCGACGACGACGACGCCTTTGCGTTTCCGGAAGCCCCGGAGACCTGCAATGAAGCGGACGACGACTGCGACGGCGTGACCGACGAGGACGCCATCGACGCCACGACCTGGTACGGCGACGCCGACGGCGATGGGCACGGTGGCACGACCTTCACCGAGGACGCCTGCCAGGCTCCTGACGGCTATGTCAGCAGCGCCGACGACTGTGACGACCTGGACGCGACGAGCCACCCGGACGGCGTCGAGACCTGCGACGACGCCGACAACGACTGCGACGGCGCCACTGACGAAGGCGTCGGCGTGACCTGGTACGGCGACGGCGACGGCGACGGCTACGGCGACCCCGACAGCACCACCGACGCCTGCGACTGGCCGGCGGACCACGCGTCGAACGACGGCGACTGCGACGACGACGACCCATCCGCCCACCCCGGCGGGGTCGAGGTCTGCGATGGGGCCGACAACGACTGCGACGGCAGCGCCGACAACAGCGCTCTGGACGCAGCGGACTGGTTCCAGGACGCCGACAGCGACGGCTTCGGCGACCCCGATGCGGGCACGGCCGCCTGTGAGGCGCCGAGCGGCGACCACGTGGCCGACGACACGGACTGCGACGACGGCGACGCGAGCGTGAATCCGGACGCTTCAGAGGCCTGCGACGACGTGGACGAGGACTGCGACGGCGACGTGGACGAGGAGGCCAGCGACGCGAGCACCTTCTACGCCGACCGGGACGGCGATGGCGCCGGGGACCCCACCGCACCCCAGGAGGCCTGCGACGAGCCCGCCGAGCACGCGAGCAGCGCCGACGACTGCGACGACGGGGACAGCGGCGTCTACCCGGGCGCCTCGGAGACCTGTGACGACGTGGACGAGGACTGCGACGGCACCGTCGACGAGGACGCGATCGACCCGACCACCTGGTACCGGGACGACGACGGCGACGGCTACGGTGACCCGGCCCGCGGGACCGATGCCTGTGATGCCCCCACCGACTACCTGGCCGACGACAGCGACTGCGACGACAGCGACGCGGGGGTGAGCCCGGTCGGGGTGGAGTCCTGTGACGACGCCGACGAGGACTGTGACGGCACCATCGACGAGGAGGCCCTGGACGCGACCACCTGGTACGACGACGCCGACAACGACGGCTTCGGCGACCCGGACTTCGACACCGTGTCCTGCCAGGCCCCGTCTGGCGGCGTGGACAACGACGGGGACTGCGACGACACGGACGCTTCGGTGAACCCGGACGCCCAGGAGATCTGCGACGGCCAGGACAACGACTGCGACGGCACGGCCGAGGCCGACGAGGACGTGCTCGGCGACGGCGAGGCCTGTGCCGCGAGCTCCTGTGACGAGATCCAGGACACCCGCACGGACTCGCCCGGCGACGACGTCTACTGGATCGATCCCACCGGCTCCAGCGCCTACGAGGTCTGGTGCGACCTGTCCAACAACGCCGGGGGCTGGACGCTCCTGGGCATCTACACGAACAACGACTCTGCGAACTGGTTGCCCGCCAGCACCTACTGGACGGGCACCAGCACCTTTGGCGACGCCACGGCCCCGGACACCAACGCGGACGCCAAGAGCCAGGCCTTCAACGACCTGCCCATCGACGAGCTGATGGTCATGCACTACCCGAGCAGCACCGGCTTCGTCTCGTCGACGGGCTGCATCGGCAACCAGGCCCTGCTGAACATCTTCCAGCAGGACAGCCAGAGCGACTCGGACTGTGCGCACTCCTGTGGGCTCGCCACGGTGAACAGCCCGTGGTCCGGTCAGGGCAACCAGGCCAGCTCGCTCTACTTCCGCTGCGCCGACACCGACGCCAGCTACACCGATCCCGGCGGCTACTGGTACGCGGCGGACAACAGCTTCATCACGACCCTGGACAACGGCGCCTCCAAGGACAGCAATTTCGGGCTGGCCGGCGGCGAGAACAACGACTGGGTGGACTGGGACCAGACCACCGGCGACGGCGGCGACGACGGAGACACGACCCAGGTGTTGCTCTACGGGCGGTGAGGGGGACCGGAGCGCGAACCCGTCCTCAAGGGTGATCCCGCCCCAGGAGCCCCCCGATGTCGTGGACCTCACACCGCACCCACCTCGCCCTGGCACTGATCATCGGCCTGTACGCCTTGCGCAAGCTGTTTGCGGTCGTGGCCGTGCTGTTCATGGCGCCGATCCCGGTGGCGCTGACCTACGGGCCCGTGGTGCTGTTCGGCGTCTTGTGGTGCCTGGCCGTGGTCGCCACGGTCCGCGCCGTCTGGCGGGAGCGGGACCGGGCGCTGCGACGGCTGGGGCTGCTCGTTCTACTCGCCGCCCCGAGCGTGCAGCTCAACCGGTTCTTCTTCAACGTCTGGGACGTGCTGCCGTGGCACGCCCGAATCCGGGTCGGCACGCAGACTCTGGCCCTCGACCTGGACCTGCCCTTCCTGGAGACGGTCTGGGGTTCGGTGCGCAACGTGACCTGGCAGGGTGGCGTGGCCGCGGGCGTCGACCTTGTCGCCCTGGCCCTTGCCCTGTGGCTGATCGTCGCCCACCGCAAGGTCCAGGCCCGGGCGGCGGCCCTGGCCTGATCGGCCGGATCATCGAACTTGACCGGCCCTGGCTCGCCCTCGCCCGCCCTGCCGCTGCGCCTGTGCTTCGACGTGACGCGAGCCACGACTTCAGCACAGTCACAACAGCAGGACGGACGATTGCGTCGCCATCCTCCGATCAATTTCGGTGACCCGGCCGATGATCCGGCCGATCACTCGTCGATCACCACCCAGACCGGCCGCAGGCCCACCTCGACTGTCAGCTCGCCGTCGACCTGGCCCAGGTCTGTGTCGTGCCAGGTGACCCCCGCCACGGCGCCGGTCTCCCCGTCGGGCACCGCCGCCAGCAGCTGGACCTGTCCCGCGACGCCGGTCAGGGTGAAGGTCGCCGGTCCCGGGTCGAGCGCACCGCCAGGGGCGTAGTCGGGAAGCGACGCCGGGTCCCAGGTCAGCAGGCTGAGGGCGCCTGCGGGGGTCGGGGCGGTCCAGCCGAAGCGCCCGGACTCGGGCTCTTCGAGCAGCACCTGGGTGGCTCCCAGGTCGGCATCGGCGAGCAGGTCTGTCATGCGCTGGTAGCTCCACCAGCTCAGGTTCGGCTCGGCCGTGTCGCTGTCCAGCAGGCCGTAGCCGTAGAAGTTCGGGGACTCCGGGCCGGGGCCGTGCACGCCCAGGAGCAGGACGGCCGGCGCTCCGTGGGCCGCTGCCATGAGCTGTGTGGACACCACCTGGCGGGCCTGGGAGAGCTGGCTGCTGTTGGTCTCGACCGCGCCCTCGCTCGACGGCTGGGGCAGGGAACCGAAGCCAGCCTCGGTGATCCAGAACCCGCCGTCCCCGACCACGGCCTCCAGGTCCTGGAAGAAGCCCAGCACGCCGCCCAGGTCGATGGGCTGGGGGTAGATGTGCACCGCCAGCTCGTCGAAGTCCGTCGACGTGACCGTGTCCTCGAAGAAGGTCCACCGGCCCGGGTCCGTGCTCGCGCCCCAGCTCAGGCCGCCGTAGAGCAAGAGTCCGTCGGGATCGGCGGTCTGCACGGCGTCTTGGGCCAGGGTCAGGAAGTCCCGGTAGCAGGCGGCGTCGCACCAGTCGGGCAGCACGTCGGCGTAGAGATCCGGCTCGTTGCCGGCCATCCACCGGTGGATCGGGCACGCGCGGATGGCGTCGGCGACCGATGCGGTGGGCACCGCCGAGTCCGGGTCGACCCGAAAGACGTCGTCGCCGTCGTAGCGCTCGACCGTGTCGATCATGGCAGCGCGCCAGGCTTCCGCGTCGGGCATGAAGGCTGCGGCGGAGGCCTCGTACCAGGGCGTGCCGATGACCGTGGGGAGCAGGGTGATGCCCTCGTCACAGGCCAGCTCGACCAGGGCGTCGGTCCACCGGAAGTCGAAGCCACCGCCGTCGCGATCCGGGTCGACCGCGTGCCAGGAGAAGCTGAACAACCCGTCTTCCTGGTGGATGCGACTCAGGCCCATGCCCAGCTCGAGCATCTCGGGCAGGGGCTCGCCGGCGATCCAGGCCAGGGCTTCGTCCAGGGACTCGGTGTGGCTCCGGTTGCGGTTCAGGCCGTTGTACAGACCAAAGGCACTGGTCGCGGGCTCGGGCTCGGGCAGGGCGACGGTGGGGTCGCCGGTGTCGACCGTCGCAGGTCGACACCCGGCCGACGCCCCCAGCAGCCCCACCAGGGCCCAGGCCCTCAAGGCACCGGGCACACCTGCTCCATCAACGCCAGCGACACCGCGGTGCCCTCGGGCCAGGCCATGACGTCGTGGCCCACTTCGGCCAGCGAAGCGTCGTAGCCGCGCCCTTCGACCGCGTCCCAGGGCTCGCAGGAGAAGGCGCCGCAGGACCCGGGGTAGCCGTCACAGCCCAGGAAGACCGCAGTGCCCACATCGCAGAAGCCCTGGCGCAGAGCCAGGCCGTCCCGACCGGGGGCCTCTGCCATGGCCGGGCAGGGGGTCAAGCCGACCTCGATGCCGTTGATCCACTGCATCAGGTGCTTCCAGGACGAGCTCACGTCGGCCCCGCCCATCGCGATGCCCACCTCCAGGTCGAGCACGTCGAGCCCGGGGGCGCACTGGAGGCTGTCCTCGACGAACACGGGGTTCGCGACGTGGTTGCGGCAGTCGTCGAACTCCTCGGGGCAGTCGGGCTGGGTCTCGCGGGCGTCGGGGGTGCAGGACCGGGTGTCCTCGTAGCGGTGCACCGCGTCCTCGAGACTGCCGCCCTCCCACCAGTCGGGGATGGAGCCCGCGGGCTCATCGACGCCGCAGTACCAGGGCATGTAGGACCAGATCGGGCCCCCGGTGAACAGGACGCCCTGGAACAACTCGGCGGCGCCGGCCATGGACATCGTGGCCACCATTCGGCCGCTGCCGCCGGAGTGGCCGTGGGCGCAGACCGGCCCTGTGGCCGACGCCGCGATCCAGTCGTAGATGACGCGGGTGCGGACAGCGACCCCGGGCAGGCCGGCGCCCTCGAGGTTGGCCGCCCAGCCCTTGCCGATGACGTCGTCGGCCTCGACCGTCTTGTGCACGAAGTCCTCGACCGACGACCGGAGCCCGTCGCAGTGGGGCTGGTCCTTCCACTCCCCGGGGCAGTGCCAGGCCACCTCGACCGTGCGGTAGCCGGCGTCGTTCAAGGCCTGGATGTAGTCGTCCAGCCGGTACTCCCCTTCGGGCTGGACCCATCCCGGAGGCGACGTCAGGGTGGTGGCTGCCCCCCCGGTCTCGACGATCACGACGGGGGCGTTTCTCGCCCCCGACGTGGGGGCTCGGTCGACCAGCAGGACCCGCACGGTGGCGCCGGTGCCCGACACCCGGGCCAGCACCAAGGAGCAGCCTTCGACCGTGTCCCAGACGCCGTCGAGATCGTGGTCGGACTCGCACGGGGCCGTGGTCTCGACCGCAAAGGGTGGGGTCTCGGAGGGCGGCTGGGTGTCGTGGGTGTCGTGGGTGTCGGCGGTGCCCGGGCTGTCGGTCGGCGAGGTCGAAGGGGAGTCGGCCGGGGTGGCCGAGTCGCTGGCGACCGGGCGGCACCCGAGGATCCAGAGCGCGAGCAGGGTGGCGGTCGCGGCGCGGCGGGCAAGGTCCGCAGTCATGGGCCAGCGGGCTCGGCTTCGGGTTCGGCCCACCAGTACCCCGCCTGCTGGAGCGACCGCTTGAGTTTCTCGGTCGCCCCCGGCGGCACCCGGCTGCGGTCCTTGGCCCCCGACGACCGCCGGTCGGGCCAGTCGGCGACGCGCGCTTGGAGGGGTGCGACGGCAGCGGGGTCGGTGTCCCTCAGCGGGGCGCCGCCCTGGTGGGGCTCGCGGCCTTGGGTGTACAGCTGCCAGATCGGGTCCTGGTCCGGCCGCAGCTCCCCGTGGAGGGTGTGGTCCGGACCGCGGACCCAGTAGTGGCTCTCGGCCGCGGCAGCGACGACATCGTGGCCCGGGTGCGCCAGGCCCGGGCCCAGGCTCTGGCCCTGGATGTCCGCCAGCGGCCGGATCCCGGCGAGCTCCAGCAGGGTCGGCGTCAGGTCCAGCTGGGTGGCCAGGCCGGTGTGCCGGCGCGGCGGGGCCTCGCTCCCGGGCAGGCGCACGACAGTCACCACGTGGAAGAGGTGCGCCCCAGCCTCCTCGCCGTGACGGAAGTAGCCCTGCTCGCCCAGCGCCTCGCCGTGGTCGGACAGCACCACCACGATGGCCTGGTCGAGCACCGGCTGGGCGCGGGGGTCCTGGAGGAAGCTGCCCAGGGCCTGGTCGGCCTGCCAGACGGCGGCGTCGTAGTGGTCGGCGATGTGGGCCAGGTCGCCAGGGCTCAAGGCCACGTTGGCATCGCTCGTGGGGTCGTAGCGCTGGTAGCGGCCCTGGGCGTGGGGCGGGGGCTGCCCCCAGGCGGGTCGCCGCGGCCCGGTGTGATCCACCCAGTAGCGGTCGCCAGCGATCCGGCGCAGGCCGTCGGTGGTCAGCAGGTCCTGCACGTCGTGCACGGGCCCGCTGTAGTCCCCGGCGAAGCGCTCCCCGATCTCTTCCGGCGTGGTGTAGGGCAGGTGGGCGTCGTTGCCGTGCACGAACAGCAGGGTGGGTCCGGGGTCTGGCCCCAGCCCCTCGAGCCAGGTGAGGGCTTGCTCGACCTGGACCCCCAGGCCGGTGGGCACCGGCGAGGTGTGGGCGGTGTCGAAGTCGCCGAGCAGGCCGAACTCCGGAGACAGGTGGCCCCCTTCGGCAAACGCGGCGGACCGGTAGCCATAGAGCCCCAGCACCCCGGCCAGGGTGCGGGTCCCGGGGGCGAGCTGGGTTCGCGAGAAGCCCAGGCCGTGGGCCACCGCGTCCTGTCCCGTGAAGAGCGAGGCATAGGAAGCGAGGCTGAAGGACGCCGCGGCGTGCATCCGGTCCAGGGACACCGCGCCGGGGGATTCGGCCAGTGCTGCCAGGTGGGGGGTGGTGTCGCGGTCTCCGCCAGCCAGGCTGGTGTGGTCCCAGCGCACGTTGTCCAGGGCCACGATGACGATGCTGGGCCGATCGGCGACCTGCTCCGGCTCGGACTGGGGCCCAGGAGCACAGGCGACGGCACCCGCCAGGACCCAGCCGGGCCTCACCGGGACCCCACGGGGAGGCGGGTGTGCACCAGCGTCTCGCCAGGGGCGTCCAGGTCCAGGGCACAGGCGTGCAGGGCACCAAAATCCTGGCCCGGCTGGATGGCCAGGGTCTGGCCCAAGGGCTGGTGCCAGGCACCGGACAGCAGAGGGGCCTCGTGGTAGTGCCCGTGCAGGGAGATCGCCGGCTGGTGGGCGTGGATGAAGCCCCGCACGGCCCGGGATCCCCTGTGCGCACCGGCACTCAGCAGGTCCCGGTCCAGCAAGGTGTCGTGAGGGGGGCAGTGCGCGACCAGGACCCAGGGCTCGCTCGGCGGGATCAGGGTCTCCAGCACCTCCTCCATGGACCGCCTGTCGTCGAGCCACGGGGCAGCGCGGACCCGTTGGATACGGCCGTCCAGCGAGACGAAGCCGGTGCGGGGCTGGGCGGGCGCGACGTCGTGGCGCAGGTCGCGGCGCTCCAGGTCCTTGTGGGTGCCCGGGCTCGGCGGGGTGCAGCCGAACCCCAGGATCGGCGTGCCGCAGGGCAGCCGGGCCTGACGGCGGTGCAGCAGGTGGACCCGGCCCGAGTCCTGGAGCACCGACAGCGCTGAGCGTGCGGGCCCAAGCCAGCAGTGGTTGCCGATCAAGAGATAGGTCGGCACGTCGAGCGACCGGGTCCAGGGGCCCAGGAAGTCCGTCAGGAACGCGGCCTGGGTGGCACAGGAGAGCCGCTGCAGCAGCGGGCCGAGGGTCGGAGCCAGCACGTGCTCGGCCAGGGTGCGCCTGGGCTGCACCAGGTCCGGGGCCGCCTGGCCCATGGACGCGTCCGGTCCTCGCGGCGGGAACAGCCGGCGTGCCGCCCGGTAGGTGGACAGGGCAGCGCCGGTGAAGGTCGGCAAGAGGTCCCCACCCAGCACCAGCGCGTCGCCTTGTTGGGCACGAATCCACGCCGCGAGTGAGTGGTACAGGCCCTCGCGTCCGTGGAGATCGGTGGCGAACACGAGCCTCATCTGTGTGGCCAGACCCTGGTGCTACGCTGCGGCCCGAGGCGCAGGAGGGGACAGAGCTTGCGAGTATGCCTGATCAGCCCGTTCGGGGACATCGGGACCCTGGCGATCCGCCAGGTGTCCGCGGTGCTGAAGGCTGCTGGGCATGACGTCCGCATGATCTTCCTGACCCGGGAACGGTACGGAACGGCCGACTTCCTCTTGCCCTATGAGCCCCACGTGCTGGACGGGGTGGTCGAGCTGTGCGCCGATGCCGAGCTGATCGGGATCACGACCATGACCAACTACGTGCCCTCGGCGATCCAGCTGACCAGGGCGCTCAAGGCCGGCCTGCCCGTCGTGCCGGTGATCTGGGGCGGCATCCACGCCACGTCGCGCCCACAGGAGTGCCTGGAGCACGCGGACATCGCGGCCATCGGCGAGGTCGACGAGAGCCTGCCGGTGCTCGTGGATGCGCTGGCCCGGGGAGAAGACGGCGCGGGCTGCCCGGGCTTCCACGTGAGGCGCGGCGACGAGATCATCGAGGGGCCGGTGGCGCCGCCACCGCCGGACCTGGACGCCCTGCCCGACGCCGACTGGGATCTGGAGGACGACCACGCGCTCGTGTGGGGGGAGCTCCGCCGGGTCGACCACGACACCATGATCGAGCGCATGTGGGTCACGGGCGGGGGACTCATCGAGGACTTCGGGGGCCCCACCTTTCGCCTGATGGCGTCCCGGGGCTGCCTGTACAACTGCTCCTTCTGCTGCAACAACAGCTACCGACAGATCTTCGGGGGCAAGTGGAAGGTCCGGGAGCGCTCCTTGGACCGGATCATGGCCGAGGTCAACCGCGCGGTGGCGCGCTTCCCAGAGCTACGGGGCATCGTCTTCGCAGACGACCTGTTCCTGGGGGGGCGGTCCGACGGCATCCAGCCCTTTGCCCGGGCCTACCGCGATCAGGTCGGGCTGCCGTTCTTCTGCCTGTACTCGCCCGCGCAGATCACGGCCGAGAACATGGCCGTGCTGGTGCCGGCCGGACTCAGCGTCATGGAGATCGGCGTGCAGTCCGGCTCCAAGGAGATCTCCAAGTCCTACCACCGCATGGCCTTCCACCGGCAGCTGGGGCGGGTGGCCGAGGTGGTCGCGGCGTATTCGGACCGGCTCAAGCCCCGCTACGACTTCATCACCGACAACCCCTACGAGACCCTCGAGGATCTGGTCGAGACCCTGCGCCTGGTGGAGACCCTGCCCAAGCCGAACCACCTGGCGCTGTTCAGCCTGACGCTGTTCCCGGGCACCGAGATCCACCAACGGGCCGCCGCAGACGGGCTCATCGACCAGGACGGCCGGGCGGTGCGGAACAAGTACTACATGGCCAAGGCGGCCACGACGGTCAACCTGTTGCTGCTGCTGCATCGCATGGACTTCTCGCCGACCCTGCTTCACTGGCTGGGCTCCGAGGAAGTGCTGGGCCGCCTGACGGGCAGCCGCCTGGAGCGGGCCGCGTCGACGCCGGTGGCGGTGGGGATCGAGCTGCTGCGACAGCACCAGGACGCCCAGTACCAGCTCAAGCGCATGACGTGGAGCCGGGACGTGCTCGGCGAGCGCTCGCCGGTGGGCCAGGGCCGACGAGGCCGGATGCGGCAGCTGCGCCGGCTGCTGGGCCCGACCCTGCCCCAGGCCCTCCGCGGTGCCGCAGGGCTGGCTTCGTGACGGTGACGGCCCCCACACGCGTGCTGCTGATCCAGGCGCCCCTGGGCCGGGTCGAGCCCCCGGTGGTCCCGGTGGGCTTGGCGTGGCTGGCGGCGGGCCTGCCGGCGGACGTCCAGGTCGAGATCGTCGACCCCAATGTGCACGGTCCCGACGCGGTCGCAGCCAGGATCCAGGCCCTGGATCCGCACCTGGTGGGCGTGTCCCTGCGCAACATCGACACCACGCAGATCCTGGACGCGTACTCCTTCTACGCCCACTTTCCGCCCTTCATCCGCCAGTTGCGGGCCCTGGTCGGGCCCGACGTGCCCCTGGTGGTCGGCGGACCCGGGTTCTCGCTGTTCGCCGACGCGGTCATGGCCGACGTGCCCGAGCTGGACTTCGGCGTCTACCTAGAGGGCGAGCAGACCTTTGGCCGGCTGTTGCGCAGCCTGGACCGGCCCCAGGACGTGCCGGGGGTCTACCACCGGGCCGGCGGCGAGCTGCGCTTCACCGGGCCGGGGCCGCGCACGCTGCTGGACGGACTCAGGCCGCGTCTCGACCTGGTCGACGTGCCCCTGTATCGGCCCTACGCCAAGAACTACGCCATCGGCATCCAGACCAAGCGCGGCTGCGTGCTGGCCTGCTCCTACTGCACCTACGTGGTGCTCTCGGGGGCTTCGGTGCGGTGCAGAGACCCGTCCCAGGTGGTCGACGAGGTGGCCTTCTACGTCGACGAGCACGGGGTGGACCAGCTGTTCTTCGCCGACGCGGTCTTCAACCTGCCGCCGGACCACGCTCGGGCCATCTGCCGGGCGCTGGTCAAGCGCCAGGTCCAGGTCCGCTGGCGGGCGTACCACAACGAGCGCACCCTGGACCGGGACTACCTGGCGCTGGCGGTCGAGGCCGGGTGCACGGAGTTCACCTTCTCGCCAGACGCGTGGTCCAGCCAGTCCCTGCGCAAGCTCCAGAAGAACATCCGGACCGAGGACATCCAGCGCAGCCTGGAGCTGGTGGCGTCGGTGCCGGGCGCCAACGCCAACTACAATTTCTTCCTGGGCATTCCGGGCCAGGACCTGGGCGAGATCGCCCGCATCCTGGGCTTCTATGTCCAGGCCCGCCGCGCCCTGGGCACGCGCCTGCGTGGCTTCCGCTTTGGCTATGTGCGGGTCGAGCCCAAGACGCCGATGTGGGAGGAGATGGTGGCCAAGGGCGCCCTCTCCGCCGACGATCCGCTGTTGCCCCGCACACCGGATGCGTCCCTGCGCTTCTTCCACCAGTCCACCGGCAAGCGCGCCACCGACCTGGCCTGTTCCCTGTCCCAGCTGCACCGGTGGCCCCTCGGACGGCGTCCAGTGGCCCAGGCCGGCGACGAGCGCCTGCCCATGCGCGACCTGGCCCGTCGGGTGCTGCGGGTCGGCAACGCCTGAGCCTGTGCCGGGCTCCTTGGTGCGGGACCCGTGGATCGTGGCCCCGTGCCTGATCGCGGCAGCCCTGGCCCTGATCGCTCTGGGGGATGCCCCCCTGTCCGTCGACGAGGCCCAGACCGGTGTGCTGGCCCGCACGATGCTCGAGACCGGCCTGCCCTGGGCAGACGATGGGGTGAACGTGCTGGGCGCTCCCCACCACCCCGAGGTCGACGAGCGCGGCCTGTGGGCGCTCCACCCCTGGCTGCCCCTGGTCGTCGCGGCCGGTTCGATGGGGCTGTTCGGGGTCGGGGCCTGGCAGGCGCGATTGCCCTTTGCGCTGCTGGGCATCGGGGCGCTTGTCCTGGCGGTCTGGTTGGTGGAGCGGCTCGCCCAGGACCGTCACGCGACCCGACTTGCGGCGTGGCTCCTGGCCGGATCGGTGCCCTGGATCCTCCACGTACGGCAGGCCCGGTACTACGCCCTGGCCGCGCTGCTCGCCCTGGCCTGGATCGGGTGGAATGAACGCCGTGACCGCCGGTCGACCTCGTGGGGCATCGCCGCGGCGGTGGCCCTCTTCCACACCCACTACCTGGTGTTCCTGGGCACGGCGGCAGGCGTGCTCACCCGCCGGGTCCAGGTCCGCGGCTGGCCCGCTGGACTGGGCGCCGGCCTGGCCATCGCGGCCCTGGCCGCACCCTGGCTCCTGCTGGTGAACGCACCCGAGCCCTCGGTGAAGGGCGTGGCCGTGCTCAAGGCGACCTTTCAGGTGCGCTTCGTCGCCGATCTCAACGACTGGGTGCTGCCCCTGTGGCTCGTGCCGCTGGTCGGCTGGACCCTCTGGCGCCATCCCCGGCGCCAGGCCCTGTGGGCGCTGGCCCTGCCGCTGTTCACCACGGCGCTCGTGGTGCCGCTGATCGCCATCACGCCAGGCATCCGCTACGCCGTCGTGGCGCTGGTCCTGGGGCCGGTGCTGCTGGCGGTGGCCTGCTCCAGGTGGGGCAGGGGAGGGGTGGTGCTCGTGGCGGTGGCCACCGCCACCAATGCGCTCCCGCTGGCCACGTGGGCCACCACGGTCGGTCCGGGGGTCCTGGGGGGCAGCCCCCACGCCCAGCGCATGGTGGAGCTGTTGGGCCCGGGCTTCGTGCCGCGGGTCCCGCTGGCTGAGCTGGCCCAGGAGCTGGCGACCCGGGACGACAGCGCGACCGAGGTGCTCTCCGCTTGGCTCCAGGCGAACCTGGCCCCCGGCCAGCGGGCTCTGATCCAGGGCGGCCTGGAGCCCCTGGCCTTCCACGCCGACGTGCCGCTGGCCCGCCTGGTGCCCGCCGGCCGCTGGACGTCGCCCCACCTGGGACCGCCGCACCTGGTCGCCTACGGGGCCGAGCCGCCGGACTGGATCGCGGGCACCTTGGCCGTCTACGTGCCTGGCTGCACCGGCTTCAAGGGCCTGCCGCCGGACGTGCACCGGTGGCTGGGGGCAGACTCGGAACCACTGGCCGTGCTGCCGGTCGCGCCCTGTCCGGTCAACAGTGGCGCAGATCCGCGGACCCACCGCTTCGCACCGACAGGGACGGAGCCCGGCCTGGCGATCTGGGGTCTGCCCCGCTGAGCTCACCCCAGCATGGCTTCGATGGCCGTCACCCCTTCCGCCACCCAGGGGCCGGGATCCACGTCTCCGAGCGCCAGCAAGCTCGCCCCCAGGTGGCCGGGCACCAGCCCGGTGCCGTGGTCGCTGGTCTCGCCGCTCACCAGGTCGATGGGCACGCCGATGCCTTCGGTGTCCAGGTCGCCGATGACCTGTCCGCCGCGCACCCCGGGGCCCATCACCAGGGCCGAGGTGAAGGTCCAGTGGTCCTTGCCGGCGAGGCTGTTGAGCCGGGGGGCCCGGCCCATCTCCGAGATCACCACCAGCACCACCTCGTCGGCCAGAGGCGCCCCGGTCGAACCCACCCGGCGATCCAGGTCGGCCACCGCCTGGTCCAGGCCGTCGAACAGGGTCTCCCAGTGCAGGGACTGCTGGGCGTTGTCCTGGTGAGTGTCCCAGCTCTGATCACACCAGCCGTTGAACTCGACCATCGCGGTCCGGGCGAGTCCCTGGGAGAACAGGTCCAGCGCCGCGCTGCAGTCCGCAGCCAGGTCCCGCATGCAGCCCGCGGTCTGGGGGGTCAGGTGCAGCCCGCCGCGGTCCTGGAGTGCCGCCAGCACGTCCAGCGACGTGCCATAGCCATCGGCCAGGGTCTGGGCACGGGCGTCGGCGGCCGCCGCGCTGGCGTCGGAGGCCAGCTGCCGCACATAGGCGTCCACAGGGTCGAGCAGCGCCTGAGGGGGCAGCTGCACCGGCAGGTCCGAGGCCCAGAAGGCGGTGCCGTCCAGCAGCTCGGTGAGCTGGCCCTGGCTGCCGACCCGCACGACCTGGTCGGTCCACTGGGCGGTGTAGGCGGGACCGGACAAGACCACGTGAGGCAGCAGGGGGGCCGTGCGGGCGTGGGCGGCCAGCACGGCGGCCCAGTCGTCGTCGGCGCTGGGTGCCAGCAGCAGCTGCCGGCAGCGCTCGTGGGTCACGGAGCGCACCTCGAAGCCGTTGAGAATGCAGCATCGGGCCCCGTGCGCCTCGAAGAACCGCGCCACCGAGGGCCGCTCCGGGTGGTCGGTGTAGGCCAGGTCCCCGACGGTCCGGGCCTGGGCGTCGGCCTCGGTGTCGAAGCCCGGGTCGCCCTGCTTGGGCAGGAGCACTGCGGTGGGGTCCCAGCCGCCTCGGCAGTAAACGAACAGGAAGCGCCGCTCGGTGGTGGCGCCCCAGGCCGGTCCTCGGGGCACCAGCAGACCGGCCCCGGCCAGGCCCAGCAGGCGCCGCCGCGACAGGCTTGCCCCGGCCATCAGTAGGTCACCAGGGCCGGGTCCCGCAGGAGTCCGCTGAGCAGTCCCTGCCAGGCGAAGCCGGTGCCGTGGTCCGACGCGATGGTCTGCCACAGGTCGACATCGGCGGACAGGCGGTCCGCGGAGGGAACCTGCCCGAAGAGCCGCCAGTGCAGGTTCAGCAGCTCCTCTTCGAAGGCCTCGTCACCGGGTTCGTCGTCCAGGCTCACGCAACAGAACAGGTCGCGATCACCGGCCAGGAGCTCCGCCTCGACCGTGTGGTTCGCCGCGGCCTCGGCGACCCGCTTGACGACCAGTGCCCAGGTCAGCCCCGGCTCCCCAAGCACCTGGGTCACGCTCTCCCCGTCGACCCCACCGGCCAGGATCCGATGGCCCAGGGTGTCGTTGCGCAGCATCTCGTAGCCGTCCCAGGTCCAGGAGAAGCCGGTCAGATCCCGGATCACCGTGTGCAGGCGTTCCGCGCCCAGGAGGCGCCGGGTCGGGGCGTCGGGCTCGTGGGGGGCTGCCACGCCGGCCCGGTACAGGTCGTCGTCGGTGATGGCCCGGACCAGGTCCTGGAAGCTGGCGCGGGCCATCAACGCTTGGCGGTAGGCCTCGATCCGGTCGAAGTCTTCGAGGGTCACCGGCCGCCGCCACAGGGCCTCGGCCGCACGCTCTGCGGCGCAGCGGTAGAAGCGTGGATCCGCGGCCACGGCCTGGCCGAGCTCGGACAGCCCCTGCACCGGTGTGCCGAAGAACTCCGGCGACACGCCCAGCACCTCCAGGGCCATCGGCTCCCGCTCGGCGTGGTAGCTCGTCATCTCCAGAGCGCTGTACTGGCCGAGCCACCAGAACCCGAACAACCCGGCCGCCAGGGGCTCGAGCGCGGCATGGCAGGCCTGGCAGGACGGCTCGGACCGGATGGCCTCCTCCGCGCCGTCCTCGTCGGACAGGGCCAGTCCGGCCTCGAAGGCCACCGGACGGGCCAGCATGTCCTCGCACAGGAGCAGGCGGGTCATGGCCGCGGCCCGGCCCCGGTTCTTGTTGGAGCCGTTGGTGGTGTAGCGCCACCACAGCCCGTTGGTGGACAGCACACCCGCGGCGGGCCGCAGGTCGGTGTAGCGGGCCTCCAGCCAGCCCTCTCCCTCGTCGCGGTCCAGGGGCCAGAGGTCTGCCAGCAGGGGGTCGGCCAGGGTCCAGTCGGCGGTCACGATCTCGGACCAGGGCCTGTCCTGGGCGGCGACCCGGGCCATCAGCCGCAACGGTTCCTCGCCCACGGCGCGCTCGAAGGCGTACTCCTGGGCAGGATCCAGGTCGAAGTCCCGGTAGCCCGCCGGGAAGGCGTCGATCAGCGTGTGGAACCACTCTGAGAACAGCACCACTAGGCGCTCCTCGAACAGGGCATCGTCCAGGTAGTTTTCGCGCAGGGCGGCGAGCTGGTCGGCATCGCTCTGCACCCGATCCTGGTCCGCCTGGCTGGGCAGGATGCCTCGCAGGTCCAGGCTCAGGCGGCGCAGCAGGGCGACGGGCTCGAGCGCGGTGTGCGCGGGGGGCGGGTCTGCGTCGAGTTCGCCGGTGGGGGCCGAGTCCCCGACGGCTGCCGTACACGCCAGGAGCCACGGGATCACGGCTCACCGACGACGCGAGCGGCCAGGTCCTGGCCGGCCTGGCGCAGGTCTACGCAGACCTCTCCCAGGTCCTGGCCATCGCCCCACGTGACCGGCCCACAGCCCAGGCAGGGGTCGGAGAGGGCGACGGTGTACCAGCTGCCCGCGGGCTCGCGGACCTGGAGCTGTCCGGTCGGGTGGGCCTCGCAGCCCGGGTCGAAGACCAGCGCCTCGAAGTACAGGTGGTGGCCCCCGGCGCCCCAGCTGCCCGCCAGCGTCAGCACGCCGGCGTGGTCGACCGTGGCTTCGAGCAACAGGCTGTTCTCGGTGTCCAGCGCAGTGTCGCTGGGGGTCGACAGCCACGAGCCGCTCAGGACCATCTGCCAGTCCGTCCCGTCGGCCGTCTCGTAGGCCGTCGACGCCGCATAGCCGCCTGCCACCAGCCGCCCGCCCGACGGGTCGATGATCTGGAAGTCGCCGCCCAGGGCCTCGCGCTCGGCGCCCTCGATGCCGTCCACCGGCCCGCTCTCGTACTCGCTGATGCCTTCGAACCAGGTGCCGTCCTGGGACTCACAGCCGTGGATGACCGCCTTGGTGAGCTGGGTGTCGTGGCCGGGGCAGTCGTCGTCGCCCCGGGCCATGAGCGCCAGGTAGGTCTGCACGGGGTGCCCCGCGTCTGGTAGTCCGGGCGCCAGTGCCTCGGCGATGGCGTCGGCCACCTGGTCCGCGGTCCAGGAAGGCGCCGGCTCGGCGTCGCTCAGCCAAGGCATGCTCGCCGGACCCGTGTCCGACGGGGTTGGGTCGGACTGGCTGGGTTCTACAGCGCAGGCCCAGAACCCCAGGCTCATGGCCCCGACGATCATGGGCAGGCCGGATGGAAGCCCAGGTCGTTGATGCAGGCCGTCATGAGCACGAGCGCAGCGCCGAACATTGGGCCTCCTGGCGCCAGTGTCCCACGACCAGGTCCTTCAGGTCGGCGAGACCGCGACCCACCAGGCCCAGGCGATCAGCACGCCTTGAAGGGGCAGCCGGAGCGCGAGTGCCCACCTGGGGATGCCCGGCCACTGATCGGGGTCCTGGAACATGGTGAGGTTGGCCGGGAACACGGCGATCAGGAGCGCGATCACGCCCCAGCACGCCCAGACCCGGGTCAACGGGAACCAGACCCCTAGCCCCAGGACGACCTCGGCCACACCGCTGATCAGCACCAGCGCACGATGGGCCGGCAGCCACGCCGGCATCATGCGCACATAGAGCGTGGGCTTCAGGAAGTGGTTCACCCCAGCGGCCACGTAGAAGCCGCCCATCACGATCGCACTCGCGGACATGGGTCGGCTCCCGGGCCAGACGATGTCACAGCTTGCCGACAGCGAGCCTACCGAAGGGTCGGTTAGATGCCTGGCATGTCCATGATTGCACTCTTGTTCCTCGCCCCGGCCTGTACCGAGTACGGCATCTCCGCCAAGGACGACGTGGGGGGCGCCGACACCGGCGGCACCAGCGTGCTGGACTCCGGCGAGCACACCGCCATGGTCGAGTTCTGCGGCGCCGTCGAGGAGTACCCGGTCGACGACGTGCCGATCAATGGCGAGTGCGATCTGGACCTTCAGACCGGCTCGTTCAGTCCGGTGGTCGAGTGGACCTATGGCCAGCAGTCCTTCTGCGGGCCGGCTGCGGCGGCCCAGCTCGTGGACACCAACGGCGACGGGGCCTTGGACGGCGATGACATCCCGGTCCTGCTCCTGTACCAGAGCAACCAGGTGCACGCGGTCCGGGGCGACACCGGCCAGATGGTGTGGATGGCCACCAGTCGGCAGTACGGCCAGGACGGTGGCTTCTCGGTCGGCGACGTGACCAACGACGGCTGGCCCGACGTGATCACGGCCTCTTCGAACACCGTGTGCGCCCTGGACGGCCGCAATGGCTCCGAGCACTGGTGCAACAGCCAGCTGGCCCAGGCCATGGACTCCTTTGGCTACAGCTACCCGTCGGTCGCGGACATGGACGGCGACGGCCAGGCCGAGGTGACCGTCGGCAACATCATCTTGCACGGCGACAGCGGCACCATCCGCGGCCGCGGCACCGGCGGCAAGGGCGCCGCGCCCTACGAGGGCACTGGCACCAGCGGCACCTATGGCGCCCTGAGCGTGCCCATCGATCTCGACGCCGACGGCGTCATGGAGCTGGTGACCGGCAACACGGCCTACACCCCCGATGGCGCGATCAAGTGGCAGAACGGGGGCCGGGATGGCCTGGTCGCCGTGGCGGACTTCGACCTGGACGGCCAGGGCGAGATCGTCGTCACCAGCGGGATCTACGTCACTGGGCTCGAGACCGATGGCTCGTTGGCCTGGGGTCCGACCGACATGACGGGCAATGCCAGCTTCGTCAACCTGGGTGCGCCGGCCATCGACGATCTGGACGGCGACGGAACGCCGGACATCGTCTTCGCTGCCAGCAACCGCCTGGTCGCCATGGAGTGGGGCGGGGCGCTCAAGTGGAGCGCCCTGATCCAGGACAACTCCGGCGCGGCGGGACCGACCCTGTTCGACTTCGAGATGGATGGCTACCCCGAGGTGCTCTACGCCGACGAGTCCACGGTCCAGTTCTTCTCGGGCATCGACGGCTCGGTCAAGTACAGCTCCCCGGCCCACGAGTCCTACACCATCCTCGAGACCCCGATCGTGGCCGACGTCGATGGCGACGACCAGGTCGAGATCGTGGTCGGCCACTGCGCCCAGGGCCGCACCTACACCGGCATCACCGTCTACGGCGACGCGGATCAGACCTGGCCCCCCGGCCGCAAGATCTGGAACCAGCACGCCTACTCGATCGCCAACATCGACGACCTGGGCGCGGTGCCCGGCCCGGTGCCCAACCCCTACGAGCTCTACAACAGCTTCCGCAGCGGCGACGTGGGTCGGCCGCCCAGCGAGTACTGGGACCTTCGGGCCGAGGTGCTCGACGTCTGCGAAGACGAGTGCGGCACCGGAGACGTCTACGTCGCAGCGCGGCTGCTGAACGCCGGCAACCTCGAGGCCCCGGCGGGCATTCCCGTGTCCCTGCGCGCAGGCGCCGGCGGGACGATCCTGGCGACCGATGTGACCGCTGCCCCCATCGCGAGCGGCGAGACCAGCAAGGTCTTCGTGCTCAGCGCCCCCTATGAGCAGCTCGAGGGCGTGCGCCCGTTGATCACCGCCGACGAGGACGCCACCGGGGTCGGCACCGTGTTCGAGTGCGACGAGAACAACAACCCCGACGACTGGTTCGAGACGGTCTGCGACTGACCGCCGCCACGGGAACCCCGTGCCCCCGCGAGGTGTCTGTCGGCCGCGTTAGTCGGCGACCGAAACCAAGCTGAGCGGGTTCTCTAGGATGTCTGACACCTCTGTTCTGGGCCTGATCAAGGCCGGTCTACTCAACGGACTGGCGTGGGGCGTGTGTGTGGGCGCGGTCCACCTGGCCTGGGGCGTCGGCCTCATCATCGCGACCAACATGCCGCCTCTGACCGGCTTCGCGTTCAAGTCCTACCTGATGGAGCTGCCCATCGGCCTCATCGCCGGAGTGGCGCTGAGCCCCTTGTTCAAGCTGAAGCAGGGGAAGCGCGCCCACACCGGCGCTCTGGCGCTCTTGTGGATCGCGATGGAGTACTACGTCACCATCGACCCCAACGCCGTGCTGATGTGGGCCGCGCCGTCCCTGGTGGCCGTCTTGCTGTACTGGATCGGCGGACGCCTGCGGCAGAAGAGCCTTGTGGTGCCGGTCGCCGCGGCGATGGCCCTGCCGGCCATCATCCTGGCGGTGCCCATCGCCCGCTCGGCCGCCAAGGGTGGCGTCGCCGCGGTGGACACCAGCGACCGTGCATCGGCACCCGAGGGCTCCCCCGACGTCGTGTTCGTGGTGCTCGACACGGTCCGGGCCAAGAGCGTCTCGGCCTATGGCTACGATCGGGACACCACGCCACACCTGGACGCCTTTGCCCAGGAGGGCGTGCTGTTCGAGCAGGCCACGGCCCCGGGGACCTGGTCGCTGCCGGCCCACGCCTCGCTCTTCACCGGCCACTTCCCCAGCAGCCACGGCACCAGCCTGGAGCACCGCTACTTGGGGGACACGCTGCCCACCATCGGCGAGGCCATGCAGGCCGCCGGGTACCAGACCCTGGCTTTTACGGCGAACACCCACATCTCGGACAGCTTCGGCCTGACCCGCGGCTTCGACTGGACCGACCAGGCCTGGATCACCGGCGCCGGCGGTCGGGGCTTTGCGTTCATCTACCGCTTCGTGGACGCGCTGGGCTTTGCCGCCGAGGACAAGGGCGGCGGCCAGGTCGCCAGCAACGTGGAGGGTTGGATCGGCAAGCGGCAGGCAAACGACACGCCGGCGTTCGTCTTCGTGAATTTCCTCGAGGCGCACTTTCCGTTCCACCAGCTGCCCGACGAATTCCTGTACGCCTACACGCCCGAGCCCGCGTCGACCCTGCGGGACGCCTCCCAGGTCGCCTTTGGCGCGATGTTCGGCCGAGCGCTCACCGACGATGAGCTGCACTTCATCCACCAGCCCATCCTGGACATGTACGACTCGGGCGTGAAGTACAGCGATCACCTGTTCGGGCGCGTGGTCGACGCCTACCGCCGTGCTGGCCGACTGGACGACACGGTCTTCGTGGTCTTGGGCGACCACGGCGAGATGACCGGCGAGCACGGGGGCCACGGCCACTCGATGGGCATGTACCAGGAAAACCTGGCGGTCCCGCTGGTGTTTCGCTTTCCCCAGAAGCTCCAGGGAGGCCAGCGCGTGAGCGAACCGGTGAGCACCGTGGGCACCTTTGCAACGCTGATGGACCTGGCCGGGCTGGCCGCCCCGGTCGGTGTCCAGGTCACCAGCCTGTTGCCGGCGCTCGAGGGCCGGGTGGCGGGACAGCCAGTGCTGTCGGAGCACTTCGAGGAGTCCATGCTCCTGTCCCGCTTCGGCGACGAGGTCGTCGACGCGATGGATCCGATGCTGAGCCCCCGCGGCCGGCACCGGGTGCTGCGCTCCGGGGACAAGAAGCTGGTGGAGCGCGCTTGGACCCGGGACGGCGAGCCTTGGGAGAGCGATCGCTTCCTCTACGATCTGGCCGCCGATCCGTCCGAGGACAGGCCCTTGCCCGCCGATCACCCGGAGACCGTCCAGCTGGCCGCCGAGCTCGACGTGATCGAGGGCGCCCTGGGCCTGCCGCCCCTCGACGGCGAGATGGGCACAGGCACCGGCGAGGTGCCCGAGCTGAGCGCCGAGGCCGAGGAGCAGCTGCGGGCTCTGGGCTACATCGAGTAGGCCAGGCTACATTTCCGAGGCCTCGCAGCCAGTTTGTTCGTCGCGACCGAAAGGTCGGTGCAGCCTGGCCCCATGGACTGGCAAATAGACTTCGGGGGGAGTCATGACAGAGAGCACTTTCGTCAACGAACGACGCGCGAGCAGCGCTGCCGTCTACAACCGGCGACCGCTGACCCCAGCGCAGCTGGTCACACCCAAGGTCGTGCACGGGGAGACCCAGTGCCTGCAGGCGTCCTATGTCCGCAGCGGATCGCTGCCGGCGTCCCTGACCCTGGGGGGGACCGGCTTTCAGCTGGTCCTGCGGCGCTGCTGGCCAGTGGGCATCGCGGGAGAGATCGCGCTGGTGTTGGTGTTGCCGGACCAGGTCACGGTCCAGTGTGACGCCGTGGTCCTGCGCTGCGGGCCCCACCGGATGCTGGTCGAAGCACGAGACGTAGACACCGCCAGGTTGGCGGCGATCAAGCGCCACTGCTGAGCGCCGTGAGGTCGGGGAGCCGGCAGACCGCCCGCACGTGGGTCCGGACCGCATCGGCCCGTGCCGCGACCAGGTCCGGGTCGTAGACGGAGGCGCCGGCAAAGGGGCCCACCACCGTGTCCGCAGCGAACCACATCAGGTGGATGCCGCAGATGGTGAGGGCCAGCTGCTTGGGATCCTGGGGGGGCATGGCGCCCTCGGCCATGCCGGCCGAGAGAAACCCGGCGATGAGCGCCAGGGTGGACAACACCGCCGCCTGCCCGTCGCCACCGGCGAAGGGCCCACCGTCCATGATCTCCCGTAGCAGGATGCGGGCCGCACCGGGGCGAGCCCCCAGGTAGGTGGTCACGAGCCCCCCGAGCCGATCCATGCGATCGGCATAGGGCCCGGCGTCGAGCGCCGCTTCGCCCACCAGCCCGCCTAGATCGCCCAGGGTGACCGACAGCACTTCGAGGTACAGGGCCTCCTTGCCGGCGAAGTGGTGAAAGAGGCTGGCCTTGCGCAGCCCCGCGGCGTCGGCGATCCGGGACATCGACGCGCCGGCGTAGCCGTGCTCTGCAAAGGTCGCCCGCGCGGCCTCGAGCAGGGCCTCCCGCGAGATGGGGTCCTTGGGGCGTCCGGGTCCGCGTGCCATGACGGGCCTCTTACGGCTCGCCATGGCCGGTCGCAAGAGTTATCTATCAACCGGTCGGTAGATATTGGAGGCCGGATGTCGTCGCTGCTCGCCTTGTCCTGGTTCGCCTGCAGTGGCGGGGACGTCTCCCCTGCCACGGCGTGGGAGGACGACACCCTGTCCACTGGCACCGATGCGACCGCTGTGGACACCGGCGACACCGCTGCGCCGATGGACACGGGTCAGTCCGACTCCGGACCGCCGCCCGACACCGAGCCACCCGAGCGCGAGCCGGTGGACTACCGGGTGACCGGGCCCTTCGCGGTCGCGCTCGGCAGCAGGTCGGTGACGAGCAGCGGCGGCTGCACGATGACCGTGGGCACCCATCAGCCCCAGGGCGTGGCCGACGCGCCCGTGGTGGTGCTCGCCCACGGCTTCAGCCGCACGCCGGCCCAGGTCGCGGGCTGGGCCGCCCACCTGGCGTCTTGGGGGCTGCGGGCTGTGACCCCGGCGCTCTGCCACCTGAACATCCTGGACACCCAGCACGAGGCCAACGGCCGGGATCTGGCGGACCTGGCCAGCCAGCTGGGGGGCTCGGCGGTCTTCGTGGGCCACAGCGCCGGCGGCCTGGCCAGCCTGCTCGCCGCGTCCCAAGACCCATCTGCCCTGGCCGTGATCGGCCTGGACCTGACGGACACCGAGGGGCTGGCCGAGACCGCTGCGTCATCACTGGCGGTGCCGTACTACGGCCTGGTGGGCGAGTCGTCGGACTGCAACAGCCAGAACAATGGGATCGCGGTCGCCCGGGCCGCGCCCGACGCCTGGGCGCTGCGCATCACCGAAGCGGATCACTGCGACTTCGAAGACGAGACCGACTGGCTGTGCACGACCTTCTGCCCAGGCACCAACGACCAATTCCAGGACACGGACATCCAGGACACCATCCGCGGCCTGTTGACCGGGGCGGCCATGGACGCTGCAGGCCTCGACTCCGCGGCCCAGGACTGGTGGGTGGACGGCGGTGCATTCCGCACCCAGTTGGACGCGACGGGCAGGGTCAGCGACCTGGGGGGGTGACCGGGTGTAGGCTGGCTCTCCGCCCCGGAGCGCACCCATGCCACCCCTCCTGCTCCTGCTGCTCGCGTGTCCCCCCACCGACACGGTCTCCGACTCCGGCACTGGGCCGACCGGCACCACCGGGGACAGCGACTCGGCTCCGACCGTCGTAGAGGGCGACATCTGCGATCACCTGGGCCTGGGCCGACGCGACCTGGTCGAGGACCTGGAGCCGATCCAGGAGCTGGACGCCCTGGTGCCGGCCTTTGTGATCAACACCACCGAGGGCGAGTGGGACCTGCGAGAGCACTGGACGGGTTGCGAGAGCTTCCTGTTCCTCCAGGACGAGCCCGCCCAGAATCGGGGCTGGCCCACGCCGGTGTGGGACCGCGACCACGCGGACTTCCTGGAGACCCTGCCCCTGAACACCCACGTGTTCTTCGCGTCCCTGGACTCCAAGTCCGACGACAGGACCGCCATCCTCGAGGCGCTGAAGGAAGAGCTCGACGACGCCATGACCTACATGGACGAGGAGCGCCAGGCGTGGCTGGCTGACAAGCTCCACTACGTCACCGATCGCGGCTACTCGGTCGCCGACCCGATGGGGGACGCCTTCAAGAGCCCGGGCTGGGGCTCGGCCGTCGATCGCTTCCAGCGGTTCCGCTACATCGGCAGCTACGCCGACTGGGAGCGCTACGACAGCAGCTATGGCTGGTTCGAGCCGAACCTGGCGATGGTCACCAACGACGCTCGCTACTACAACTTCGAGGCCGAGCGCGACGACTGGATGGCCGTCGAGGACGCCACCGTCGTGCCCGTGTTCGTGGGCGAGGAGGTCCGCGGCAGCACCACGGTCACGGTCGAGCTGCCCGACGCCGAGACCCTGGCGGGCTTCGACACCCTGACCCTGGACTGCACCCAGGAGTGCGTGGGCGACGGGGAGTACGGTGACTGCCCCGCTTGGGACTACATGGCCTACCTGTACCGGTGCTCGGAACCGGTCGGCGACAACGCCTACGCGGACACCCCGTGCCAGGAGGCGGTGGCCGAGGTCTCCGGGCTGTGCACCGTCGACGGCGTCGAGACCAAGACCCCCTGCACCGAGGACGCCGACTGCGTGACCAAGGCCGAAGAGGTCGTGAGCTGCGTCGGCCACGAGCCCGCCATCGCCGCGGACACCCTGCCGGGCCAGTGCGTCGACCCGCTGGGCGAGGTCACGGATGTGACCCACACCTGCAACGTGGACGGCAGCGGCTACGACGAGCTGAGCTGTGGCTGCAGCACCGAGATCGGGCGCTGGATCACGACCTACCACCGCGAGGGCCGCTGGGTCTACGACATCAGCGCCATGCTCCCCCTGCTCAGCGACGGGGGCGAGCAGACGTTCCGCTACGACACCAGCGGCCCCTACGAGGTGTTGGCGGATCTGCGCTTCTCGAACCAGGGCAAGGCCGAGCGGCCCCAGGAGACCGTGTACCTGTTCAGCGGCGGCACCATGAACAGCACCTACAACGACGGCCGAGAGCCGGTCGAGGTGGACATTCCGGCCCAGGCCACCAAGGTCGAGCTGGCCACCGTGATCAGCCAGCACGGCGCCGACGGCAACAACTGCGGCGAGTTCTGTGACCTGTGCCACCACTTCACCTTTGACGGCGACGAGGGCGACTCGGTCGTCCACTGCTTCCCCGAGGCCACCACACCGACGGACTGCATGGAACGGGTCGACGAGGGCACGGTGCCCAACCAATACGGCACCTGGTGGTACGGCCGCGCGGGCTGGTGCCCCGGCAAGGAAGTCCCCACCGTGATGGTCGACGTCACCGATCAGGTCACCCCAGGCCAGACCGCGTCGATCCAGTACGCGGGCCTGACGCCCCAGGGCAATGCTTATGACGGCAGCGCAACGATCCGGATGCGCTCCTGGCTGGTCGTTTCGTATTGATGTTCAGGGGGTGAGGGTCCGGGCTCGCTGTTGCTCGCCTTCGGACCCACCCCTCTGGTCCGGCGGCCTCCGCCTCCGCCGTCCGAGCCGTGGGGGCCGATGCGCTGAGAACAGGGGAGAACAGAGGGGGGAGAACAGGAACCGGGGTCAGGAACCTCTTGTTAAGCATTAGAGCTAAGGCGTCATAGTCCCTATACAAAGGCATCCAATGGCGGGGCATGACTCCGGCTAAGGTGAGTTGTTGTCCCCTGGGTCCGACTTGGACAGTCGACGAAGCCTCCCGACGCGCTGGCCCACGATTGCCCCACCCTTCGTGGGGCAGACATGCCCCACTTCGGGGACTCGACTTCCCACTTCTGCGAAAAAAGTTACGCAGACTGAGGAAAAATCCTTGGCACACCGTTTGCATGGGTGTCCAGGCGAGTTCGAGCGGCTCTCCTGGGTGGGAGAGACTGCAGACAGGACGGTCGACATGACCGACAACGGAGCACCTCTGCACAAGGCAGAGCGGATGTGGCTTCAGACCCCGGCTGGGGGGGGGCACGGCGGGCGTCGGTCCGTCGTGAGCCCCGGCGGGGCTGAGGCCACAGGGGGGCCCGCAGCGGGCCTCCACCGACGCTCGCGGGAGGCGCGTCCCGAGACCGCCTCCTGCGAGCTGTCGCCTGTGCCTTGGGCCGGTCCATGGTGGCCAGCCTCTCGCCACACCCTTCAGCGCCAGCGCTGGGGGCTTCACGATCTGGACGCGATGGCCGCGCTGACCTGACCCTGGGGGGGGGAACAGCCTGCGCTCACCGCGCCCTCGGGACCACTGGGACCACCTTCAGCGGAGGGGGGGACCTGGATTCCTGACCCAGCGCAGCCCGAATCCACCCGGGCTGCGCGGGGTCGAAGTCCTTCTACTGGCGGACCTGGTGCTGAATGACGACCAGCAGGCCTCGGGTCAGCTCTTCGAGGGCGCTGGTGCGCCCAGGCTCGGCCTGGAGGGACTGGCCCACTGGCGCCAGCGGCCAGGGGCCCATCCAGCAGTCCTCGGCCGGGTCAAAGGTCAGGCTCAGGTCCAGACCACACAGCTTGCGAGCGCCCTGGTGGGGCTGGATCCAGCCGTGAACGCTGCCGTCCTTGCCGACGCTCAGACACAGCGACTCCTGGAAGAAGGTCAGCGTCCAGACGTGGCCCCACTCCCGGTCCGCACGGCGACCGGTCTGGTAGCCGTACTGGGCGAACAGCGCGGTGACGTCGCCCAGCAGCCGGGCCGTGGCGGTGCGGCGCGCATCCATGAAGGCCTTGGGGCGCTTGGCACCGGCGACCCGGAGCAGCTCCCTGGCCGACGTGGTGTCGTACTGGAAGTCGTGGGCCGCCTCGAGGGGGCTGGGCTTGGGCTTGGTGGACATCGGGCGCCTCCGCGCGCAGGGCTCGCACTTCCCATCGGCTCAGCGGGCCGAGCGCTTGACTCGCGACCTGCGCGTCGCGCCTTGGGGCATCCAGACCCCACCTGCCCGGGCCAGATGCCCGCGGATCGGCCTCGGGCGTCGCAGGATCCGTTGGCACGGCTGTTGCTTTCCCTGGACCCGGAGGTGCTGTGTCCGTCCTGGTGCTCGCTCTGCTCGGCTGCAACGAGAACGGCATCTCGCGGCTGGACCAGGTCGACGAATTCACCCAGGAAGGCACGGAACAGGTCGACATCCTGTTCGTGATCGACGACTCGCGGTCCATGGCGTCGGAGCAAGAGCGGGTCGCCGAGGGCTTCGGCGACTTCATGGCCGCGTTCGTGGACACGGATCTGGACTTCCAGCTGGGGGTCACGACCACCGATCTGGACCCCGAGAACCCCAGCGCGGGCCTGCTGGTCGGCGATCCGCCCTTCGTGACCGCCGCCGACGACTGGCAACAGGAGATGAGCGCCCGCTTCTTGGTCGGTGTCGAGGGCTCGGACAAGGAACGAGGCCTGGCGGCCGCCTGGCAGGTGCTGTCGGGCGACGAGCCCCACAACGACGGCTTCATGCGCGACGACGCCGCGCTGGCCCTGGTCTTCGTGAGCGACGAGAACGACTGCAGCGACGAAGGGGGCCTGCACGAGGACGCCTCGAGCGCGGTCTGCTACGAGAACTCCGACGCGCTGGTGCCGGTCCAGGAGTACATCGAGCGCTTCCGGGCCCTCAAGGACGGCAGCGCCCGGGTCATCGCCAGCGGCATCCTGGGCCCCGACGTCCAGGCCGGCTGCGCAGAGACCTGGCCCGGCCATCGCTACATGACCCTGGTGGAGCGCCTGGACGGCCACGTGGGCAACATCTGCGAGTCCGACTACGGCGAGATGATGGACACGATCGGCTCCCAGATCATCGCCCCGGCGACGATCTTCCCCCTCCGGGAGCTGCCGGTCGAGGACACTCTGGAGATCGCCATCGACGGCGAGGTGGTCCCCCGGGATCCGGACACCGCCTGGGACTACGACCGCCTGGACAACAGCGTCCGCTTCGACGGCGTTTACGTCCCGCCCTATGGGGCCACCCTGGAGATCCGTTACGAGATCGCCCACGGCTGACCCCCCAGGCCCGCGGGTCGCCTCGACCAGGAGACGGACCCGTGGTGGAGATCAGGCTCGAAGGACCCGGCATGAATTGCCTGGGCACGACCATGATGACGTGGCTGCTGGGGCAGCTCGAGCAGGCCGGGGGCGCCCCGGTGCTGCTGACTGGCGCAGGCCGGGCGTTCTCGGCCGGGCTGGACCTGAGAGAGGTCGCCGGGCTCACGCCGGACTCGGCCCACGACTTTCTGGACCTGCTCGTGCGCACCATGCACCGGGTCTACACCCACCCCGGCCCAGTGGTGGCGTGGGTCAATGGGCACGCCATCGCCGGCGGATCGCTGTTGGCCCTGGCCTGTGACTTCGCCTACGCGGGGTCTGACTCCCGGGCACGGATTGGGCTGAACGAGATCGCCCTCGGGCTGCGCTTCCCGCCGGGTCTGTTGGCCCTGGTGCGAGAACAGATCCCTCGGCAGCACCTGGCCGAGGTCGTGCTGGGCGCGGGCCTGCACAGCGCTGCCGATGCCGCTGGGCTGGGCCTGATCACCGCCGCCGTGCCCGACCCCGAGTCCGCTGCCCGCGCCTGCCTGGACCGTCTGGCCGCTCACCCGGCCGACGCCTATGCGGCTGCCAAGGCCGACCTCAGGTGTTCGGTCATGGCCACCTCACCCGACTTGACAAGACGTTTCCAGGAAGAGGTCCTGCCTCTCTGGACATCGCCCCAGCTCAAGGCCAAGGTGCTCGCCCTGTTGGAGCGTTGAACGTGACGTCTCGCCTGCTGCTGTTGCTCGTGTTCTGCGCGGTCGCCCTGTCGCCCCCCCTCGGCGCTGGGGATCCGCCTCCTACCGCCGCCCAGGTGGCGGCCTTCTGGGACGACAACCCGGTCCTGCGCTTGGGCCAGACGGCCTTCCTGGCCGACGGCGCCACCCTGGACCTGGGCGTCGTGACCTACGAATTCGACGACGGCTGGTTCTTCCCGGTCTACGCGGGCCGCAAGCGGGACGCCGACCAGGACGGCACCCGGGTGGTCGGTCTGGCCTTTGCCGGCAACGCCCGCGCCACCCTGCACTTCCCCGAGCAGCGAGACGCCGTCTCCTTTGCCAACCGGCTGGTCCTGCGCGACGTGCGCACGGCCGACGAGCTGGCGCCGATGGTCGCGGGCCAGGAACACTTCGTGGCGGACATCCGCCAGGGCGTGGTGCTGAGCGCCGACCCGGCGGTGCGGGAGCTGTTCGAGAAGCTGGACGCGGTGCGGGGTGGCACCCTCGAGAACGCCGGCCCGAACCGCAACGCCGAGGTCTACCTGGTGGTCGAGAACCGGGAGCTGGCCAAGGCCCGCCTGCAGGCCGCGACCGCCTTCCAGACGCGCCGGGCCCTGCTCCGGGCGGGTGGCATCGAGGCCGAGCAGTGGGTCCAGGAAGACCTGTTGCGGCTGGATGTGTTGGGCGAGGCCCCGGACCGCGCCCGGTGGCTGGCGGACTTCCTGCTCGAGGAGTCCCACGGGGTGAAGCTCTACGAGCCCGGCGTGGCCGATCGGGAGCGCTCCGACCGCTGGCTGACGGTGATCCAGGACAGCCTGGGCCGCTTCGACAGCCGCTATCGCTCGGCCGCCTATGCGATGTCCTTTCCCGACGAGTACCAGTCCTTTGCAGCCAAGAGCGCCGAGTCGAGCGACCCCGTCGACGACCTCACCGGGGAGTCCGACGAGAACTACGGCCGCGAGGACGGCGACACCCGCGGCAAGATGGTCCAGGACGACGAGCTCAAGGTCCGGGGCGCCCCGATCCTGCGCCGGCTGACCGGCGAGCTCCACCCTCCTGGTGACCCGGCCGACCCCACGTCGGCGCCCGCCGCCACGGTCCGCGTGGTCCCGGTCCAGGCCGACGTCGAGGTCCGCGTGCGGCCGGCCAAGCGGGGCCTGGTCTCCCGGGTCCGAGTGCTGGGCACCCTCACGGTCAAGGCCGTGGGGGGACCCGTGCACGCTTTCTGGCTCGACTTCCCTCGGCACAACGCCCTGCGGGAGTCCTTTGAGCTCACCCGGCTGGACAGCCCGCTCACGGCCTGGTTCCCCACGCGCAAGGACTACGACGGCGAGGTCCTGGTCGCCCTGCGCGAGCCGCTCGCCGAGGGCCAGGAGCTGATCCTGGACCTGGACTGGACCGACACCTGGTCCACCGAGCTCGCCCGTGGGGGCAAGATCGCTGGGGCCTACCCCTTCCTGCCCGCGCTCAACGGCGGTATGGCCGACAGCGCCTGGCCCTTCCAGGCCAAGATCAGCACACCCGTGACGCTGTTCACCAAGATGGCCCCCGCCGCGTCAGGGCTGACCGTGGCGTGGGACGAGAGCGAGGACTTTCGCTATCTGACAGTCGCCGACGCAGGTGCCCGGCGGCCCCTGCTGGCCTTGGGCGACTACGACGTGCGCAACGTGCCCAGCCCCGACGGCATGCCCAGCATCCGGCTGGCGGTGCTGCCCCAGGACCGCGGCAACATCGACGTGCTGCCCAAGCAGACCACCCAGACCATCGGGTTCATGGAGCGCATGCTCGCCCCGTTCCCGCTCACCGAGCTGGAGCTGATCCAGACCACCGAGGACACCAACCTGGGCGGCCAGGGCGTCGTGGTCGTGGGGGGTGAGAACTACCCCGAGATGACCCGGGACCCCGACGACGACGGGAGCAATTCCAACACGAGTGTGCTGGACAACTACCCGCACATCGAGGCCAGCATCGTGTCTCGGGGGGTGGCCCAGCAGTACTTCGGGCAGCTGGTGACGCCGGCGAGTCCCTACGACGAGTGGATCACCCGGTCCATCCCCGAGACCTGGGCCTGGTTCTACACCCGGGCCGCCTTTGGCCGGCTCTCTTTGGATGCCCGCATGAAGCACGTGGTGGGCATCCTGGAGGACCACGATGGTCCCGAGCCCTTCTACAGCTTGACCGACGCTGGCGGCATCGATCGCTACGAGGACTCGATCTACTACCACTACGGCCCCTACGTCTTCTCGTGGATGCTGCGCAAGCGCATCGGCGACAACGCTTTCTTCGTGGGCATGCAGAACCTGGTGACGGACAAGGCCTGGAAGCCCGTGACGACCGCGGACATGCAACACCACTGGGAACAGGCCAGCGGCGTGGACCTGGACCCGTTCTTCGGCTGGTGGGTGCACGGCGGCTACATCCCCGAGATCCGGGTCGAGTACACCGAGACCAAGGGCGAGTGGGGGGTCGGCGTGCGGGGCTGCGTGCGCACCAACATCCCCTTCGGCAAGGTCGAGATCCCGGTCATCGTGCGCGACGACTGGGACATCCCCTCCGAGGTCTGGGTGCTCGTCGAGGACGGCGTGGGCTACTTCGAGAAGGAAGGCCTGGGCCTGCGGGGCGAGGTCGAGGTGGACCCGGACGGGCTGGTGCTGGCCTTCAAGCGCAAGCTGAAGCAGGTCGACGGCGAGCCCTGTGCGGACCCAGACGCCCCCGCCGAAGAAGAAGAGGAGAGCGGACGACGCAAGCGACGGGGGGGCTAGAGAGCGTCGATCACTCGCGTTGATGGGCGAATCGCGACGATTCGAAAGCCTGGCGCCGCCCCTGGGGCTTGAGGTGACTCGGGCCACATCGGCGCCCCAGCGCCGACGCCAGGCGTCCGACTTGTCTGCGACTCGCCAGGATCAACCCGAGTGATCGACGCTCTTATCGCGCCTGCACAGGTCCTGCACAGGCCTTGTGCGGCATCGCCCAGCGCTGTCACCGGGTGCGCCTCATGGGGGGATGAAGCTGAGGGAGCAACCTCCGAGGACTCCCCATGGACACCGTCGCCGCCCTTGCTCCCCCGACCCTCGCGCCGCCCGCGGATCCACCGCGGGACGCGAGCCCATCGCCCTTTGCCACCCCCGAGCTGCCCCAGGTGCTGTGGGCGATGGGCGGCTTCGCCTTGCTGGGCCTGGCGGGCGGGCTCGGCTCCGGCGTGGTCGAACTCGCCGCCCGGTCTCTGCCGGCAGGGCTGTTGGTGGCGGTCGGCACCGGCATCCTGACCGCGCCGGCCCTGCTCGTCGCCCACCAGCTGGGGCGGTTCCGGGCCGAACCCGAAGCGCTGATCGGGGCCCTGGCAGGGGCCTTTGTGCAGGCGGGCCGGCTGGCGCTGGCGCTGGTGCCGGTCGTGGCCTTCTTCGCAGCCACGTCGGGCTTGTGGAGTGTGCTGTTCGCGGCGCTGGCCTTGTTGCTGGGCGCCGTGGCTGCCAGCAGCGCCGCCCGGCGGCTCCACGCCGCCGAGCCGCCCCGTCCTGCCGGCGCTCCCCCGCACTTCGCCCTGCTCGTCCTGGGCTGGCAGGTGCTCGCCCTGCTGGTGGCCCTGCGCCTGGGCTCGGTGGCCGTCGCCTTCGTGCTGGCCCCCCTGGCGGGAGGTGTGCTGTGAACGGCTCCGTGCTCTCCTTGATCGCCACCTTGCTGCGTGCGCCCGCCGACGTGCTGGATTCCCCGCCCGAGGACCAGCCAACGCTGGCGCCCCGTCTGCTGGGCATCACCCTGTTCGGTGCCGCGGTGTTCGGCGCCGTGGTCGGGGCCTACCGGGGCGGCATCCAGGTCCCGTTCGCCGCCCTCAAGATGCCGCTGTTGTTCCTGGCGCCCGTGGCCCTGGGGCTGCCTGCTGTGCGGGCCCTGTTCGGGGTCGACACCGACCCGGTGTCCTGGCGCCGGCTGGGCCTGGCGGGGCTGGTCGGCATGGCCCGGGCCGCTGTGCTGGCGGCGGCATTCTCCCCGGTCCTGTGGCTGTACCTGTCGCTGGAGCCCGACTACCACAGCGCCATCCTGGCCCTTGCGGCGAGCCTGGCGCTGGTGGCGCTGCCCGGGCTCACGACTCTGGCACAGGCCCTGCCGCGGGCAGGGCGGCGCCAGGTCCTGGCCACGGTTGGCGCAGTGGCGATCCTGGGAGTGGTCACCGCCCAGGCCGGCTGGGTGCTTCGCCCCTTCGTGGCGCGACCCAGCGCCGAGGTGACGTTCCTGAGGCCCGTCGAGGCGGACGTGTTCTCCAGCCTGGGGGCGTCGCTGGACGCCAGCCAGGGGCGGTATCGGGACTGGGAGCCCCAGCAGCGGGGACTGTTGAGCGAAGGCCTGGAGCGGGCGGCTGCCCTGGAAGAGGTGTCGCCGTGATCCCCGGACTGGCGACCTTTAGCGGATCCGAGCTCACGGTGGTGCTGGCCCTGGCTTGGCTGAGCATCGGCGTCACCGTGGGCCTGCGCTTGCGGCGCCAGGGGGCCCCGTCGGCCACCGCGGTGGCCGCCCTGGGGGCCTGGCCGCTGTTGCTCGGGGCGCCCGAGGCGACGACGGCGGCGGTCCAGGGGGGCCCGCTCGGAGCGAGGATCGAGACGGCGTTCTCGGCCCTGGCCGCGGCTCTGTCCGATCCCAGCGCGGCGGAGATGGCCTCCCAGGCTGAGCTGCACGCCTTGCGTCGCTCCCTGGTGGAGGCAGACCGGCGCCTGGCGTTGGTGGACGGGCTGCTGAACGAGGCCCCGGCCGATCCGGATCCAGGCGTCGCCCACAGCCTGGAGCGCCTGCGGCGAGCCCGGGCCCACGCCGCCAGCGAAGCCGAGGCGGTATTGTCCGGGGTGCTACAGCTCCGCATCCAGGTGGGGCTGCTGGCCCTGGCCGGGGACGCCCTCCCGGTTCGGGAGCGGCTGCTGGAGCTGCGGGCTCGGGTGGCGGCGCTGGACGAACTCACCGGTCTCGAGGACAGCCATGGGCCCTGACATCCTGGTGGTCGACGACGACCCACGCCTCCGAGAGGTCGTGCGCTACGCCCTGAGCCGCGCGGGCTTCCAGGTCCGCGAGGCCAGTGACGGCGCCCAGGCCCTGGTCGCGGTCGCGGCGCAGGAGCCGGCGCTGATCGTGCTCGACGTGCTGATGCCGGAGCTCGATGGCATCGAGCTGTGCCGCCAGGTGCGGCGCTCCAGCGAGGTGCCCATCGTGTTCCTGTCCAGCCGCGGCGAGGAGCTCGATCGGGTCCTCGGGCTGGAGCTCGGGGGGGACGACTACCTGACCAAGCCCTTCTCCACCCGAGAGCTCGTCAGTCGGGTCAAGGCGGTGCTGCGGAGAACCCAGAGGACCGAGCCCGATCCGGACCCGGGAACGCCGGCCCTTTGCGCGGGGTCCCTGAGGTTGGACCCCGAGGCATTCCGCGTGTGGATCGGCAGCGACGAGATCCAGCTCACCGTGACGGAGTTCCGGCTGCTCCAGGTGCTGATGAGCCGACCCTCTCGGGCGTGGACCCGCGACGAGCTGATGGATCGGGCCTACCCGGGTCGTCACCACGTGAGCGGCCGCACCTTGGACAGTCACGTGCGGCGCATTCGCCAGAAGTGCCGCGAGGCGGGCCTGGACCCGGTCGAGACCGTGCACGGTCTGGGCTACCGACTGCGAGCGGGATGAAGCAGGCCCGGGTCATCCTGCCCCTGCGGGTGGCCCTGGTGGCGTCGCACCTGATGGTGCTCGCCTTGCCGTGGCTGGCCCTCGTCGGGACTGGGGCGCTGGGCTGGGATCTGGTGCACCAGACCCGGGTCGAGCTGACCCACCAGGCCACCATCCTGGAGGTGCTGGTGCGGGACGAGCTCGCCGAGGCCCGGGACAAGGACCCCGCGGCCACTGTGCACGACCTGGCCCTGGGCCACCGCCTGTCCGAGATCCGCAGCCAGACCCTCGCCGGCATCCGGCTGCTCGACGCCCAGGGCATCGTGGCGGCGACCAGTGGCGACGGGCTGGGCGAGGACCTGAGCGGGCGGCCCGAGGTGGTCGACGCCCTCAATGGGCTGCCGGCGGCAGTGCTGCGGCCCCGGGCAGCGCCGTCCCGGAGCCGGTCTCTGGTCGGGCCGGGTCGGCGGGCCCGCGTGCGCGTCTACGTGGCCCGCCCGCTGGTGCTGGGGGAGGAGCTGGTCGGCGTGCTGCTGCTCAACCGCACCCCCCGCGAGGAGGTCCAGGCCCTGGTCCAGATGGCGCCCCGGCTGGCCTGGGGCGTGCTGGGAGGGCTGCTGTTGACCGTGCTCTTCTCGTTCTACCTGGGCTATCGCTTCTCGCGCTCGCTCAAGGTGCTGGCGGCGACCACCCACCGGATCGCCGACGGGGAGATGCACGCCGCCGAGGCGCTGAACCTGGCGGCCCGCTCCCACCTGGCCGAGGTGCGAGAGCTGTCCCGGGCCGTGGCGATGATGACGGCTCAGCTGCGAGAGCGCCTGGCCTACATCACGGAATTCGCCGGCAATGTGTCCCACGAATTCAAGACGCCGATCTCGACCCTGCGGGGCACCGTGGAGCTGTTGCGGGACGACGGGGAGATGCCGCCCGCCCAGCGCGAGCGCTTCCTGAACAACGCCCAGGCCGACCTGGCCCGCATGGAGCGCCTGGTCAGCGGGCTGCTGGCCCTGGCCCGTGCCGAGGAGAGCGGGGGCAAGGTCCAGGTGGGCCTGCAGGATCTGTTGGGGGCGGTGGTCGCCCGCCACCCAGGCACGGTCCTGGAGGGCCAGGCCGGCCAGGTCATCGGCGTGCCGGAGCAGCTCGAGGCCCTGGTGCACAACCTGGTCGACAACGCCTGGCGCCACAGCGGGCCCGACGTCAGCGTGGCGGTGGTGGCCTGGACCGGCGACGAGCGGGTCGGGGTCGACGTCATCGACGACGGCCCCGGGGTGTCCCCGGGGAACCAGGACCGGGTCTTCGAGCGCTTCTTCACGACGGACCGGGACGCCGGCGGCACGGGTCTGGGCCTGGCCCTGGCCCGGGCCGTGTGCCGGGCCCACGGGGGCACGATCACGCTCGAGAGCCGGCCCGGCAAGACGTGCTTCCGCGTCGTGTTGCCCCGGGCGATGGACTGAGTCGTCGACTGGGCCAGCCGGGTTCTCAGCGCCCCAGCGAGCAGATCTCCGGGCGGGAGGGCACGTCCTGCTCCACTGCCAAGGTGCACGCCTCCAGCGCCGCGCCCTTGGCCTGATCACAGCTGCCGACGCCCTGACACGCGACCACCAGTCCGAGCAGCGCGCCCACCGACGCCAGGTGGTGCTCCTCGGCCGCCACCCTGGCAAAGGACACGGCGTCGGGGCCGGCGGCGGCCCAGCGCTGGAGGGCGTGCAGGGTGCAGTCCTGGGCATAGGGACCGGTGTGGGCTCGGCAGGCGGCCAGCTGGGCGGTGATGTCGGGGTCCGGACGGGCATCGAGCACTGTCAGGGCGCAGTCCGGGGCGCCCTCGCAGGCCCGGAGCAGGCTCGCGCGGGTGCCCTGGCCCTGGCCGAGGGCCTGGTCCACCCAGGCGACCTGGCAGGACTCCGCGTGCTCGCCCAAGGGCCGACAAGTCTCGGGCCCCGCCAGGCCCCGGCTCACCAGGCCGGTCACGCACCAGGCCTGCACCGCGGGCTCGGCGTAGCGCTGGCAGTCGGCCGCCGTGCGGGGCGCCGGTGGCGGCGGCGTGTCCACAGCACCGCCACAGGCCCAGAACCAGAGCGCGATCATCGCAGGTACCGGGACATCGCTTCCAGGGCGGTCTCCAAGGTGTCGGGCCGAACCCGAGCGTCGGGCAGGGCCCGGCCTGTCGGGTCGACGATCTCGTAGGGGCCCGCAGGGTAGGTGATCGTGGCCCGATCGGGCTCGACGATGGCGTGGTTGTAGTAGCTGCACGCAACCAGCGGGGGCCGGGGGCTGGGATCCGCCAGGGCGAGACCCCGGGACAACGCCCCTCCCGGGTCCTCGCAGCCCAGCCAGTCCTGGAGCAGGGTGGCCACCACGTCTTCGTGGGTGGTGCGCCAGGTGCGGTCACCCCCCTCGACGCCCGGCCAGGCCACCACCAGCGGCACCTGGAGCTGGGCTGCGGTGTAGTTGCTCCCGTGTCCCCAGTGGTTCAGGCCGTTGTCGTTGAATTCCTCGGCGTGGTCGCTGGTGAGCACGACGATCGTGCGGTCCCTGACGCCCCGGGCGTCCAGGGCTGCGAGCACCTCGCCGACCCGCCCGTCGGCGGCCAGCAGGGCGTTGCGGTACAGGTTCCGGTAGGGCGTGGGATCCGTGTCCGGGCCCAGGCGCAGGTGCTCCGGGGTCTCCCACGCCGGCTGGAAGGGCCGGGGTGCGTCGTCCGGCACGCTGTAGCCGTGCACGGCGTCCAGGTACAGGACCCCGGAAAAGGGCTCGGAGGCGTGCTCGAGCCAGGCCACAAGGTCCGCCGTCGCCCCGGCGTCGCGGCCGGCGGGCGTCTCCTCGGGCCGGGTCAGCAACAGGTCCTCCACCCCGCTGAACAGGGTGCGGTCGAAGGCCTGGGGCGCCAGATCTGCGACCGCACCCTGTTCAGGCGTCACCCCAGCCTGGGCAGCCTGGGACAGCAGCACCGGCGGGATCTGGGCGGCGGACACGGCGGACCAGGCCGTGCAGGGGATGCCGTAGAACAAGGAGAACATGCCCGTCCGGGTCACGTTGCCGCCGCTCCAGTGGTCCCGGTGCACGGCCGCGTCGGGGCGCTGGGCGAGGGCCCAGGCGTGGGGGGTCTCATCCGGGCGCAGGCTGTCGGCCCGCCAGGTGTCCACCACGAGCACCAGCAGGTTGAGGGGGTCCGCAGGCGGCGAGCAGTGGGGAGTGGCCGCCGGGTAGGCCAGCGCGCCCGTCGGCGGGTCCCGCAGCTCGCGCTGCTCGGAGAGGTCGACCCAGCCCCGGGCCTCCAGGAAGCGGCGAGCGGTGAGGGGCGCGAACAGCGGCAGGTGCCGGGTCAGGCCGGTGATGCCGCTGTCATAGCTGGCGTCGGCCCAGGCGTGGAGGAGGTGGTGGGCCGGCAGGGCCAGCAGCAGTCCTCCCCAGGCCAGCCTCACGCCCGGCCACGGCCGAGCGGCCAGCCGCCAGGCCCCGGCGTAGACCGCGGCCAGGCCCAGGGGCAGACCCACCAGGGCGGCGCGCGTCAGGGGCCCCAGGGCGAAGATGCGATCGCCCGACGACCCGAAGAACAGGGCCAGCAGCGTGAAGTCCAGGTGGAAGCGCCAGCGGTCGTAGACCAAGGTGTCCGCGGCCAACATGGCCGTGGCGGCCGCGGCAGCGATCACCGCGAGCACGCCCACCGCACGCCGAGGCAGCCAGCGGCCGAGCAGAGCCGCGCCGACCACGGGCACCCCGACCCACCAGGCGACCTGGCCGGCGACGGCGAGCCCGCGGTACACGCCGGCAGTCAGGTCCGAGATCGGCCCCGCGTGGGCCAGGTAGCGCAGCATCCACAGCGCTTGAACCGCCGCCACGACCAGTCCGAAGCGCGCGAGCTGCCCGGTCATCGCCGCCGACCCC
>Ga0209992_10000661_pt1 | contig 43583 bp, 61 predicted proteins | sample 2SBtaG_2_FD_182564 | JGI IMG/M metagenome (GOLD analysis project Ga0209992, IMG submission 182564) | Deep subsurface microbial communities from Kolumbo volcano to uncover new lineages of life (NeLLi) - 2SBTROV12_ACTIVE470 metaG (SPAdes)... | ecosystem: Environmental > Aquatic > Marine >...
ACAAAATTTTAGAAGATATACATCAAACGCAGTAGGAACAAGTCCAGCAACTTTAGTTACAGCTAACTCTTATGATACCATTGTTGGTATTTCTGTATCAAATATTTTAGGATCTACAATTCTTGCAGATGTCTACATTAATGATGGAAGTAATGACATTTACTTAGTTAAAAATGCGCCCATCCCTAGCGGCGGTGCTTTACAGGTATTAGCGGGCGGCGCAAAATTTGTTATGCAAGCCAGTGATGTTTTAAAAGTTAAATCAGATACAGCTTCTTCCGCAGATGTGTGGGTTTCAGCAGTTGACGATATAAGTACATAAGGAGGATTAATTGCCCTACGTAGGTAACATACCAGCAGAATCATATGCGGCATTTAATGTACAGCATTTTACAACAAGTGCTACTACTTCTTATACATTAGATCATGCTGTAACAAATGAATTAGATATACGTCTAGTTATTAATAACGTAATTCAACAACCTGGTTCTGGTAAAGCATACACAGCTTCAGGCACAACTTTAACACTTTCAGCTGCAACAGCTGGCACAGACACAATGTATTGTGTATACACTGGTAAAGCGGTTCAGACTGTAAACCCACCTGCAGGATCAGTTGGAACATCTCAATTAGCTGATTCATCTGTTACTAATGTAAAACTTGGTAGTGATATAAACGCAACTAAGTTAGCAGCAGGTTTAGTTCCAACAGCTAGACTTGGTTCTGGTACAGCTTCTTCAAGCACAGTGTTATATGGAGACCAAACTTTTAAAGCAGAACCTAGTGGTGGATTAACTTTATTATCTATGATTGATCAAGACTTAGGAACAGCAAATAAAATACAATTTCAACAAGTTTTTTCTTCTGATTATGATTACTACAAAGTAATTGGTAGATTTAATCTTGGTAGTGCAAGTGTTCACGAGTGTGAGTTTAGGTGGCTTAATTCATCTAATGCTGAACAAACAACAGCTTCTTACAGAACTGTTGCTCAAGGTTGGCGATATAGCAATAGTGCAGCCGATAGAAGTGATTGGGGTCAATGGGATGCTACAGGAGCACAAATTGGAAATGATATAAAAGGTGGAAGTTACGAAAGACCAGTAAATTTAGAAATGACTTTATTTCCTGATGCTTATGGGTCAGTTACTTATAGTAGCATTATGTGGGAAATATCATATACAAAAGACCAAAGTGGCACAGAAGCTGTATCAAGAGTTATGGGTTACAATCTTTGGAAACAAACTACTGATTTATCTGGTGGTGGAATGCAATTAGAAGTTCAAAATTCTTATGATTTTGTAACTATGGGAATATACGGAGTGAAAACAACTACATGAGTAATAATGGAATATTTGCAGTTAATGTTAAAAATAATACTAAAACTTTTATTGAATACACAGATGAAGAACAAGCTATTCAAGATGAAAAAAATGCAAAAACAAAAAGTGCAGAAACTAAACTTCGTTTAATAAAAGAAATTAGAGAAAGTAAATTACGAGAAACAGATTGGTGGGTATTGCGTGGTAATGTGACAGACGCACAAACTCAATACAGACAAAAGCTAAGAGATATACCTGCTGACTACGATGAAAGCAAATATGATGAATTATTGGCAGGTGATGAAAATAATAATTTAACACATTCAGTATGGAGTAAACCTTAATGGCACTAAGTAAAATAGATATTAGTAAAATGACTACAGGAACTACTCCTGTAACACAAGGGGGCACAGGATTAACGTCTGGTACTACAGATCAATTCTTAAAGTTTACTGGCACAACTACTTTAGCAAGTGCAGCAGACAATGCTGGTTCTTTTGTAAAACTTTCAACAGTTGATATTTCTGGTACTCCAACAGAAGTAGCATTTAATAACAGTATTATAACTTCAACTTATAAACAATATTTATTTGTGTTTACTGATGTAGTAACAACAGCAGATAATACATATTTAAAAATGCAAGAAAGTACAAATAATGGCACTGGTTTTTTAGCTAATGATTGTGATTACATAAATCAAATACAATATAACACACAAGGAAATACAGAATATTTACAAGCATCAGACCAAAATGTAACTGATGCTGTTTTAACAAATAATAATCTTGGCAATGGATCTAATGAAGGTGTTAGTGGAGAAATATGGTTTTCAAGAAATGGAAGTTTACCATCAAAAGCAAATTGGAGATTGGTAGCTACTAACAATTCTTATGTCTATGTCTGGTCTGGTGCATTTTATAGAGATGATAATGGTACAACTAACTATGTAAGATTTCAAATGCAAGGAACATCATTTGCATCTGGAAGAATAACTTGCTACGGGATAACAACATAATGTTTAAATTAGTAAACGGAATTAAAGTAAATTTAACTGAAAGCGAAATAGCTAAATTTAATGCAGAAAAAACAGCTTGGGAAAATGCAAGTGCTGATAGAAAACTTGCAGAAATAAAACAAATAAGATTACAAAAACTAATTGAAACAGATTACCTTGCTAACACTGATGTAGTAATGGCTGATAACGTTAAAACATGGAGACAATCTTTACGAAACATTCCACAAGATTTTAGCACGGAAGAACAATACGATTTACTCTTGGCTCGTCATGAAGAAACAGGAGAACTAACACATTCAATTTGGAGTAAACCATAATGCCATACGTAGGACGCGATTTAGATATTGGAGCAAGAAAGCTGATACAAGTGAGCGGAAGTTCACCTGCAACATCTTATACACTTCAATCATCATCAGTTAATTATCATCCAAGTGCGGCGCAAAATTTAATTGTGTCAATCGCAGGAGTTATACAAGCTCCAGGAACAGCATACACAGTATCGGGGGCAACTATTGACTTCGGCGGGGTGAGTGTTGCAAGTGGAGATATCGACTTTATAGTTGCGATGGGAGAAAACGTAGATGTTGGTACCCCTAGCGACGGAGTTATTACAGCAGGGCAATTGTCTTCTACATTCTATGTAGAAAATAATACAACATACAGTAGCTTTACAATGGCTTCTAGTAGGAACGCAGTTCTTGCAGGACCTGTAAGTTTTACTGGAACAACAACAATTCCTTCGGGATCAACATTGGTTATAGTATAATATGAGTTTATTAAATGTAAATAAAGTAGACCCAGCAACAGGCACGGGATTAGAATTAGGTAGCTCAGGTGACACTCTAACGGTGCCATCAGGCGTTACACTTGACATTGCATCTGGTGCAACATTAGATACTACAGGCGCAACTGTTACAGGTGCTACTGGATCATTGATTAAAATATCAGGAGGTAGTGCAAGTTCAGCAGCAAACCATGATTTTCAAAGTTTTATGGACACATCAAAATATAATGCATATCAAATTTCGTTTAGTAAGGTCATTGGATTATCAAGTAACACTTTTGATTTTCAATTTTTAGATGGAAGTTCAGTATCTTCTTCAGGTTATTGGGGTTCTGTTAATGGATATAGAAGTGGAGATTCGGCATATAATGACGCTTATGAAAATCAATCACAAGGAAAGTTAGGAACTGCATTAGCCGCTAGTGCTAGTGATGTAGGAGCATATTTATTTTGGATTTATAATAATCCAAATTCAACAACTTTTGGCTCTAGTGTTTATGGACATAACTGGGGTTTTCGTTCTGATTTTAGTGATGTGCTTTTTTCAGATTATCACATTTCATTTAATAATAACAATGACACAGATGGATTTAGAGTTCATGCATCAGGTAATGATGCAACAACTTTTGATTACACAATTTATGGATTAGCAAAATAATGGTAGATTATAATAATATAATAACACCAGAGGGTGTAACAAGAATAGAAATAACTGGTGCAGAAAAAACACAACTAGAAGCTGATAGAGCAGATTTTGCTGCTAAATCAGGAGAAAGAAAATTAAAAGTTATTAAACAATTACGATTAGATAGATTAAAAGAAACAGATTTCTATGCACTAGGAGATGTAACGATGAGTGATGCAATGAAAACATATCGTCAAAACCTAAGGGACATCCCTGCCAACCACACGGATGAGGCAGCATATGATTTGCTTTTAGCAAGAGACGCTTCAGGCAACCTAACACACAGCGTATGGAGTAAACCGTAATGATAACAATTTTAAAAGGAGGTCTATATGGCAAGTCTATCAACTAAGATTAGTCTTTATTGTATCGCAAACAGCAAAACTGCTGATTTCGGTCAAGGGGGTAACGTATCTTTACAGGATGACTCTGACGGTAAAGGCCCGTACATAGCAAGCTGGAGCGTTGACGGATTGGCACAGCCATCTGACTCCGATTTAGCAGCACATGATACGGCTGGAAACACAGAAGAGACAAACAATACTGTAAGGTATACAAGAAAAATGGCTTATGGTGATATTGGCGATCAGCTTGATGAGATATTTAAAGATATCGACGCGTGGAAATCACGTATTCAAGGGATCAAAGATGCTAACCCTAAGTCTTAAAGGAATTAAATGAGTAAATTATTTGTAGATCAAGTAGATCCAAAGACAGCAACCACGCTAACGCTTGGTACGTCAGGTGATACGGTAAGCATCCCATCAGGGGTGACGATTGCTAACGCTGGTACCGCTACGGGCTTTGGAGAAGCTAATACTCCTAGTTTTAAAGTAAGATTGTCTGGTGACCAAACTGTTGCAAATCAAACTACAACTAAATTAGCATTCGCTACGGAAGATTGGGATACAGATTCAGCGTGGAATACGAGTAACTATAATTTTACAGTTCCGTCAGGAAAGGCGGGGAAGTACTTTTTTTATGGTCATGTACGAATACTTCAAATTTGGGCGCATGACTCAGATTTATATTTTTCACAAGTATATATTAAAAAAAATAATAGTGATTTAGCAGGACATAGGCTTGTTGATTATAGTGCTACGACAAAAGATTTGGATTTACAAGTTAGTGCAACAGTAGATTTGGCAGTTAATGATGTCATTGACTTTAATGTTTATCACAATGGTCAAGGACAACAAAATCAAAATATTGCTTCAGCTGCATCTAGTACATTTTTTACAGGATTTAAGGTAATAACATGATAAATATTTTAAAAGGAATTAACAATGGCTAGTACAATATTAGTAGATAAAGTAGATCCACAAAGCGGAACAGCTTTAGAGATTGGTAGTTCAGGAGATACAATCACGATACCATCAGGGGCAACGCTTAGTGTTGCAGGATCAGCATCAGGTATAGGTATTACAAACGCTGAACAGCATCATCAAACTGCTACTGTTTCTGTAGCAAGTGCAGATACTTGGACATTATTAACTCCTTTTACTCGTTCATCTGGAAGTGGTTTAGGTAATATAGAAACATATGTTTCTTCAAGCAGTGGAATATTTAGTTTTAGTCAAACTGGATATTATTCTATTGAATTTATTGGTTATCTTAAAAGATCAAATCATTTAGTACAATATGCTGGTACAAGTATTTGGATGACAACAGATGATTCTACTTATAATCAATTATCTGAATCTTATACTAATTTACAAGACACCAGTAATGCTTATGGTAATACTTCAAACAAAGTTATTGTAGATATTACTGATACCTCACAATGTAAGGTTAAGTTTATGGCACAATCTTCTGACGCAGGTGGTTTATCCATGCAAGGTGGTAGTGGATTGCCAATAAAAAACTACGCAACTTTTATACGAATAGGAGACACATAATATGGCACTAACAACAGTAAAAACATCAGCCTTAACTGGCGACATTAATTTAACTAGTCAAGTAACTGGCACACTACCTACTGCTAACGGCGGTACAGGTGCTACAAGTTTTACTTCTGGTAAACTTTTACAAACTCAAACAGCTTTATTTACAAGTCAATCTGCACATAACTCAGAAACTTATACAGCTTCCAATTATACTGACCAAATAACTCCAAGTGCAACAAATTCAAAAATATTTGTTTGTTTTAATCTTAGAAGTCATATTTATCAAGCTAGTGGCTCAGCAGTTAGAAGTCAATTAGCTATCTATAGACAAATAAATGGTGGTGGATTTTCTGAATTTTATCCAGCTAATGCCTCAGTTTCTTGGGGTATAGGGGTTAGTAGTGGTGAAAGAACTTTTTACAATACACCACAAATTACTTTTATGGATACAACACATAATACAACAAATGCTGTTGATTACACATTATACGCAAGAAGAAACACTTCATCAACTGGTAGTGTTAATGTTGGAGGTAGTTCTATTCAAGCACAAGTTATACTTATGGAGATTGCGGCATGATTGATTTAATTAAATTACACAAAGCATTGGAAGTTTTAAAACCTAATGTTCAATGGACTTTAATAGATGATACAAATGAAACATCATTAACAGAAGATTTATATAATAATATAGGTTGGGTTACTGGAGAAGATAGTAATGGTATTGCTATCACAACTACAACAAATCCTCATTCAGAAATCACATGGGCAGCAGTCAAAGCTGAGATGGATAAACTCTAAACAACAGTAAAGGGGGCAAATGCCACTAGTAGATTTAACGGCCCCTGCAGGAGTAGTAACTGAGATAACAGATTACCAAGCAGGTCTTCGATATACAAGCGCAGATAAGGTACGCTTTAAGTACGATCAAGCGGAGAAGATAGGTGGCTGGAAGAAAAGAGATTCAAGCACTAGCGCTATGTCTGGTGTACCTAGAAACATTTTCCCTCATAGAGATAAAGATGGCCGTAAAATGGTACTCTTTGGCACAAGCACTCACGTTTACTGTGAGCAAGGTGGCGTCATTCAAGACGTTACTCCTTACAAAACAGCTGATGTAAATTTAACTAATCCTTTTACAACAGGAACAGCTGGTTCATCTACAATTACAGTTACCGATGCAGGTAACACAATAGCACAAACTAGTCCTCCTTCTCGTATTGTCATATCTTCAATTGCTTCAGGAACATTTGATGGTATAACTATCACAGCTGGAGAATATCTAGCTACATATGTAAGTGCAACTCAATACACCTTAACTGCTGTAGCAGGCACAGGAGCTAGTATTTCAGGTACAGCTTCTGCTGGTTCACAAACAGGTGGTGGTGCAGTTGTTCTTAGATATTTAGTAAGTAATGGACCGTCTGACGGTTTAACAGGTTTCGGATTTGGCGCAGGTCTTTGGTCGAGCAGCACATGGGGCACAGCCAGATCATCATCAGGAGTTGTATTATCACCACGTGTATGGACAATGGATGCATGGGGTGAAGACATACTCGCAAGTATAGGTGGTGGAGAAGATACATTATATTATTTTGATATAAGTGCATTTATCGCCGCACCTTCTACATACAGAGGATCAACTCTAGGACAATATGTTACAAGTGTAGGTGGTGACGCATCTGCTATTCCAACTAAGGTTGGGGTAGTATTAGTATCTACACCTGATAGACATGTAGTAGTCTTTGGTTCTGATCCAGAAGGTTCAGCAACTTATGATCGTATGACAGTTAGATGGTGTTCACAAGAAAGTTTATCTGATTGGAATACACAAATAACTAATACAGCAGGGGCAACTAGACTTGGTACAGGAACTAACATAGAAGCCGCAGCAAAAGCTCGTGGTCAAATGGTACTATGGACAGACGTAGACATGTACAGTATGCAGTTTACAGGTCCTCCATTTACTTTCTCTTTCCAACAGTTGGGTGAAGCATCAGGTACTATATCTAAAAACTCACCAGCTATGATTGAAGGTGGTGCATTCTGGATGGGAGTAGATAACTTCTATGCTTACGATGGTGCAGTTAAAACTTTAAAGTGTCCAGTACTTAATCATGTATTTGATAGCTTTAACCAAACACAAAGAGAAAAAGTATTTAGTGCAGAGATAATTGAGTTCAACGAAATATGGTGGTTCTACCCGTCTGCAGGACAAACAGAAGTAGATAAGTATGTCATATACAACTACATAGATAACACATGGTCAATAGGTTCTTTATCAAGAACTGCATGGCATGACGCTGGTATATTTACATTCCCAATAGCAACAAACTCTACTGGTTTTGTATTCAATCAAGAGAATGGTTTTAATGATGAGACAAGTGCAATTACTGCTTTTATAGAAACAGGTTTCTTTACAGGAGATCAAGCTGGTAATAGTATTTACTTTGTAAATAAAATTGTTCCTGATACAACTTTTACAGGTACAGGTACAAAAGAAATAAAGTTTCAAATGAAATCAAAACTATATCCTAATACATCTGAAACAACTAAAGGACCTTTTACTTTAGCAGAAACAAAAGGTAAATTAAATTTAAGATCTAGAGGTAGATCATTCCAATCTAAATACTATAGTGACACTACAGATATAGGTTGGCGATTAGGTACATGGCGTATGCAAGCACAAGCTGATGGTATGAGATAATGGGACTATATACTAAAGGAGTTTATCCAGAACTTTCATATAGAGAAAGACAAGAGAATACAATTAGTGCAAGAACATATGATGCATTAATAAACATCTTACGTTTACGTGATGCAAGTACAACTGAAACACCTGTACGAATTGCAAGCAAAGATGAACAACAATCAATGGAGTGGTTTTTAAGTTAATGGCTATAGAATATAAAAACAGTTTAAATAACGTAACATCAACTGGCTCAGATCAAGTAGTATATACTTGTCCAACCAGTACATCATTACTAAAATATATGGCTATTGTTAAAGGCTTTACTATCTATAATACAACAGGTGGGGCTGGTACAGTAGACATTAAAGTTGTAGATACTAGCGCAGGAGTTACAGCTAGAACAGTTAAACACTTTACCGCTTCGGATTTTACTACTAAAGTGACAGTTAATGCTGTATCAGAAGGGCCAATAGTATTAGAATCAGCAGACATATTAAAGATAGATACATCAGTTGCGGCTAATGTATTGATATCTGTAATGGAAATAAGTGACGAATTGAGGGGAGTATAGTATTATGCCCCCTTTACTTTCAATAATAAATAAGGTATAATATAAAGAATATGGCATCAGGAGTAGAAATGTTAGGGCAAATGTCCGAGACTGAAGCATTAGCAGGACCAGTATCAGGCGGAAATATGGTTGTAAAACCTAATGAAGTACCTGTGGGTGGTGCGGCTATGTTAGCAAAAGCTTTACGTGGACAAGCAAACAAAGGTATAGGGGGCATCTATGAGCTACCTAGCCAGAAAGCGCCGACACCAGAGTTTATGCAAATGGCAAAAGCAGGATTAAGACAAGGCGATATGCTTAGAGGTATGGGTCCGAGAAAAGGATTAACACCATATGATATTGCTAATATGGAAGGAGCAGTTGAACAAGCTGGTGTAATTAATTTCTTAGGTGATCAACCTGAAGTTACTGTTCCAATAAGATCAAAGTCACACGCGGATGCACCTTCAACACAACTAGCATATATTACAGATGCAGAGAAACAAATGTTACTTAATGCTAACATGCATGGTTCATTAGAAGGCAATCAACCTAACCAAGGCCCAGGTGGTATACAAAGTTTAGATGACTGGTCTACTTCAACTGACGATAAAGGTAACACCACAGTAAGTGGTGGTAGCACAGCTAACGAAGGAGCTGGTGGTAATTATAGTGGTAGCTATGGAGATGATCAAGGAGTAACAATAGACACGTCCACTCAAGCAGGACAAGATAAGAGACAAGAATTTAGAGATAGAACAGGTTCAGATGTAGTTACTGAAGCTGAGATAGCAGGAAGAGAAGCTTTAGGTAGAGACCCAGCAGATACTTCAGCACCTCCTGGAGGAATTGTAACTACTAATAAAAAAGATAAAGATGAAGCAACTAAAATTTTAGATGATGCGGCGGCAAGTGGTGATGAAAATGAAATAACTAAAGCATTAAATACTGTAGCAACTATGGGTGTTGATTTAGCAACTTTAGGATCTAGAGTTGCAAAAGGTACTGTTAATATATTTAAAGATTTAGGATTAGGAGATGTTTTTGGTTTTGGTGATGACGATAAGAAAGATAAAGATGAAAAAGAAAAAGGTAGTTTTCTAGATAAGATATTATCAGGTGGTGCCTTTGGTACTCTTATGGATAAAATATCTAAACCTACTGAAGAAAGTTTTACAGATGATAACTACAAAGCTATTATGAAAAACAAATACTTTAATGAGGATGGTACTTTTAAAGGAGACACTGAAAGAGAACGAAATTTAATGAAAGATGACTTTGATAGATTTACTAAAGAGTATAGTGATTTACTTCCAGGAGATACAGGTAACCCTAACGAAATGAGAACTATGAAAGATGTAATAATGTCAGGTAAAGTTCCTGAAGGTTCTGATTTAGAAAGAAGATTAAATCCTGATAAGTATTGGAGTGAAAACAAACCTGTGTCATCTTTAGACTTTAAAGATATGGCGGAAGCACAAGCTCAAGGTAAACTTGCATTTACTAAAGCTAACACACAAGCTATTCAACAAGGTAGAGAATTACTAGCTCAAGAAAGAGGGGGTAATCAAAACAATCGCCCAAGATTCATGCAGGAAACACAAGAAGAAGTTGTTGAAACTCCAGATGGTGTAATAGATGAAGAAGCACAGACTATGAAGTATACTAGTCCACGTACAGGTGATAAAGAAATAGATGTGCCATTACAAAGAAGATTTAGAACTGATCCTACTCAAGACGTAGCTCAGTATAGAACAGCCCCTAGAACAGAATCAGACATACTTAAGTATATGACAGAGGGCACAACAGGTGAAGGTATTGGATTAGAACCTTTCAGCGAATATCAACGAAGAAGAAGAAAGGCTATGGGATTAGATCCTTTAGAATTGTACGGTTAATTATGGCACTATTTGATTTTTTATTTAAACCAGGCTCACCAGAAATGATGCCTACGGAGTCAACTCAACTACCTGATTACTTAAAGAAAGCAGGAGCAAATATGGTTGGGGCTGCAATGGATGTAGCTGGTGAAGACTATATACCTTATACAGATCCACGTATAGCAGGCTTTAATCAAGCGCAATTAGATGCTATGCAACAAGGTCTTGGTATGGGTGGCATTAGTACACTCCAAGGACAGCAAGCTTACAACACGGCAACAGGAGCGGCGGGCGGACCTACTCAAGCGCAAATAACAGGATACATGAATCCTTATATGACGCAAGTAGCAGATATAGCGGCTCAAAAAATGAAAGATGAGTCTGCAATACAACAACAAAAACTAGCGGCAAGTGCGGCTCAATCAGGTGGATTAGATTCTACGAGATTTGCTATACAAGAAGCTGAAAGACAAAAGAATTTAACATCAGGTATTGGTGACTTGTATGCTAAAGCACAGGCGGAAGCATATAAACAAGGAGTTGATACTTCTAAATTTGCTCAAGAGCAACAGCTAAAGGGGGCAATTGGTATGGGCACACTAGCACAGCAACAACAGAACTTAGGTTTTGGTGACGTACAAAATCAATTAGGTATAGGACAGTTGGCTCAAGGTCAAAACCAAAGAGCATTAGACTTAGCTTATCAGAACTTCCAAGAAGAGAAGATGTATCCTAAAGATCAACTTAACTTCTTAAGTGGTATTCTATCAGCTGATCCAAATCAAAAAGCAACAACAACTAACACAGCTGTTTCACAACCTAGCTTCTTTGAATCTGCATTAGGATTTGGAGCAAGTGCGGCAAACATTGCGGCTGGCTTAGGCTGGAAACCTTTCGGATAATATATGGCAGATTCAATTATAGATAAATTAGGTATTAAACATAGCAAAGAAAATTGGAAAAATCCAGAAGTTACAGGATCTAATCCTTTTCTTTATGCTGATGATTTAAATTTACAAGGTTGGAAGGATTGGTTTAACGAAACTGTAGTAGGTACTGAAAGCTACGAGTACAAAGGTTTACCAGAAAATGCTACGTATAAAGATTATATGTTTGAATTAGCAAAATCTAGAGAACCTAGTAGATATAATCTAGGTAAAGTAGATGAGTCACAATCTCAAAAAATCCTAGCTGATATAGAGAAATTATTTCCTAATCGTGGTAAAGATGATAACGCTAGTATGCGTGGACGTCCTAACATGATGGAAGTTGCTGGTGATAAAGAAGGTATAGAAAACAAGACAGCTTTAACTCGTGGTTTGTTAACTGCTACAGAAATTGAACAAGCGGAACGAGATAAAAAATTAGAAGAAGAAGCAGCTTTTAGAGATACACCTAGAGGAAGAATGCAAACTATGTTTAACGACGCAGATAAACGTGACGCTATACTCGGTGGCATTGCTGATGCTATGTTAGAAACTAGAACAGGGGCAGATGCATACGGTAATAGATTTGCTAGAGCACAAAGAAATGTTAGAGATAATTTAAAAGTAGCAGAAGCTACAGATATAGCTAGACAAAAAGCCCAACTCGATGCTATGAAAACTATGGCAGAAACAAACAAATTAATTGATCCAAGACAATATATGACAGACGCACAAGCAGAAGCGTCTAGTATTATCAGAGCACAAATACGTGCAGGAAAGATTAAAGCGGAAGATTATGATACAGAATACGCTAAAATGTTAAAACAAATTGCGGTTAAAGATTTAACCTCAGCTAAAGCTAGTTCTATAAGTACATTGTTTACTTATGCACAAGCTTTACAAGCAACTGATCCCGTAACAGCAGGAATATTAATGGATGCAATTAAATCAAACGCAATCTATTTAGCTGGTGACGGTTCTAGTGGAGAAGTAATAACAGAAGAGATAGACGCAACAACATTAAAATAACCCTAAGAGTTAACGCTCTGAATACTAAGTAAGGTAACGAATGACACAAGTAAAGTATATTACATTTGGTGACTCAGGTGCACCACGAATAAAAGTAGACGCTTCATTATCCAATGAAGAAATAAAAGATCTCCTAAAAAGTGAAAAGATAGAAACCGCTATGGCGGAGAAAGGCTTTGCTTATAAGTTTGGCCTAGACCCTGTCTATTTATTAGACGAAGATAATCTCAATGATAATGCATTTGTAGCAGGCGCTAAGTCTTCTATAGATACCTTGAAACAAATAGGTCAAGGTGCTATGGCTACAATCTATGATGCATTCGGTGCAGAGACTTTACAACAACAAGCAATAGAAGCAGTCAAGCAATATCAACTAGATCAAACTGCACATCAATGGCGTAGAGGTGCAGGCGGTGAAGTTAAACCTAGATTTCAATCTCTCGAACAAGTATTTGAAAGTGAACAAGAGTTCAGTGCATTCTTAGAATGGGCTGGTGCTAAGCTGGGTGAAGGTTTAGTAACAACTATTCCATTTGTATTGGCTGGTATAGTAACAGGTGGTGTAGGAGCTGGAGCAATCGGTGCTGGTCTTATAGCAAAACAAGCTGGTACAAGTGCATTACGTCAAGCATTTACTCAAGGATTAATTGGACAAACAGGTAAAGGTATAATAGGTGGTGCTCTTAATAGAGCTACTACTATGTCTGGTCTTGGATTCATGGCGGCAGGTTACGGCTTTGGTGCTGGTGATACGTATGTAAACCAATTAGCAGAATCAGATGATCCTAATGTAGCAATTGCATTAGCCGCAGGTATACCATACGCGGCGGCAGAAGGTGCATTCGGTGCTGGTAATTTATTATTAGATACACTGATTAGAAAGACATCACCTACCGCAGTCAAGGGGGCACTTGAAAAGATAATAAAAGATGGTGGAAAATATTCAATAAATAAAACAATTAAAGGTGCAGCTAGGGGTGACAGATTAAAAGCTTTAGGTAAAGGCATTGGTGTTTCATCAGCGGGTGAAGCAACGGCGGAATCAATCCAAGAAGCAGTAACTTCTACAGGTCAAGAGATTGAAAGCGGTAGATCATTAAGTGAGATGTATTCTAGTGCAGATTTTTGGAAAGGTATTGGAGAAGCGGCGGCGGCTGGTGCTGTAGGTGGTGGTCCGTTTGGTGTAGTGGGTGGTACAGCTCAAGCATTAAGAGTAGGACCTAGCGTAGATATAACTATAGATGCTGGTGGTGAACGTGTTATAGTGCCAATTGTTAATAGTGACATAAGAAATAATGAAAGTTTATATGATAGTTTTGTAGTAGGAGATACAGTAACATTAACAGGTGCTCCTGTTTCAGAAATAATAGCTGGCCCAACTCAACAACCAAGTAACGAAAGCTTTGATCAAGGTGATCCTACTAATAATCCAACGCCTATCTATACTGTAATAGGTGATACTAAAATAGGTAATGAAGAATTTATTTTACTTGAAGGTACTAGTGGTAAAGCAGATGTATTTGTACCAGCGGGTAGAAAAAACTCTATACTAAGATTAGATAATGGTACTATTAATAATAACAAGTTTAATAACAGTGCAGGATTTAATTATGATCAAGAAGAATCACAAGATGTAAACTTAGATGCTAAAGAAGTTCAAGAGTCATGGGCAAAAAATAAAAAATCTTGGAAGCAAAAAGGATACGTAGCTACTGATACTGATAAAGCAGTTGATGAATACTTAGCTCAAGAAAAAGAAGAATGGGTAGCCGACAATACAGCTACATTAATAAATCAAAGAGAAGAACAAAGAAATCAAGAAACTTTATATACTATATGGGATGAGAATCATAGAGTTAGACAACCTAGATTTGCTATGTTCTATGAAGATGGTGACTGGGAAAATGGAGCAGAGTTACCTAAAGAAGAAGCAATAGGAACTGTCGATGGATTTTACAGTAAGTATGATGCTATAGCAGATGAAGATTTAAAAGATGCTTTTGAGAATGAAGGTTGGCAACAACAAAGATATAATACACTACAAGAATATGTAGAGAATGAAGGTAATCAGTTAACAAAAGATGAGCGAAATGAATTAAATGAACTAGGATACAATGGAGAATTTGGTCAGTCATATATACAAGACTTAGTAGATGATACTACAGTTATCGGTAATAGTAAATTAACTAGAGGACGTAGAAGATTAGAACAAATACTAAATGATAAAGTTAGATTTGAAACTGAAACAAAAGGTATAAGAGAACGTAAAGAAAAAATAATAACAGGTGAAAATATTATTGAACCTTTAACACCTGAAGAAAGACAATCTCAATTAGGTGAAGGTATCTTTGACACACCAGTAGGTGATAGAGTTAGACAAATAAGAGAGTTATTACATTTACTTGATCCAAAAGGATGGTCTTGGATAACAGGATTAGAACGTAAACAACTAGCACAATTAAAAAGAGAAAAGTCAGCTTACTTATTATCTAACGATATGACTAAAGCTAATGCTACTCAAAGACAAATTGATAGAATTAAAAGAAAAGCTCATGTCATTATGCACAATGGTAAGATTGTAGGTACGTACAGTCCTGTAGCTAGACGTGTAGCGTTAGAAGAAATACAAAGATTAACTGACCCTGAGGAAATAGCAATATATGAAACTCATGTATCTAATATAGATAAAGGACGTGTAAGATTAAATGAATTGTTAATGACATTTAATGAAGAACCCGTGCTATCTACAGAATGGGGTACGTTAACTACAAGAGATGCAAGATTAAAAAGAATTGAAAAGAAAACAAGAAACTTTTCTTTCTCTGAACCTACATCATATATACGTAAGTATGAACTATGGGCTAAGAATGCAGGTGAACCTAGGTTACAAGATGACTTTGCTGACAATGCTCCTAAAGTTTTAGAGACTATGAAGCAGATTATATCTGGTATGAACTTAGATGTTAAAATAGATTTACTACCTTGGATAGAACAAGATGGTCAAGCATTGGCTGGTAAATTTATCTTGGGCGAGAGAGGTGTACAGGTAGCATACAATGCAGTACCACAACTTAGACCTAACTTAAATAGAAATGATTCTCTTAACTACGTGTTACATCATGAGGTTATGCACTTACTTAGAACAGAAGGATTCTTTACAAAGAATGAATACTTAGCTTTAGAAGAAGCTGCAAAAGATAGATGGATTAAACAATATAAAATAGCAGAGCGTCATCCAGAATTAGATAGAGCTACACAAATAGAAGAAGCTATCTCTGATGCTTTTGCTGAATACATGACAGGCAGATACCAAACTGGTGGACCAATCGCTAAAGCATTTAATAGACTTAAACAATACTTAATAGCATTAGGTAATGCATTAACAGGTAACAGATTTGATACAGCTGCTAATATATTTAACGCAATAGATTTAGGATTAGTGGGGGCACGTTACGAAAGCATGCAACGTACAACTAATGTATATTTAACAGGCGATAATGCAACAAGTATTATAGTTAAAAATCCGTACAGTGGAGCAGACATAAGAGGATTCGTTCCTAAGACTAGAGCTTTATTTACAAAACAACCTAACATAACTAATGTTAAACAATTCTTTAAATGGTTTAATAGTGGTGGCAGACCTAGTGCAATCGTTGACACAAAAGGTGCCCCCTTGATTGTATACCATATCACTCTTGATACAAGAGATTCACAACCCAAACCTGTAAATGTTAAACTATGGCAGACAGGATTACAAGAATTTTCTAGTGCTGATACTTCAATTAATCAAGTTAGACTTCCTGCAGCTTTTAATAAATTAGCTAGAGAAGAAGTATGGTTAGATTTTTTTGATGAAGGTGGAATAAACTTTGATATTGGTGGTGGAAGATTTGATAATGCTACAAATTTTTTAGAAGATTATAATGTTACAAACATTGTATATGATCCTTTTAATAGAAGTGATGAGCATAATAAAAATGCTGTACAAAAAGGAGCTGATGGCAAAGCTGATACTGTAACTATTAATAATGTATTAAATGTTATACAAGAAGAAGCAAATCAAATGCAAACTTTAGAACAAGCATATAATGCTTTAAAGGTTGGAGGTGTAGCTTACATAAGTGTATACGAAGGAAACAAAACTGGACAAGGTAAACAAACTTCTAAAGGATGGCAAAATAATAAATCATTAAATGAGTATGTACCTTTAGTTAGAAAAGTATTTGGTAAAAATAATGTAATAGTAAAGAATGGAATTATAAGAGTAACTAAAACAAATGATAGAGCACCAAGACAACTAGTTCCTTTCACTACTTTTAGAGAAACAGCAGACTTTGGTTATCATTTTACTCCTGATCAAAATGTTATAGATTACTTTAAAGAGAACCAATATTCTGGAGGAAATGATTTTGTTTTTAAAGGATTCTTAAATATAAAAAATCCGTATCGTATGCCTGATATGTTATCATGGGATGAAAATGATATGATAGCGTATATGCTAGAAGATGGAATAATTTCTGAAAGAGAATCTATTACCATGCGATCACAAATAGATAGTATACCTTTTCCGTTTGATGACGAAGGTAATATGATTAGTGAAGTTAGAGAACAACCAAGACAAGCAAGTTATAATATTATTCTTAGAAAATTAAAAGATAAAGGTTATGATGGTGTAGTATACAAGAACATAGGTGAAGATAAATATAAAGCTTTAAGAAGTAAAGCACAAAAAGATAATACTTTACTTACTGATGAAGAAATTAAATTATTATTAGACAATCCTGTACAAGATTCTTTTGTAGCATTTGAACCACAACAATTTAAATCTGTATACAATGACGGGACGTATGGTATACGTCAACCGAACATGATGGCTATGAATCAATGGCAACCTGTACCTGGCGAAAAACCAGTTGATAGGTACAAGCCTATGAACAGGCAACAAAGACGTGCCCTTAATGCTAAGATGGGCAAGGCTATGGATGAAGAAGTTAAGCTTTATGATAAAGATACTACAACTCTTACACCAAATAAACTTAGCAAGTTTAGTAGAATAGCTGGATTTATTAGAGAGTGGGCTAAAGACAATGCATTCTTTGAAAGAGTATGGCGTGTCGTAGAAGACATGACTATTAGAGCTAAAAGAATACAAGCTAACTACCAACGTATATTAAATAATTATAATAGAATAATTCAAGATGATGTACTTCGTGAACTTATATATAGAGCACAAGCTATCTCTACTTATTATCCTGATCAAAGATTTACAATGGACACAGAAGGTAGAATAATTTTCCGCGCACCTATGGATGCTAGTCCTGCTAACAGCCCTGAAGGATTAGAAATATCTCCTGGCGAAGTTATTATATTAGAAGGTGATGCGGCTCAAGCTTATATGGATTATCAAAGAGCTATGATGTACATGGCTAAAGAGCAAGTAAGAGGTATGATAGCTGGTGGTTATGTAGAACAAATAAAATCTGCTATTAATAAATTAAATTTTCACAAAGGTGTAGCCTTATCAGAAGCATATGTACCTAACTTCCCACCTGACATGACTAATGAAATGATTGAGAACATGGAGTATGGTGAAGTAATACAATTAGTAAAAGGTTTAAGAAGATTATTAGAAAATAGTGATGCAGAATTTGTAGACAGATCAGCATTAACTCCAATTGAAATAGCAGAAATACAAAGTTTATTAGGTATAGATAATAATGAAGTAGTAACTGACAGAGCACAAGTAGGTTTAGTTAAACTAGCCGCACAACTTAAAAAGTTTGAAGACTTTAAACGAGCAGACTATGTACCTCTTATGAGATACGGTAAATTTGTTGTAAGTATTGTAGATAAAAATCAAGAGCAATATAATAAAGCTGAGGCTACAGACAAGGGGGCATTTAAATATAAAGGTAAGTATGTAACTTTAAATCCTAAGTACTTGTTACGTCGTCAGCATTACGAAACTAAAAAAGAGGCGGATGAAGCTAGAGCAAGATTTACTAGTCAGTACAGAGAAGATGTAGGTGTAGAAGTTCGACCTGTTATGGAATTAAATGAAGATAAATTAAAAGAACAATTAAGACAAGGTGCTATTACTATAGTAGATGTAGCGCAATACTTGAGTGATCCTAAAGCAGAAATATTTAAAGCTGTTGAAGGTGAGTTAAATGATTTAATTAAAAATAATAAAAACATTGCAGACTTCGATCAGTTCTTTGTACCAAGACAAAGAGTAGGTGGTGTACCAGGATATAGTCCTGACTTTGCTAGAGCTGCTAATCAGTTTGGTTACATGGGTGCAAGGTATGCATCACGTAGTAGATTTATGAACGAGGCTGAAGAAAAGAAAAAAGTTTTAGAAGAGTATGTAAAAGAAAGTAATGATAAACAAATGGGTATTGCTTTAGATAAGTGGTGGAACTACAGCAATGATCCTCATCAAGAGTTTGCACAGATAAGAAGACTAGGATTCTGGTGGTACTTAGGGGGCAACTTATCATCTGCTTTCTTACAAATATTCTCAGCGGTACAATTTACAGGACCTATACTATCACAGTTTACTAGTACAACTCAAGCTGGTACACAGTTAACTAAAGCATTAGCAGATGCTACAGCTATGTTATCATTTACAGAGAATGAATACGGTGATGTCTTTATAGATTGGAATAAAACTCCAGAAGATGTTAAGCAAGCTATACTAAATGATATGCCTCATTACATTAAACAAGGTCAAGCACTGCAAGAAACAGGACAAGATCCGGGTGTAAAAACTTTAGATGAAAAAACTGCATTACGTAATTTTGAAACTATGGTTATTGGAGGACCATTTAATACAATGGAAGCTATATCTAGATTGACTGCATACATGGCAACATATAGATTAGCACAAGACCCGGAAGTTAGAGACAGATTCTACAAAATGTTTGAAGGAGATCAAATAGTACAAGGAATGATTAATGATAATGGTGGGGTATTAACACCAGAGATTATAGCACGTACTATGATTGATGATACGTTTGGTGTGTATGGTAAGATGAATAGACCACAAATTATGCGTGGCTTCATGGCTGTACCTGCCTTATTCCAAACATATATTGGGCAGATGTTTGCCTTAATGAATAGACTATTAACTAAAGGCAGTACACCAGAACAAAAAGCTGCGGGAAGAAAAGCATTCGCTAAAATTATGTTGATGCTTGTATTGACAGGCGGTATCTTTGGATTACCAGGATCAGATGATGCAGAAGAAGTAGCTAACTGGATGATTGAAAAAGCACCTATCGTAGGAACAGGATTAAAAACTGATATGCGTGCGGCTATGAGAGAAATGTTATATGAAGCAGGCTTTGGCGCAGGATTAATTAATGCAATGGAAAATGGTTTAATAGAAGCTAGTTTAAATATAGATGTACAACGTCGTATATCTTTAGGTAATGTACCAGGTTCACAACAGATACGTGCAATAGCAGGACTGTTAGGTTTAACCCCGGGCGGTAACCCAGCAGATTTTGCGGGGGCACCTGGCTCTGTGTTTATGACAGCCATCAGAGAAGGTAGCCAAGCTATACGTGAAGGAGAATCTTTAGTTGATGTAGCATTTAAATCGTCACCTTTATTTGTACGTAACTTATACAAAGCTTATGATCAATCATTAGGTAAAGGATTTGTTGAAACAAATTACGGTAGTGTATTAGTAGATGACGCAAGTGTATTTGAAACTATGTATCAAGCTATGGGATTTGGTTCAGCTAGAGCAAAGAGATCACGTGAAGCTTTATACCAAGAGAGATTAAATCAAACTCGTAATAGTAATAAAAGAAAAAAAGTTAATGCACAAATTACAAATGCATACAGAGATATATTTGTTGGTGCTAAGATAGGTGATAGTAGTCTATCAGCTAAAGGTCAGATAAGATTAAATGAATTGACTAGAGATTTGTTTGCATGGAATGCTAAACAAGATATAGAGAATATGATTTTCCCAGACTTAGAAAGACTAGTTGAGTCAGCATTAGAAGCAGTGTATAATGATATACGAATTGCTAATCAAAGCGGATTAAATATACAGAAAAATATAACGCAAAGAAAAGCGTTAGGTCTTGAGTAATTATCTTTTAACTAAGCTACCACCAAAGTAAAGTCCAACAATCGCACTCATCAAGTGAGTATCTAATGGTGTAATAATTAAACCATTAAATGTTTTATCCATTACTACTTCTTTACTTTCAATTAAAAATAAAAAACCTCTAGTAAATTCTGTCCACGTTAATACAACAGTGGTATCAAAAAATACTGGGGCAATCTTAGGCCATACAATGATAGCGCCGACGGCAGATAATGCTATTATTCTTCTTGTAAATGTAAATCCTTTATCAGTAAAAGAACGAGCCTTATCAATATGTTTCATCTGATTATCAGCTCTCGCTAATAACATTTTTTGTTCGTCTTGTTTCGCTTTAATACTTTGCGACCATATTGACATGAACCCACCTAATAAAGATGAGCCTAACATCGTAATCATTTCTACTGGTAATCCACCTAGCATATTATCTCCTTAAGTAATGCCCCCGAAGGGGCATCGGTTAGTTGTTATGGTGACGGAGGTCCGCCTGCTGTCATGTTATAAACAATGAATAAAACAATTGCGCAAATGATACCAGCTTTTAGCCAGTCCTTCATTCCCCATTCGTTCCATTCTTTAATCCATGACCACGTATCTTTTAAAAGTTTCATGTTAACCTTTCATTAAAAGTTCACGAGCTTCATCCAAGGATATCCCTGCATCAAAGCTCATTTGAGCAAGTTCTAGACCTTCATTAATTATTGAATCATCTAGATATTGTGCCGCAATTTCAGGTTTGTTTTCCATTTTTATTATAGCCCTTACTACTGCGCCCAAATCGTTCTCTGTTATAGTATCAGAGCCAACTTGATCTCTAACATATTCATAATAGTTGTTTGTATCATTCTCATTATCAGGTGCGAATTGATTAATGATAGAAAATAAATCTCCATCAAATCTTTTTATCTTTGTCTTAAGATCTCTCCCAAGAGCACGCACTCCCATCTGAGGTGAATCAAATACAGCAAATCTATCTGCATATGTATCTCCAGTTTCTCCTGCATAACCCTGACCAATCTCTATGTTGCCTGGGTTATTAAACATTGTAGGTTGTTCAGCTTCATCATTATCTCTAGTCCAGAGATTAGCTATACCACCTATTATATCTTTAAGCATTATCTGATTTGTGCTCGCAGTTGCAACATTCGCACTGCCCACCACAACAAGAGCCACCGCTACTGCAATGACATTCATGACCACAATTAATACAAGGCATTACTTAAATCCTTTTAAAGTTTTTGCAAAGCGTGCTCGTTGTCCTAATTTGCCAGGAGCTTTAGCCGCTTTGTTTAATTTTGATGCAGGTATTTTCTGACCTGCTTTAATACCTAATGCTTTACGTAATGCACCAGGTTTTTTAATAGCTTTCTTTATGTTAAGCTTTTTTTTCTTCATTATCTTCTTTAGGTTCTTCAACCTTTACAGCGTCTCCGCCTACTTTTACTATCCCTAATTCAAACTCAACGTTTGGTGTTAAAGGATTTTTAATTTCATTTTCCATGTCTACTCCTTAGTAATCTACTAGTATACCATAACAAGGGGGCAAATGCAACCCCTTACTTACCCCAAGATACCCACGATTCTGTAGGTTTTTTAGATATATGTGGCTCACTTTGTACAGGTACTTGGAAAGTTATACCATATGTAGGGTGTGTAAACCATAAAGCTTGTTGTGGTTTTTCATAGGCAAACCTACCAGATAAAGCGTACTCATCATACCCTTTGATTGAGCCATTTACTATAGCATCTTTCAAAGATATATACTGGTGGAAGTGACCCATCAACACGTAGTCAATAGGTTTCTTTTGATTAGCATATTCCGCCTTGACTTTCTGCACACCTCGTGCTATAGGTCCGAGCATCCCCACAATACCAGAGCCACCACGTACACCTAGTCTGTCACCATGTGTAAGTAAGTAACTAGTATTGTAAAGTTTATAGTATGCGTCATATGATGTAGGTATTAAGAATGTAACTCTCTTATCATTAGAGAAATACTTATCCAACATATTATATAACAACCAATCAAAGCTACTCTCAACTGCTTGCTTATGTCTGTATTGTTTATACATGCGACTGTGATTACCTATAACACATGGTACAAATACATTACCGAATACATTAGCTAGTTCTGTAATGCCCGAGGCTAATACATCTACTAACTCAATGACATGTTCTATACTTGTTCCGTCATTAGTCTCCACTAACTCATCATGTATACTACCACTTATCATATCCCCACCAAGAGGCACAACTATGCCAGGATACTTAGGGTTAACCATATGATTAGTACACAAGTCGATGGCAGAATTAATTGTAAACTCTACACGCTTACGTCCTATCTTGCGGTCGTATTCATTTAAGTTATTGACGTTTGATTTAGTTACTACCTCACCCCAATGAAAGTCCGATATAAATAACGTTGGGATTCCAGGTGCCCCCTTTGCTGGTGTGGATTTATGTATCCACTTAGGTGGCTTGGGTGAATGCTCACCTAATCCAAACACATGCTTACGTATAGCAGTGGCTGTTATATTTTCTCTAGCTAACTCATCTACTTGTTGCTTGAGTTCTTTTATCTGAAGATCATACGTAATCTTCTGTTCAGTTAAAGCTGCCTCAGTACCTGGTGCATTGACCGTTGGCTTTATGTTATTAAGTTTAGCTTTCTCAAGTCTACTGTTTAACGTAGGTCTTGGTAAACCTAAAGCCCTTGAGGCTTCGGATATATTTCCTTTAGCTAGAACTAGGGCGTTGACTGCGTCCTGTAATATGTCCGTCATGTATTATCTCCTGTAATAATATGTTACTCGTGTCGCCGAATGCGCACTTGAATCCCATATTTAATTCTCTCTCTATTGCAATAGGATGAAAGTAGTTTACAAAGCTTTGCTTTGCTACCATACATTGCTCCTTCGTCTCAAATTTTAGTGGTATTGCTGCTGGCATGCATAGATCTGGTGCATCGTTTGGTAACGATAGAAAGCATACTAATACAGCTATTGTCCATGTCATAAATCTTCCTTGTGTATTTGGGCAAGACCTCGCCAATAGTCTTTGTCCTTTAGTTTAAGGTTCTTCCAGAATGGTTGAGCCTTTTTGTGTGTTGGCTTAGCTTTTCTATATAAGAACTGAGCCAGCCCGTCGTATTTAGTTTTCACTGGATACTCTGGATGTTTCTTTAGTCTCATCAATTATCCTCCCGAAATTATCAACAAGCTTATTAATACGAGTCTTGTCACCTGATGCAACAATTCGTCTTGAACCTATAAAGGTTCCGTCTGGTAAATCATTATACAACCATGTGTCATGGTTTAATTTATAGTTAATATTGTTAATCATAGATGCTGCATCTTTTGCTTCTCGGATTGCTCCCTTCACATCTACTTCGCCTCGTGATCTAGACCGCCTAGTTGCATCACGTTGAATCGCACGGTACTTATCTAAGTACGCTTTCAATTCTTTCTCTGTAAATTTATTAATCTTTTTCATACTCTCTCCTTAAAAGCGAAAGGCTGAACAACCCCCTTCAGAATTACTCAGCCTTATCTGCCCCCTTAAAACTATTGCTAGTTTCATTTATAATACTACCACAGTTTGGCTCTCGTGTCAATACTTTTTTTAATTAAAATGCATCATCCCAAGTACCAGTAAGTGCGCCTTTTGCGTACTCAGTGCTACGATTCTCAAAGAAGTTGGTGTGTTCTACACCCCCTACTATCCAATCGACCCACTCTAATGGGTTATCTTTAACCCCGTAGTTAGGCTTCAAGCCTAGCTGTAAGAGTCTTCTGTCCGCAATATGTCTTATGTATTGCTTAACTTCATCTGGTGTTAGTCCTTCTACTGGACCCATATCAAAAGCTAGATCAATAAACTTATCCTCTAACTCTACCATCTCTCTGCAGATCTGGTATAGTGTAGCTTTAAAGTCATCATGCCATACGTGAGGCATCTCATCTAGTACACAGTGCAGTAGCTTAATCATATTCTCTACGTGGTGTGACTCATCACGAATAGACCATGCGACAATTTGTCCCATGCCTTTCATCTTACCAAACCTTTGAAAGTTTAACAGCATAACAAAGCTAGCAAACAACTGAAGCCCTTCACCGAATGCTGAGAACACTGCCATATCTCTGACAATCTTCTCCTCTTCTGTGCCCCCTTTGTTTTTCCACAAGTACTCATGCTTATCATTCATAGCTGTAATCTCTTGGAACGCACGGTAGTCTCTGTCATCCATGCCTACTGTATCATTAAGTAATGAATAACTATGAGCATGATTAGCTTCACTTGTAGCTATAGATGATAGCATCATTCTAATTTCTGGTTGTTTAAACATTGGCATGTATACATCCATGTATGCTTGCGCTATGTCTACGTCTCCTTGTGTAAAGAATGTTAGTATCTGTTTAACTAAATTCTTTTCCCCATCATTCATGCGATGGTTCCAATCATTTACATCTTCGTGTAATGGCACCTCACTTGGTAGCCAATGCATCTTCTGTTGCATATCATAGGCTTCAAATGCCCACTCATATTTAAATGGTTTGTAGTAGTCTCGCGAATTAAATACACTCATTGTATCCCCGCTGCTTGTAATAGTAGTCCACCTGTAATCGTTATTACATAAGCGGTGACTACAATATCTAAACCTATTATCATAATACCTCCTCTAAAATTGAATGCCCTATTGCGTAAGGTATAGCGGGCACTAAACTATTACCTAGTCCTTTAAGTCTGTCCACCCTTTTGGGTATCCCATTAGCCACTCGACCCACGTTGGGTTCAAACTCCCACCAGCGCTCCCAGCTAGACGTCCCTTTTGTCTTGCCTTCTCGTAATTCACGTTCGGTCCCGAGTCCTTGTAGTCTCTGGCTGTCGGTGTCGGTAGCTTCTGCCATAAGCGAGGCTCCCTCACTTGATCCATTAGTCTGACTTGAATTGGTTGACCACTGGGTCTCTTCAGATGTCCCTGATCCAATGCTATCTTTATACCAGGTAGATTCGATCCTCCTGCCATATTGTCTGGAGTCCTCCATAGCATAACTGTGTTCGGATCTACTTGCTCTCGCAGATTCCCTGGCTTTGTTCTCCCTTTGCGTGTAGTTGTTGCCTGTTTCATCAATGACTCTTGACTCCGCTGTGGAAGATGATCCATTGTGTTCGGAGTAGCCCACAGTCCAGACTCTTTCTCTTTGATGGTTTGCGCCGACGCTCGAAGCTGAAATACTAAACGCCCTAACGGTGTAACCTTCACTCTCCAAGTCCTGTAGTACGGTGTCGAGACCGAGTTTAATGTGTCCACTAACGTTTTCTCCAATGACCCAAGTCGGTTTACATTCTTTGATAATCCTAAACATGTCTGGCCAGAGGTGTCTCTTATCTTTTTCACCACGTTGGCTACCTGCGACGGAGAATGGTTGGCAAGGATATCCTCCCGTGATAATGTCAATGGGGGCAAGCGTGTCTTCTTTGATTTGCTCATACGTTAACTCCTTTATATCTTTATATTGTTTTATATTAGGCCAGTGTTGTTTTAAAACTTTACGTGAGAATTTTTCTATATCACAGAACGCTACTGTTTCAAATCCTCCCGTTGCCTCAAGTCCTAAACTAAATCCACCGAGCCCACTAAATAAATCTAAGTGCCTAAGCATTATGCTTGACACATTACACATGACTCTTCGTCTTCCATGCTATCCTCTCTGACTTTACGCTCTACTTTAACAGAGATATTTTCTGCCCTCTTAATCGCCTCACTGCGACAGTAGTATAGAGTCTTTAGTCCTTTTTCCCACGCACGTTTATGTATGTTATTTAATCTTCTAACATTTACATCTGGTGGGAAGAATAAGTTTAATGATTGCGCTTGACAAATATATTTTTGACGTTCGCCAGCCAAGTCCACAATCCACGATTGGTCAATCTCGATGGCTGTTTTAAATAAATTTTTCTCTTGCGACGTGAGGAACTCGAGCGCATCGACAGATCCTCTATTAGAAATAATAGTCTTCCAAACATCTTTAGTATTCTTTCCTTTTGATTCAAGCAATTCTTCTAAGTATTTATTCTTAACTAAGAAAGAACCACTCATAGTTTTTTGTGTAAAGGCGTTGGCTCTTAAAGGTTCTATGCTAGGAGATACACCACCGCATATAATAGAGCTACTTGCATTTGGTGCAATAGCTAACATGTGTGCAAATCTTTTACCACTGCCCTTCATGTCACTTGGCTCGCCTCTTGTCTTACCTAATGATAGATTAGATTCTAATGCTTTATCATGTAAGTGTTTAAATATATTTTTATTAATACCAAAAGACATAGGGCTATTGAAAGCTATACCTTTTCTTTGTAGGTATGAATGGAAACCCATAGCACCTAAGCCAACAGATCGTTCTGCTTTTGCTGAGGCTACTGCTCTCCATAAATGAGAGGGGGCATTCTTAATAAAATATGTAAGTACGTTATCTAACATACGCATGATGTCATCAATGAATTGTGTATTATCTTTCCACTCATCATAGTATTCCAGGTTAACAGATGATAAACAACATACTGCAGTACGTTCATCGTTGGTTGGCAGGGTAATCTCACTACATAAGTTAGAGTGATGTACCTTTAAACCTTTGTCTTTTAATTCTTTTGGTAACCCTTTATTAACTGTATCACTAAACATAATGTATGGCTCACCTGTTGATACTCTTGTCTCTAGTATCTTAATCCATAGTTGTCTAGCTTTAACTTCTCTTATAACTTTTTTATTATGTGGGTCAATCAGTTTCCACATCTCATCTTTCTCTAATGCTTTCATGAATTTATCTGGTACGTTTATTCCATGATGTAGATTAAGATTCTTTCTATTCACATCACCACCACTAGGCTTACGCATTTCAATGAACTCTATTATCTCTGGGTGAGATATGTCCATGTAGCTGGCATAGCTCCCACGTCTTGTTGCCCCCTGGTTAAACGCAACCATCTGACTATCAACTACATGCATGAAAGGTATAACTCCTGTTGTCTTATTACCTTTACTAGTAGATTGATCCTGCGACCTTATGTCACCCCAGTATCCACCGATACCACCTCCTGAACTTGACAACCAAATATTTTCTGCGTAGTGTTCTGATAAACCTTCACGAGAATCGGGTACATAATTTAAGAAGCATGAGATAGGTAGTCCTCTATCTGTACCACCATTTGATAGCACGGGTGTAGCAAACATGAACCATAGCTTAGATGAATAATCATATAGTCTTTTAGCATGGGCATCTGAGTCTGCAAAAGCTGCGGCTGTTCTAGCTAGTGCTTCCTGGGGAGATTTTTCTTTGGGTAACATGTATCTATCTTTTAAAACTTCTTTACCGAATACAGTAAGAAGGTCGTCTCGTGCGAGATCAATCGTTGGTTTGTCAGTCATTTCGTCTTCCTTATTTGTGTTGTGTGAAAGCTCCTAGTATACCACACTATGAAGCCGTTGTCTATATCAATCATGTTAAGTTCCTTAAAAATAATGTCGAGTATTCAAACTTTTGCTCTTGACAAAAGACATCATCTAGTGTCTCAACTAAATCTAACTTTAAATTTTTATCCAGGTTCTTTACTACCTGCACCATTCTGATTTCTACCTGTGGATAAATCCTTTCAAGTATAGGACGATACAAATAATTAAGTTGAACCCATGCTTTCCTAGTTGCTTTAAGCTTACACTCTAGAACCAGGATAAATTTGCGGCTGCTATTAGGCAGAACTATAATGTCAGGCTGACACCATCCAAGCCCACGTCTGTCCTCGTACTCATACCATTGTCCATGTAGTACTTCTTCCCCATATAAAGCCTTGATGTAGTTAGCTATCCTATTCTCATAGATGAGCCCAGCTCTCTGGATACCCTTGATTCTTGGAGAGGAGATGAATCTAGGTTTACCCTCGAGAGCCTTCGCCCAACGTAGACCTCGGATTATATTGCGTCTTTTCTGCATAGGAATACCAATTCAGATTCGACACGGATATAACCAGAGTCTTCCATAGCTTGGATGTACTGTGTAATCTCCCCGGGTGCCATAGTCTTGTTCAAAAGTTGCCGTTTAAACAGCTTCAGACGCACGTGAGAGCGGTTATTGTTAAACACAGTAGTCTCCAACCAACCTTTCATATCATGAGCAATTTTACCAGTCTTACTCATGCCAAAACCTTCTAATGCCTTAGGCATATTCTTCTCTACATCAAACATAATCTCTTTAGTAAGAGCCCAATCACTAGCTGTAATTACCCTTGTTCCTCTACGTGAGGCAGATATAGACATAGCTACCTTGATAAAGTGGGATACTCTACGTTGATTGTACTCGATCATGTTAGGATCGGTAGGTTCTGGTTGTATATATTCTTGAAAATCTTTCTCGACTTCTTCATGTACCTCTGCATCAAAGACAAATTGCCCGTGCATTTTAGCTATCATACTGAGGTCATGTGTTAAGTCTTCGGCTATACTATCATCAATTCTTTTCTGATGTAAGCTTTGTGCTATCCTATGTCCTTCATGATAGATAGGTAGTATCCTAGATAACAACCCTTGTGAAGCCGCATCCTCTGGTAAGTTATCCACAAACTGTTGAGGTGTGGCACATGCTATCCAGTTAAGACAAGGACCTTTAATAAATTGTGATGAGCCTGTTTTAATTTGGTGACTGTAAGAATCCTTACTATCCCACATGTCAGTCATAAACATCTGTAAGTAGTTATGATTTCTATTCATGAACGTACCGAACTCTGATGTACATAATGTAAGTGATGAGTCATAGAACATATCTTCTTTAGGTGTAGCACAACGTAAGTCTAGTCGTGTAACCTTAGACATTTCTACTGCTAATTTTTCTGGTGTAATTCTATCTTGTATAATATGTAATGGGTAATTCTTTAAACCATATCTTGTTAAGCCACTGTTAAATTCATCATGATCTTCTTCTGTACCTACAGGTGTAGTAAGTTTAGCAAAGACTTTTGAGAACGGCAAGATGAGCGAGACAGATTTGTTTCTACCTGGTGGTGCAACTAGTACAACAAACATGTTAGGTCTGATATCATAGTTAGTCATAGACAACCAACACTTACGACCGAGTGCTCCAGCCACAGCAGAAATTGCTGTCCATGTAGAGAACCTATCTGGTATCGGACTACCTGTTGTAGCCTTTACACATGCCTTAATAAAATCTGTATTCTTACGCATTGGCTACCCATTTCTTTAAGTTTTTCCAAGAGTCCCCTACCTCTGCATCAGAAGGTATTATCATACTTCTTCCTTTAACATCAATAGGATTTTCTAAACAATCAATTACCTTAGGAATTAAATAGTCTACCTTATCATTAGGACATTGACCTAAGACTGCGTCATGCACCTGTCCTAATATTTCTACACCTTCTTGGAACAACTCAGACCATACTCTATATAATCCTTTGTTAAGTAAGTCACCGATAGTAGATTGCGGAAGATAGGCTATAGCTTTTCTTGCATAGTGTTCATCATCTAACCTACCCCAGAATTGTCTGCGTCTACCGAATGGTGTAACTAAGTTACCTGTTGATTGTAGTTCTTTAATAACTTCTGTGTGCCATGTTCTTATTCCAGGAAATGCCCCAGCTACACGCACAAGTACTTGCGTGCCCGATCCAATCTTCTCTCCTAGTTCCATGAGTTCGTCGAAGCCCCCTTTCTTATCCTGTTTATGCCAACGTTCTAACGAGGCTAGTGGTACAACACCACCAAAGTATAAGAGTTGGAATCTTGTAGCATGTGCTACTTTAATCTTTGTATGTCTTGCTACTGTATTAGCTGACGCACCGTAGTTAGTACCATGACCAGCCCTCTTACATACATCACGATAAGAAAAGTTTCCATAGTAAGGTCGCTCGGCTAGTGTTCTATTCTGTGCATTGTCTTCTGTCCAACCCATGTTAGGCCAAACCATTTTAGCTACCTCAGTGTGTAGGTCTGATGATTCAACAGCGTTGATATAACCTTCATCACCTGAGAGGTATGCCGTTGCCCTGGATTCAGCTGCTTGTAAGTCGGCATAGAACATGGTACGTCCTCTGTCTGGTATGAACATAGCCCGCAAGTCCTTTGTAATATTCTGTAAGTTTGTACCTGTTCTCCAGGGACTTTCTGATGATGACCACCTGCCAGTCTCAGTACCCGCTACATTATATGAGCAACGGATACGACCGTCTTCATCACGTTTAGAAGCTAAGACTGATAACTGTTTATCTATATCACGCAATGCAATAATAGTTTTACAGAAAGGACGAGCACGAGGATACTCTTCTATCATATGTTCTAAAGCTTCACGATCAGTAGAAACTTTCTGTTTCCCTTTGTCGTATTTAATTTGTACTGGAAGATTCAAGTACTCATAGAGCATGGACTTGAGTTGTGTTGGACTGTTATGGTTAAGGTCTTTATCCCATACAGCATTAGCAAATAGACTTAACATCCTAGCTAATTGTAATCTTTTCTTTTGTAAGGGGGCACGAATAATTGTGACTGCCCTTTCATCTACGCGTAAGCCACGTAGTACCATAGAGATTGCAGGTCCTAAGCTTGCTCTCTCAAATTCGTATGTCGATTTAGTAAAGTTGTCTAGTTGTGGGGAAAGTTTATTCCAAATTTCTGTAGTAAGTGTACAATCTAATCCACAATAAACCCATAGAGTTTGTTCTTCATTAAGTTTTAAATTCTTAATCTCTGTGTTCTTTATTATCCTCGCCATTATCTCTCTCCAATTGTTTCTTATGTAAGTCTTCCACTCGTTCTCCTATTTCACGAGCGATCGCCATGTAAGCTGAAGCATCCAGGTATGTATCCTCTGTTCGAGATCCTTGCTTCAGTCTTGCTATCTTTAATAGACACATCATAACTGCTACGTCATGTGGGTTTATTTGAAAGTTAGTATATGCTGACCATAAATTTGCTATGTTAACATGGTTAATTAATTTGTCTCCGTAATCTACTTGCCTGTCTCCACTGACAAGTTCACTTGCTTTTTTTAGTAACTCTGAACTTCTCCCTGTTGTTGTCATATTCTCCCTCCTTATATTTGTCAAACTCTTTTCTTGCTCGTTGATGGTCTACTGCTGCTAAGTCACATACGAATTTAAACTCGTCGTACTTATACTTCAACCACTTCTCGACTTCTTCTTTGTACTTCAAACCATCTTTGGACTTGCCTTTGTATGCATAGTCTTGAACAGCTTGATCTAATACGGCTCGCCATAAGTTGTAATGGTTTGCTATATCTACTGAATCCTCTGGCATTGGCTTTACCGAGAATAACTCTGATCGTTTCATGTTTACTCATCTGCTTTGGTACTCTTTGAAAACTTGGCTAGTGTTTTCCAAGCACTCTCATTGGTGTATATCGAGCCTAAGAAACCTAAACCTTTTTCTTGTTCTGGTTGCAGTGAATGTTGTGCGTGCATGGTATCATGTATGATACCTTTAACATGTATCTTTTGTTTGTGTGCTAACCATGACACGTCGTATAATTGATTCTGTGCAACCTTAACTATCTTATCGTTCTCAAGAATATCTTTAACCCATTTCCAGGCAGTGATCTCATCAGCTGCATTCCAATAGTTTTGAGTGTCCGTATTCTTATCACGAAAAGGTACTACGATTGTAGTGTTAGGTGTAGGTGCAAAGCCTATGCATACGATAGAGCCTTCTGCTGTTTCAATATCGAATGCGAGAGGGTTGTTATGATTTGCTTCACTAATATATTTATTATAGAATACATCTAAGTCTTCGATGGTAGGTTCTATCCATACCTCTCTGACTGTGTGTTCTAGTTTTTTAGTTAGAGATTCTTGCTTAGCTTTCTGTAAATCAGCTACAACATGAGGTCTCCACTTGAAATTTTTAACGACAGAAACAGGACTGTATGTTGGTAGTACTTTATAAGGTGTAGGTAGAAGCTCAGTTATCAACGTGGCTCCTCTGTTCTTACCAATCTTAGCTAGTCCTGTTACTGCCCACAAAGATACTGAACCCATTGCGATAATGATATTTGGATTGGCTTCTTCTATTTCTTTGTGTAACCTTTGAATGTCTTGCTCATATTCTTGCTTAAGATATCCTTCACTTGTTGGGGCGTAAGGTGAACGCCACTCGGTTGTCTTGCATAATCTTTTGTATTCACTTCTCTTATGAAAGAAGTATTGTGCTGTGTTCTGGTGGGGTTTTAATTGTATAGTGTGGGTGAGTAAACAGTTGTCGAGGTTGATACCTGCAATGTCACAGAGTTCGGCAAATACTTTTCCCGTGCCCCCACGCAGGATTGTATTAGCGATTGTTTCACTGTTGGTAGGGTACTCGAATACGAACGCAATCTTACAAGCCTCGGCTGATTGAGGCTTGCGTGATGATACTCGTTTGTATACTGCATACTCACCCATAGGACTACTTCTTAATAATCCTTTTGATGGATGCTTGAAGTATGTCCTTGTTTCTGCCAACCATTTCATGCTTGACAATACCACTAAAGGTCTGACCGATTGCTTGTTCAAGCAACTCACTGAACGACGAACCGTCATCCATTTCCAATCCCTTTAATAGAAAGGCTTTCAATGACAAAGCTGGATTGCTTTGTTGCATTGCTTTTGGTGTAGCCCAGAACTCAATACGAGTTGGCTCGGCATTTACCAAATCCGAATCTGCTAAATCAGATTGGATCACACCAACGGCTTTACAATTCATGCGTACCAATGGTGTTTGATTTTCCCCCACCTTATCCGAACGATAAGAAGTGATAGTGAAATCGTAGCTACCCTCAGGCAACGTTACGGATTCAGGTATTTCACCTGGGGTCATGTTTAAAAAGTCTAAAACATCTGACATCATTTACCTCCTGTGTCTTTGTTCAATTTACTTTGAGCATTCTTTTGAATAGAATCAAATAGCTTAGCTAAATCACATTCGGTGTTAGCTTCAACACGACTAGGTGCTGTCACTTTCAAATCCATTTTGTGATCTGATACTGTTCTAAGGGTTCGCTCCGTTCCCTTACTTGAAGACCGTGTGTCAATCCTACATACACAGTTAAAGTATCTTCCTATTTTGGTGGATAGTTTAGATCCTACACTGGTTGGGTATGCTTTGGATACACCTAAGTCCCCCTCCATGTACTGCATGTGTGTAGTTACTACTACATTACATGGTACTTCTGAACCTGTTATATATTGTATGATATGTTGTACATCCCTTGCGGCTGTACCCCATTCTGGTTGACTAGGTTGGTCGGTTGGTTTCTTATTATTAAAAACCAGGGCACCACGTAATGCTGCCTCGCCCATCAAAGTCAAGCTGTCTATAACAAGTACATCTTTATTAGTCCAGTTCTTAACTGAACCAAAGTCTTCGTCGCCATCCTTCCAGTTAGTAATCATTTGTACACCCTTACGGAAAGCTGTCGCTTGTCCTAAAGAATCTTTACAAGTAACAAAGGATACATTTTTAACTGCGTCCTTGTTTAAAAACTCTGGAAGAATAGATAGACCGTCATCAAAGTCTAGGATACGTAAGTTGTATCCAGCATTTGCAAGCGAGGCTAGTGCTGTGGTTTTACCCGAACCACTATCCCCTACCAACATAAGCTTTGTATACTCTGCTGACTTGTGTGTTTTAATGTTTGCCATTTTTATCTCCTGTGAAGTTAACATACTAACATGAATTGCCTTTCGTGTCAATACTTATTTTATTCTTTCATCAATAATTTTACCAATTACAAATACCATAAGTGTAATGAGTAATAAATCTGCTAGGATTAATCCCAACAAAATGTTGACGATCATGTTATCCACCTTAAGTACCAACCAACTACATCTATTATACTTAATACTATTATAATATTTAATAGAGTGGTGGTATTGGAATACCATTTATCTCTTTGATATTTATTCTTTTTATTATACTGCTTCTGCATAAGCCTCCACTAAATCTGGATGAGGTTGTTTATCGAAATCATTATCCAGGAAAAGATTGCGACGATCAGGTGAAGCTGAACAGACTTCTTTAAATCGACAGCCACCATAGTTGTTACAAGCAGTGAAATCTGCTGGGTAATATTGTTTATTAAAATAATTTGTTGATGTATCTAATGTATGCATCGCATCTTTATACCATTCCATTATTAAATCTGTTGGTACATTGTATACACTACGATCAAACCTAGTGAAGTGCACACCTGTTTGCACAGCATCAATAATAAATCCTGCTACGTCCAGACCTAGTACTTCCCTGGCAGCCCATAGATAACTGAACACTTGATTGTTCGGCATAAAGTTACCAAAGTAATTAGAGTTAAGTGTTGTCTTAGTTGTCTTAACATCACATAAATATAACTTACCTTCTAGTTGTACTACCTTATCAATACGACCAGAGAATCTGTACTCTCCATTACCGAATGGTACTTCGAACCTTTGCTCAAGGCAAGGCTCTCCATTTGGCATGGTAGCTATTTCAAATAGGTCTTCCCAAAATTCTTCTGCTCTCCAGGTAACAGCTCGTAAAGCTGCAGTCAACCCCCGTGCCTTATCTTCTGATAAGTTTAAAGCCTCGCCAAATTCCAGGAGCACGTGCTTTATAGCTGCTACCACAGCTTCATCCTTTGTTGCCCCCTTGAATTTCTGAATGTCAAGGACTTCAAGTCCTTCGTGTACAGCAGAACCAAAGCCTGTTGCCATACCATATGTCTTAGACTTATACCCTTGTAGGTTAGTCCAGTTGTACATACGGGGGCATGATAGGAATGAGGATAGACTTGATGTATCCCATATCTTTTGAATAGGGTTACCGTCTTGTAATATAAACTTCTTTAGTCTATCTGGTTGTTCCATTATGCCTCCTTAACTAGCATGTCCAATACATTTGTTTCGTATTGTTTAGGTTTAGTTCTTGCTGATTTACTGGTGATACGTTTACCTGCCTTCTCTGTTGCTCGGATGTTTTCCCTGGTAGCACGCAAGTAAGTAACAATAGTTTGTATATCTTCCTCACTCTCTGCTAATTCCAATGGGTCTTTATCCAACAAGTCGACAGGTATAACTAACTCATCTTCTTGCTTTACTTCATCAGTCATTACTCTCTCCTAGCTTTGTAAATTGTGGTTCGTTTTGACCAGGTACTACGTTGATGGCACGTAACTCTGCATCTGGAATAGTAACTAATCCTTGTAACACATATGGTATAGGGTATCTACATACATACTTACGTAGTTCCTTGCTCCATTCTATTTTACATTTCTTAAAGATTTCTTCGGCGTGTTCTTTAGAGTCAGCCTCAACTAACCAATGTTGTGTATTCATATGTGATGTTGTAATATCGTATTGCATATCTCTCCTTATTTAATTATTAATAGTATCACAGATAGAAAAAATGTCAAGCTAAAAGTTTAACAAAATTCCTACTGCAAATATAAACATGGCTATTGCATTGACTGTCATCAATGCTCGGTCGTGCCACATATAACCGACAATAAACCAACCAGTTACTCCACCTAAATGGAAGAACAAATTGAGTGGGCTTATCTCTACTGCTGTTAACACCATGCCTATGATGATGATAATAGAAGCTGTCCATTTAATATACCAGGATTTGCCATGGCCCGGTGTTATCTTCTTAAAAGTTTGGTTCATACTCATGCCCCCTTTCATGTAGTTCTTTATAGTATTCATACAACTTTTTATATTCGTGGTATGCTCTCCACCTATCTTCAAACTCTGCATTGTACATTTCATCTTCCCAATGTTTCATTCGTGTAGGTACATGTACTATTCTTTCGTTCTTTTGTCGTACTGATTCACGATAACTATGGTCTAATATCTCTTGTTCTTTTTTCATGTTGTCATAAAAATCTTCACTCATATTCTCTCCTTAAATTTTTCTTTATTGAATACATCCTTGACATATTGTATTTGCAATTGCCATTGTTATTACATACAATATCCACATTGTTACTATTAATATTATTATTCGTATTATCACTAATGTAATGTTGGTTTAATTAGAGTACCATTCTCTAACCAATCTACCTCGTCAAGTTCATTGTCTTTACCGAATGTCTCAACCAATGGACCTTTCTCCAGGATTGTAGCAACGGCGCTGCTAAACATATGCAAGGTACTTGTTGTACCTGTTCTCATAAGTAACATACGTAAACCTAACTCTAACATAGCACTGTTAATAATATCCACAGGATATTTCTTTGACAGTTCTGTTATAGGCTCACGCATTTCTTCTATACATTTAGTGAACATATCTTCTAGTCTATCTTTCTTCATAGTATATCTCCTTCCCCTGTCATTAATGTTAAGGGTTGTTGTTCGAGTGATGAGGTAATTATTACCTCGTCATCTGTAGACACTACTTTCAAATGATTATATTTATTCTCATCTACATTATCGTTACCTACCATTTGTAATTTATATGCTTTCATAAATTTATACATACGCATACGCAACGCAAAAGCATTGTCATTTTTTATTATAATCTTAGGCTCATCTAATTCAGATGTGTCTAAATATTCTATTGCTTTATCTAATGCGTCTGAAATATCTGTCAACTGCAATAGGTTCTGCGTCGTCGGATTCCATGCCATTGGTAGCCTCCTCTTGTTGTAGTTCATAGTCGTCTTGGTCTAAAGTCAAATCATCTACATCTATTCTTGATTGACCAGTTGGTATCTGTACTGAGTAGCCATCCATTACAAAGTCTCCTTCTTCCAGGATATCTTCATCTCTTGGTGTTGCCTCCCGTAAGCCCACACCTTTACTCCATTTACTTTTCTTTTTCTTTTTCATAATCTTTTTTCCTTACAAATATATAAACTGTGAAACATAGAAAACCTAATGTTACTATGTTGGGGGCAAAGAAGAAACTCAAAGCTCCCATAATATAAAATCCATACACACATATGTATGTTACCACGCCACCGAGTGTTGCCATTCTTGGTATCCTTTCTCCTCAATGATATTGTTTAGTGATAACTGTGAATCAATCACAGCACCACGATTACAGTTAACAAACATCAATGCATTAGTGATGTTGCCTTCTTCATTAATAACATCTGCTATGTGAGGTGTGTAGTTTGCATTGGTTTCCATTTGATTAATACATTCCATTGCCCTTACATCACACTCATACAGGTGTCCTTTGATAGACTTACCTTCTGCTTGTCCGTAATCAAAGAACACAATAGGGAATGCGTTAGCATAATCTCTCATCTGAAAGATAGAATGCAAAGTAAAGTATTCCCCCATATAATCAGACCGTTTGGTTAGTTCATCCAGTCTGCCCCCTTTTTTTAATGTACCATATGTAAAAAGCCTAGTCTTATAAGCCTCTTGCAACAGTGGGTTTGCCATTTTCGTACTGCTCAATTCTTCCTCCCTCTAGATATTGAATCTCAGTTATACAATTAGTAGGGATAACTGCACCCCCACCACCTGTCTTACTCTCCTCATCATAAGATGAGATAGTTACAATCTTACCACCGAAGTCAGTGAGTATCCAACCCACAGTTTCGACAGGTCTTAATTGTTGTTGTCTTAATTCAGACAACTCTTGCCATGTATTATCATCTGACATTGCGTCAAGCCATTTGATTTTTACTAAGTCCATTATGTTTAACATAATTATTTCTCCTTGTCAATCGGTTTCTTTTTCATTATCTCTAAGACCTTTGTCTTAAAGTCTACTACATTACCAGGAAACTCTGGTGATGAGTCAGGGAACTTGGGTTCCACTATGTAAGAGCCGTTCTCTTTCCATGTCCTACTTGTTTGCTTACCCTCGTTGTCAAGCACCCGTTCCCAGGCATCATCCTTGCTGGTTGCTTCTACTTCGTAGGTACACTCAAGTGTTTCCCAAGTTGTTACATTATACTTCATAGTCATTCCTTTCTTCTCGTCTTTGTCTTTCCCATTCTAATTCAAAAGGTTCCCAGGTATTATTTTCATCACCTGCAGCTTGCGGCAGCTCGGCTGTAATCCTGGATGCTCGTCTTCTTTGAGCCTCTACTCTGCGTCTAGCCTTATCTCTTTTCGCTATAAAGTTAGGGTCGATACTAAACAGCACTCGTCTGCCTATCTTACTAACCTTAACACGATAAGGCTCAGCGTCTACCAGTTGGTCGTTGAGCCACCTCTCCCACCTACGCTTATGTTCTTTGGCGTGTACTGGGTAGCGAAGTCGGTAATATCTGGGCTTGCCGTCAGCATTGACAGGTCTGATGAATGTATTAACCACATCAGTACCACTTCGTATGCACTCCTCGTCTATGACATTATCATCTTCATCATAGACAGGGTCGTATAGTGGGGATTGATACCTAATTTGTTCTGCCCCCTTGATTAGTGGATTCATCTTAGTCTCCTTTTGCTTTGCGTTCTAGTGTCATGCGTACATCATGTACGATAACGAAAGTCCAATAAAATAATGGTAGTGAAATCACTCCACTCAAATAAATAATAATAGATAGTAACATAACTTTGTCTCCTCGTCAATAGTTTTCTTCGAATAACCTCGATAGAGTTCGATAGAGTACGAGGGTTACCATTTTTGGCGAACAGGCACACCCCTCTCTAATATACGATTTAAAATATATATATATTTTTATATATACTATATATAGTATAAGGGTAGTGTACCCTACACAAGACGACCTCGTGCCACCTCATTGTAATATTGGTAACCCTCGAGTTCTTTCGAGTACTGTCGGAGTTATTCGGTTATATCCTGCAACCTCATGTTGCCTGGATAATCCAGGGGAAGAGCAGCTACGCTGCCGCATCAACTCTTTCCTGGATAATGTTTCTCCATAGTGGGTTTATCATGTCGTGATGTTCCCACCATGTATGTGCTGTTGCCCCCTCATTAAAGATTTGATGGTGTTGATTGAGACTTAATCTCATAGCTTTGACAGGGTGTGGTTGATAGTACATAGGTCTACCTAATGTATTCCCATTACCTTGCATGTTCCATGTAGGAAATTTTCTGTGGCTTTCATATCTGAATGTGCCATGTGAATCGGGATTAGCTTTGACCAAATCAAATGTACCATTGTCTTGATAAGACTTGCATAGACTAGGGTATGATTGCCAGAATGTAGCACCATACCGATAGAATAGTTTGTTGACTAGACTATTCACTTTTCCTTTGCTATCTGATATTACATTATCGTAGTCCTCTTGCGTTAGTTCAGTACCTTTGATAGCTATACCATAGTCATTGTCGGTGTATAGTGAGAAAGGTTTTCGGCGAAACGAAGTTTTCTCTGGGTCAAAGGGGTGTTGACACACCCCAAATTGTACATCTTTTAAATAGACTTGTCTAATTAGTGTTGTCCACTTTAACTTATTAGACCCACCACTTCTGGTAGTTATCTCATAAAAGTTTTTAGTTTCTAAATCAAATCTAAATATAGTCATGCTACTTCCCTTCCTTTACTTCCATGTTGTATACTAAGTCGTTAACCCACTTAGCTGTACCTGTTGGATTCTCTATGATGAGGTCATAGATTTCTTCTGCTGTCAGACCATAAAAATCATTCTCATCTATATCAGTTCCATTTTCATGTATGTCTCTTGGTGGATTGACATAGTTCTTGGTAGTGTTGTTACTCTCTATACCTCTACGATATATTGGTGTACCAGAATAATGACCCATGCCACCATAACCCCAATCATCATCTTCATAAGTCCACTTGTTCTCTATCTTTTTTAGAGTGTCAGTATCTTCATCATACTTGTAATCTCTAGACAAAGCATAGTTACCTCGTGGCTCTAATGAGTATGTGTTTGACAACCACATATCATCTGTGGTCTTGCCTTGTTCCTCGTTGATGATAGTAAACTCCTCTGTCTTACTATCCAGGAATAAGAGCTTGTCGCTACCAATCATATCAGACAACATCTCTTGCCAATCTGGATTGTATAGTAACTCTGGCTCATTGAGTAGTTGTGGTCTGAGTACCCACTTGACAAACTGATGAGTGTCAGATTTGTTACTGTCAATCATAGGTGTAGGTAACTGAGGTCCGTTGTGCATGAGCCATATATCTCTGTTACTCTCCTCTTTAGTTAGTACTTGGTAAGGGTGCGACATAGCTTTGCTTGACTCCCCATTGGTATTGAATCTGAAATGTAAACCCATAGGCACATCTAGATTTTTGTAGCTATCCCATAGCTTGTTGATAGATTTGAATGACTTTGGCTTACCCAATTTGTGAACATGGACTTTGCCTTTGTTGGCAAACATAAGTCCAAACCCATCATCATTATTTAAGTATGCACAGTTCATCATATTCTCTGTGATAACTTCTGGTTTTGTAGCTTGTATAATTAAGCACATAATATAACTCCTTTTCAGTTAAGCTATTTCTTTTAGATTGTTCTGCTCATCAGACCAATCAACACTACGACTTGGCTTACCTATGCAATAGGATTTTCTTGTTAGCCAACCATAGAATATCTTATACTCACTTCTATTTTGTGGTAACTCCATGTATCTTATGAAGTCTTTATAAGATAGTTTTGTCATGCTCGTAGTCTTACTAAACCCTACTAAAGCATGGACAAATTCCATTACTCTAAACAAACCTTGCTTTGCAAGATTGCCCTTGAATATTCTAAACTCTATTGTATGTCGGTGCGACATATTGACAGCCTCATATTTCTCAGATGAATTGACAGCATCAGAAATCTTTTTGCTAGATTTCTTTGCCCATTGGTCTGAATTGCGACCTGCAATATGATTCACAAACTCCTCATTTTTGTAGTCATTGATAAAGACAAGTAGCTTACCAATATCAAGCTGTGTTAAATGATTTCTTGATATGTGTATGTGCATACCTGTTGTATCAGTATTCCAGGATTTGAGGTGCTTGATTGCAGCTCCATTTAAAAATGTATCCCAATTCTCTCTATGAGCATTGAGTGTGGCTGGTGCTGTAACAATCTCAAAGCCATTGGATAGTGAGCCATCAGATTTCATAATAGCAAACTGACCTGTCTTACCATTGTAAAAATCATTGTGTGTCATTTCTCCAATCTCATAAGGACAATTATTTCTCCTCTCAACTTCTAACTCTACACCCATATAGAGAGGGTATAGTTCTGTCCTGTCCTTGTCTGATACTTGGTAACTACAATGCGACATTACATCTTCATTGTATTCATAGATATAATCATCATGCTGTGATTCAGATTCCTCATCATAATAATCATCTTCGCTTACATAGGTATCTCTATTTTCTGAGTATATGTAATTGTCAATACAACTAGAGCATATTGGATTATCCTCATAAGCCCACCTTATATCATCTTCATATTCCCAAGCACCACAATCCTCACACTTATAGAATCTGTCAATGACATCACCAAAAAGATTAGTGAGCCTTCTGTATCTTGTCATATCATTTCTTATGAAATATCTTGATAACATTCTATCAACATCATTAAGTAAATCAACTTCAATATCATACTCATCAAGTCTATCCTCATATTTTAAGCCATATAAATATGAGTATATAGTTTCATTGTTATACTCGGTACTTCTTAGTTCTGATAGTAAAGTCATTTTGTACCCCACTTGTTTAATAGTTCGTTAGTGATTGCCTGTTCCTCTTGAATAGACAACTCATCAATATCTGAGTCCAGGATTTGTTCGTCTAACATTTCCTGCTGTTCTAAAACCCAGTCAGTAAAGCTCATAGTTCTTTTAGTATCTGATTTAATAGGCATAATTAAACTCCTTGTATTATCAGATTATCAGTATCAAATTCTACTGACACCATGTCAGTATTAAATGTTGCCGACAGTTTACGATTATTAATATCTATAATCGGTCTTTTTTCAGTACCATTTATTTTATGTGTACCAAACTCATCAAACTCTATCATAATATAATTCTTTGCATAACTTATATTATATCTCTTATCACATATAAAAGAATTGTCAAGTAATCTTTTACCCTCTATCCACAATCTTTTATTACCTCTATGCGTTCCTAGTTTATACTTAAATACTGTTGCCATATACACCAACCTCTATGTAGTTTCTGAATCTTTGCTCATCAAATCTCTTATTAGATTCTTTAGCAATATAACAATAGTTATCAATTTGATGACCTACTGTCATTAATTCAATAGTATTTCTTTTACAGTTCTTACTTAATTGTATAAATTCATTTGCTCTTTTTGTAAAGTCTTTTCTAGTCAGCATATTAATTCTCCTGTTAGTTTATATATATTATATTTTCTTTAGTGTCATAACCAAATTTGCTTAAATCAAAATCACAATCTAGTAAATTGCTCATCAAATCAGTTTTTTGCAATTTGATATATTTTCCATCATGTTCATTGAGCATAACCCAACCATAGACATAGTAGCAATTTCTTAATAGTCTTGTTAGTGTTTTTCTGTCTTTAATATCAACTATATTATTATTCATTTTAACCTACTTTCATTTAACTTACTTTTATATTATTAAACTTGCTTGTCAAGTCTTTTTTTTAAGCATATCTACACTTATTACTTTTACCTCCCATCATTGAAAAACCTCTATAAGCACTTGATATTGGGTAGTGTATTCGCTTGTCAAGGTCTTTAAAACTTTCCTCTTTGTAGTCAACT
>Ga0209992_10000662_pt1 | contig 43560 bp, 27 predicted proteins | sample 2SBtaG_2_FD_182564 | JGI IMG/M metagenome (GOLD analysis project Ga0209992, IMG submission 182564) | Deep subsurface microbial communities from Kolumbo volcano to uncover new lineages of life (NeLLi) - 2SBTROV12_ACTIVE470 metaG (SPAdes)... | ecosystem: Environmental > Aquatic > Marine >...
TCTTGGGGTTGGCTATTCCTGGGGTTGGCACCCCAGGCTACTGCCTGTCGCCGCCTCGCGGCTCGGATCCTGACACGCTATTCCTGGGGTTGGCACCCCAGGCTACTGCCTGTCGCCGCCTCGCGGCTGAAGCTGTCCTGCGTCACATCTGCTCAAACCGAACCTACAGGTCGCCGATCGTGCAGACGACCGGTTTGTGGTCGAAGTAGACGTTCTTGTAGACGGCAGCTTTGCCCTTGGTCACGCCCGGTACGTAGCAGCCGCCCTTGAAGGCGTCGCTGATCACGTGGTCGATGTTGAAGAGGCCGGCATACGTTGGCGGTGCGCCTTTGCCGATGGCCGAGACGAATTGGAACTTCTGTTTGCCGCCGACGTACTCGTTCCAGGCCTTGACCGACTTGTCGAATGAGCCCGGGACGACCTTCGGATCGACGTTCAGGTCGCCGAGGATGATGTTGCGTTTGCCGTTTGCGCCCGGCTTGCCGTCGATGTCGACGAAGATCTGTTTGACCTGCTTTTCGCGGCACTTCTGGTCGTCGCCCTTGATGCCCGATGTGCCGTGCACGCTGACCACGGTGAGCTCGCTTCCGTCGGTCAGCGCGATGGTTCCGCGGGCGACACGCGCCCCGCCGCCGCAGTTTTCAATCTTCTTGCCGTCGAGGCCCTCGAGGCAGAAGTCGGCGTTTTTGCACTGCTTGATGGAGCCGAAGGTCTTCTTGACGGCGACGCACTTGTCCGACTTTCCGGGGTGACACGCGACCTGGTAGCCGGACCCGAGCAGCACCTGGGCGACGGTTGGGTCGCCTTTTTTCCACGTCTCGCAGACGAATCCCTTCTTCGCGCTGGCCGGAATCTGCGCGCAGTTGCCGCTGTAGAAGATCTCCTGGAAGGCGATGATGTCGGGTTTGACGCCGGCGAGGAACGTCTTGACCGCTTCGACCGCCGGCAACCACGACAGGCCATTTCCGTAGTGTTTGTCCGAGATGCCGACCTGGTCTTTGCCGTACTTGTCGCCGTCGCTGTCGTGCTGCAAGCCATCGGTCGTGCCGGTGTTGAACGTCACCACGACGAATTTCGGCCCGAGTTTGGTCACTGAACCGGTATCCGCCGTCGAACCTGCGTCGACCGGACCACTCGCATCCGGCGTCATGACTGAGCCCGAATCCGCCTTCGAGCCCGAATCTGACTCCGAGCCCGAATCTGACTGGGAGCCCGAATCTGACTGGGAGCCCGAATCCGCCTTCGAGCCCGAATCCGCCGCCGCCGAGGCTGTGTCGGGTTGCGCACTCGAATCCGTCGTCGCTTGGGTGTCCGTGTTGAACACCGTGCCCGTGTCCGTCGCGGGTGACGGGTGTCCGGTCGAACCGGGAGTCGTAGATTGGCCACTGCATGCGCAAAGCATGAGCACCGTCGCGGCTGTCAGCTTTTTCATCACCCGCGCAGGGTATGCGATTCCCTCACGTGCTGCACTCAACCGTGTTGGTCGCGAAGGAGGCCGAAAAAACGCAACCCCATGGCGGGTCTGTTACGATGGCCGCGCGTTTTTCGTTCGTACATGCCGCGTGGACCCATTGGTCGCGCGTTGAGGTGCTCAAGATGCTGCAAAGAGCCCGTGTTTTCGGCCTTTTCGTATCCATCATCTGCCTGGCGCCGCTCGCTTTGACGGGCTGCTCGAGCGAAGGCGATGGCGACGATGGCAAGGCGCTCGAGCTGCCCGATGCAAACGCGGGAACCAGCGGCGGGCCTGATTTCGAGACCGCTGGGACGTCCGATGGGCTGTCGAGTTCGAGCTCCGGTGGTGATGGGGCGGGTTCTTCCACGTCGTCTTCGGGTGGCGATACCGGGTCGAGCGGGGCGTCGAGCAGCAGTGGTGCGGACGCGGTCGCGCAGCCCGGTGAGTTTGGCTACCCGTGCACCGAGAACAAGGAGTGCGACTCGTCGATCTGCGTCCCGACGCCCAACGGCAAGATCTGCACCAAGATCTGCACCTTGGACTGCCCCGAGGGCTACCGCTGCGTGGCTCACAAGATCGGCAGCGATCTCACCAACATCTGCGCGCCGAAGTTCCCCGACCTGTGCAACCCCTGCAAGGAGAACAAGGACTGCAACAGCTACGGCGGCATCGGCAACGTCTGCCTGTCATTTGGCGCCAACGGCAGCTTCTGCGGCGTTGAGTGCGGGCCGGATAAAGCGATCTGTCCGAAGGGTTACACGTGCCAGAAGTTCGTCGATCCCGACAGCGGCAAGTCGACCCAGCAGTGCATGGTCGAAAAGGGCAAAGAGTGCAGCTGCAGCAAGCTCGCGGTGAGCCAATCGCTGGCGACGAACTGCGTGAAGAAAAACAACCTCGGCAGCTGCCCTGGCGAGCGCAAATGCGCGTCGGACGGCCTGTCCAAGTGCCTCGCCAACGACCCCAAACCCGAGGACTGCAACGGCATCGACGATGACTGCAACGGCAAGACCGACGACATCGACGTGACCAGCAAGTGCAAGGGCGAAAAGACCAAGTGGGGGCAGTGCGAAGGCAAGTACGTGTCGTGCACCGACGGCAAACCGGTCTGCGACGCGCCCAAGGCCGGGCCCGAGAAATGCAACGGCCTCGACGACAACTGCGACGGCAAGACCGACGAGGGCCTGTGCGACGACGGCATCCCGTGCACGCGGGACTTCTGCAACACCGACGGCTCCTGCAAGAACGACATCAAGCTCGCCAACGGCCAGCCGTGCGAGGACGGCAAGAAGTGCACCAAGACCGACAAGTGCCAGTCCGGCAAGTGCGTCGGCGGCAACGTGCTGGGCTGCGACGACAAGGATCCCTGCACCAAGGACAGCTGCGACGACCTCAAGGGCTGTATCCACACGCCCGTCGGCGGGCCGTGCAAGGACGACGGCATCGCGTGCACCCAGGACCTGTGCAAAGGCGGCAAGTGCACCCACCCACCTACCGCTGATGGCGGTCAGTGCCTCGACGACGGCCAGGCGTGCACCAAGGACGAGTGCCAATCCGGCAAGTGCATCCACACCCCGCTCAAAGAGACCATCGTCTGCAAAGAAGACGGCAACTCATGCACCGCCGACATCTGCAAAGACGGCAAGTGCGCGCACCTCGCGCTCGACAGCAAGCACGAGTGCCTCGATGACGGCAACAAGTGCACGTCCGACGTCTGCAAGTCCGGCAAGTGCACCCACACGCCCAAGGGCAACGGCGACAAGTGCCTCGATGACGGCAACCCGTGCACCGTGGACGTCTGCAACAACGGCAAATGCGCCCACAAACCCGCGGTTGGCGTCAACTGCGCCGACGACAGCGACCCGTGCACCAACGACGTCTGCGAAAACGGCAAATGCGCCCACAAACCGGCGTCCGGGATGCCGTGCGCCGACGATGGCCATCCCTGCACGCAAGACAAGTGCGTCGCCGGCAAGTGCAAGCACCCGTACAACAGCGCGACGTGCGACGACAAAGACCCGTGCACGCTCAACGAGTACTGCAACCTCGGCAAGTGCAAGAGCAACACCAAGAAGAAGTGCGACGACGCCAACAAGTGTACGTCCGACTACTGCGCCGCGGGCCAGGGCTGTGTGCACAAGGGCGACGTGAACCTGTTTTGCAACGACGGCAACTCGTGCACGACCAACGACCAGTGCCAGGCCGGCAAGTGCATCGGCAAGTCCAAGAAGCAGTGCAACGACAACAACCCGTGCACGACCGACGGCTGCGACAACAACGGCTGCAAGTACACGGCGAACTCGGCCAACTGCAAAGACGACGGCAACCCCTGCACGTCCGACATCTGCGCCAACAAGGTCTGCAGCCACAAGGCGTTGCCCAACGGCGCCAGCTGCAAGGACGACGGCAATCCGTGCACCGATGGCAAGTGCAAGGGCGGCGCGTGCGGCCAGGTCGCCAACGGCAAGGTGTGCAATGACGGCGACGCCTGCACGTCCAACGACAAGTGCACCGGTGGCAAGTGCACCGGGCAGAAGTTCAAGAGCTGCGAAGACGGCAACCCGTGCACCAAGGACTTCTGCGACATCAAGGGCAAATGTCAGCACAGCCCGCTCTCGACCGGTACCTGCACCAAGGGCGGCGAGTGCCCGCTCGGCATCTGCGCGGGCGGCAAATGTGTCAGCAAACCGGACGTGACCTGCCAGGCCAAGTTCAAAGCTGACCTCTGCAAGACGCAATACGTGGCCGGCAAGTGCACCGCCGCCGGCAAATGCGTGGTCAAGAGCCCGCCGTCCGGCTTCCAATGCCCCGGCTGCAAGGGTCTGTGCGTCAAGTGCACGATCTTCGGCGGCATTCAGCTGAAATACTGCCTGTCGTTCTAACCCGGTCCGGGAGCGGGAGCGGGAGCGGGATCGGGAGCGGAACGCGGCTCAAGCGTGGAGGAGGGGATGCCGAAACTGGCGGTGTTCCAAGACCGGAACTTCCAATACAACCACTACATCGACAAAGAAGTGACCGTCATCGGACGCAGCCAGGAGGCCGACGTGCCGCTGACGAGCGCCGAGGTGTCGCGCAAGCACATGGTCATCCTGAGGCGTGGCTACCTGTACATCGCGCAAGATCTCGCGTCGACCAACGACACGACCATCAACGGCCGCCCGGTCGACTTTCAGCACGCGCTTTCCCACGGCGACAAGATCGAGGTCGCGCGGCATGTGCTCGTCTTTCATCACCGCTCTGCACCGCAGCTCGGCGACGGTGGTCTGTCACGTCGCGACGCGCCCGTACTGACCCGGACCGACCTCGAGAAACAGCGCGACAAGACGCACAACCTCAAGACCGACCTCGCCGCCGCCATCAAGGATAAGCCGACCGAAGCGCTGACGACCGTGCAACGCGACGCCATGCGCGCCGCCATCGCCGCGCGCCGCAAAGCCCACCTCGCGTTCATCATCGACGGCGAGCGCACCGACACCGAGCTGAAAGACGAGGTGATCTTTATCGGCTGGTCCGACGACTGCGCCGTCCGCCTGCCCGGCACGAAGATGTTCACCGCCCACGCCGCCCGGCTCGAAAAGCGCGAAGGCGTCTACCACCTCGTCGCCATGAGCCGCCTGCATCCGGTCAAGATGAAGGGCGAAAAGGTCACCGAAGCGCGGCTGAAGAACGAAGCACGCTTCAGCATCGGCAGCGTCCCGTTTCGCTTCCGCGACAAAGTCTGACCAAAGCTTCATGTGAACAAACCCCGATCCACTGCGATCGGAGGCTTTGCGATCCTATGCGTACAAATTGCATAGCCCGTCCGGGCTCGTTTTATGCAATTTCAACAGGTTGCGGTCCTGTGTCGTTCTCTTGATTGCATAATATGCACATACTATGCTGGCTCTATGAGTTGGCGCGCCACCCTCGATGAACTGCTTGCGACCCAGGAGCTTCGGACTCAGGGCGAGATCGTCGCGGCGTTGGCGGCGCGTGGCCATGACATCAACCAGGCCACCGTGTCCCGGCAGCTCGCCGCGATCGGGGCGGCCAAACATGACGGCGCATACCGCCACGCGCCTCCCCCCGAGATTGGAGCGCCGATCCTGGCTGTTTCGATGTCCGCCGCGGGGAGCCTGGCGGTGGTGCGGACGGCGCCTGCGCATGCTTCTGTTGTCGCGCATGTGATCGACCGCGAGCTCACCAACAGCGACGAATGCAAGGGCGTGCTCGGCACCATCGCGGGCGATGACACGGTGTTTGTTGCGCTGCGGTCCGCGGCTGCGATGGGCGACCTGTACCGGCTGCTGGGTTGGCGTGGAGCGCTCTCGCCCGTGTCCCAAGCGACGCCTGTTTCCCAGGCGACGCCCGTTTCCCAAGCGACGCCCGGCGACCACGAAACCTGAGACGACCTCGACCCGAACCCATCTCGACCTGAGTATTGACCCGTTCCCCGGAGAGATCACGATGATCACCACCGTTCACAAGCGCCTTTCAGCGACCGCCCACGTCCCGCTTTCCGCGAGCGTGCGTCTGCGTCACGGCATCCCGGCCCGCGCCGGTGTCGTTGTTGTCGGGCGCCTGCTCGATGACGCACCGTTTGTCTTCGAAGCGGTCGGCGGGCGCCAGGTCGATGCGTTCGCTGGCGATGTTGTGGCCGGTGTGCTCGGCGCGCGACGGGCGCTTCGCGGCGTCACGGGTGAAGTGCCGCAGACGGTGCAAGCCGGCGATGTTCTGCATGTGCTCAACCGCGGCGGGGTCGTCGGACTGGCGACCGGCGGCAACACGGCACCACGAATCCAGGTGCTCGGCGCGGTCGACGATGGCAGTGGCGATGCGCTCACCCTGGGCAGCGGCCCGATCACGCCCGCCGCGAGCTTGCAGGCCATGCCTCCGATCGTCGCCATCGCCGGCAGCTGTATGCACGCCGGAAAAACGGCCGCCGCTTGTGCCCTGGTGCGCGCGTTGTCGAAGGCTGGATACGCCGTCGGTGTCGCCAAGTTGACCGGTGTCGCCGCCGCCAAGGACGTCTACGCGATGCAGGACTGCGGTGCCGTGGCCAAAGCGAGTTTCGTCGAGGCCGGGCTCGCATCGACCTGCGCTGGGGGCGATGTTGTGGCCGCCGCGCGCGGTTGCTTCAACGCGTTGGCCGCCGAGGGCGTCGATGTCATCGTTGCCGAACTCGGTGACGGATTGCTCGGGGATTACGGCGTCGACAGCCTCATCGCCGCGCCGGATATCCGCGCCGCGTTCACCGCCGTTGTGATGTCCGCCGCTGATCCCGTCGCCGCCTGGGGTGGTGTCGCTCTGCTCAAGGAAGCCGGGCTCGAAACGACCGTTGTCACCGGCCCAACAACCGACAATGTGGCGGGATGCGAAGCGGTCACGCGCGCCACGGGAGTCGCCGCCCACAACGCCCATCGCGACGCCGCGATGTTGGCCCACTGTGTGCTCAAGGCGTTCTCCGCCGCCGATGCCGCCAAGTCGTGCACCGGTTCGTCCAATTCGACGAAGAACCAGCCTTCTCGCCGCCGCAAGCCGCTCGCGATGACCGCCCTTGCCGCCGCGCTCCTCGGAGGTGCCTGATGCCTTACAACAGCCTCGCCATCGCGCGGTCGTCGCGCCCGTATCCGGTTTCCCACCCCCCGGCAGATGCCACCTGGCCGTCCGCTGCAGTCGCTGATCTCTGCCGCCTTGTCGACGCCGCCGAGCTTGGCGCCGATGGGATGCTCGCCCTTTGTCGCCGAGCTCTCGCCTTGCGAGCCGGTGCCACGCCCCTCGATCTTTCCGGCAAACGCGTCGCGGCCCTGTTCTGCAACCCGTCGCTGCGCACGCGAACGTCGATGGCGGCGGCATGCCAGGCCCTCGGCGCTTCGATGAGCGCGATCGACGCGAGCAAGGACGCCTGGAAGCTCGAATACGAAGATGGCGCGGTGATGGACGACGACAAGGCCGAGCATGTAAGCGACGCCGCCCGCGTCCTTTCGCACTACCACGACCTGGTCGCAGTTCGCGCTTTCGCAGGATTGAAAGACGCCGAGTCCGACCGCGCCGACACGGTCATCAACGCCTTCGCGCGCCACGCCGAGGCGCCATTCATCAGCCTCGAGTCCGCTGTTTGGCATCCCCTCCAGGGGCTCGCCGATGCCTCGACCTGGCTGCATCACCTCGGCCGCTCGGACGCCGAAAAACCGCTCCAGGGTGTGCCCATCACGCTCACCTGGGCGCCGCATCCCAAGGCGCTTGGCACCGCTGTCGGCCACCAGGTCCTGCTGTCGGCCGCGTTGCTCGGCATGGACGTCACCGTCGCGCATCCGGAGCGTTTCGACCTCGATCCGCAGGTCGTCAGCCGCGCATCGTCCGTCGCCGGGACATCCGGTGGTTCGGTGCGCATCGAACACGACCAGGACAAGGCTCTTCGCGGCGCGCAGGTTGTGGTCGCCAAGAGCTGGGGCGGGTTTTCGGGTTATGGCCGGCGCGAGCAAGAGGCCACCGAACGCGCCAAGCTCGGCCACTGGACCGTCGACGCCGAGAACATGCAGACGACCGACAACGCGGGGTTCATGCACTGCTTGCCCGTTCGCCGAAACGTGGTCGTGACCGACGAGGTCATCGATGGGCCCAACAGCTGGGTGCACGAAACGGCCGCGCTCCGGATGTGGACCGCGATGGCGACGCTCGAAGCCATGCTCGGATGAAGCCGAACGTGGTGCTCAGGGCGCTTCGTAGACCGGGTTGCTGATCGCGTAGACGGGGCGTCGTTGCACCGGCGGGTTGCCAGCTTGCTCGGCCGGGCGCAAGACCGCGGTCCACCAGCCTGCTTTGACGGCGGCTTTGGCCGAGATCGATGTCGCGACCATGCGGATGCCACCCTTGGGCGGGATCTGGCCCAGCTTGGCGCTGTGCACCTCGGTGCCATTGCGGAAGATGGTGACCTTGCCCAGCGGCATCCACGCTGGCGCGGTGATGGTCACACGTGCCGTGACATTGCCCTTCGCACCCTTGAGCGTTTCGCCCACCGTGCGCGTCGCTTCGCCGGCCATCAGCTCGAGCACCATCAGCGGTCCGGTGCTCGCGACCGCCTTGCCTGCCTTCAACGCCGCGTCGGCTTGGGCCGCGGTGAACTTGCCCTGCCGGTCGAGCCCCTTGCCGTCTTTGCCCTTGCCGATCCAGATCCAGGTGCGCGCGCTGCCGACCCCGGCGCTCAAGCTGTGCGTGTCACTCGTTGCGACCGCGGTGGGTTTGTAGCCGTTTTCGAGCAGCCCAAACCAATCGACCAGCACCTCTTCGGTGTCGTCCATTCGCTTGGAGTTGATGAGCTCCACCGCGTCGAACGACAGCAGCTTCTTGTCCACTTTCGCCGCGTCTTTGGGCGTGTAGTCGACGCCGTCGAAGTAGCTCTGCGAGCCGCGGGGGTGGTTGACCTGCCAGATGCGTTTGCTGTCACCGCCTCGCATGGCATCGACGAGGCCGGCGCCATCCTTTTCGTGCCATTGCGGGGCGTTGTTGCCGCTCTTTTGCCGGTCGATCGTGATCGGCCAGACGCCGTGGTGGCCGTACTTGGCGGTGCTGACCTCGACGCCGGACGCGACGGTGATTTTGCCTTCGATGCCGGCGGCCTTGAGGAAAGGTGTGTAGTCGGTGACGTAGTCGTGGTCGGTCGCGACGGCGTAATCGAGGCTCACGGCGACGGCGTCGAGCACGCGTTCGCGGTTGGGGATGTCACTGTCGGAGCTGTGTTCGGCGTGGATGTGGGTGTCCGCGGCGATCCAGCCGGTGGTGTCGACAACGTGGTTGAGGGTCGCGCTGATCTTGGCCTCTTTGCCGGCGACGAGCGTCACGGTTTCGCTGTGAATCGACCACTCCGGGCCGTGATACAGCCACGCGGTCCATGCGCCCGCGGGAAGCAGGAAGGTCGCGTCGCCATCGCCGTCCACGAAGACGCGATCGCCCGATTTCATCCCGGGGCCGGGCAGCAGGCGGACCTGGAAGGGAATCTTGTCGCCAGCGGCTGATCGCGCCGCGATGGTGAGCTTGGCTGGTTGCGGTGCATCGAGCTTCACGGTGGCGTTCTTGCCCGCGTCGACCTTGACCTTGACCACCTTGCCGACCTGCGCGGGCCCGCCGCCTTGTCCTGCGCCGTTGCCGATCCACAGCGCTCGCGCACCGCGTGTCGTCGCGGGCGCCGGGCAGGTGAATGCGCCCTTTGCGTCGGGCATGCAGCGAGATAGCGGCTTGTCCTTGGCGTCGACGAGCTCGACTTCCACGCCCGCCCACATGCCTGAAACCGTGCCCTCAAGCGTGCCGTTCTTGGCGCCGGAAAGCTTGGACGCGGCCGCCATCGCCGCCGCCAGCTGCGGTTTGCCGTCGCCGCCGACCACGAGGTGACGGATGATCGTGCCGCCTTTGTCGGTCACGACCCCCTTGGGCTGGATGAACGCGAGGATGCCGCCGGCGTTGAAGCTGGACACTTCCCTGGCGAATCCCACCGCGGCCGGAACGAGGAGCGGATCGGCGCGCATCGGGGCCATTCCGAACAACTTCGCGGTGCCCGTAGGCGAGATGCCGCTGTCTTCGTCGCCGCTGCCGGGGAAGTAGATGCCGAGCTGGCCGCCCCAGAACGTGGCGTCGCCCACCAGCGGGCTGTCCAGCTTGCCTTTGGTCGGTGTGATGATGGTCCGAATCTCCAGCGCCGTGCTGTCGGGGCCGAGCCGGTATTCGTGCGCGACTGTGGCGTCGGGTGGATCGAGCGACAGGAACGCAAAGACGGTGGGAAATGGCGTCAGTGCGCCGGAAACGCGGACGATCGCGGTGCCGTCCTTGCCGTCTTTGGTGACCTCGATCTTGTCCGGTTTCACCAGGTACATCGCCACGATGGGCACCCATTCGCGCAAGCTGTCGACGCCGATTTGTTTGCCGTCTGGCGCGACGCGGACCGCATCGATCACGTTGCCGCCGACGAGCCCGACGACCGCCTCTCCTTCGGCGCGTTTGCGGATGACGAAGCGCGCGACGCTGTTTTCGAGGACGAGATCGCCGACCTGGGCCGCCGCCATGGCGCCCTTGGGGAGTTCACCAGCGCACGCGAGAGGCCGTGCACGCACCTTCCCCTTCGCAACCGGCGGGGCTGGGCACGGCAGGGGCCCGTCGGCATCGGCGCCGGTCGGCGTGTCGGCGCCTTCACCGGTGTCGGTGGACTCGTCGGTTGCGGCTGCGTCCGCGTTGTCCTTGCCTTCGTCGTCGTCGCTGCACGCCGCCATCGCGATGGCCAAACACGCTGCGATCCCTATCCATCGGCGCATCGGCCACCTCTTCTTTGTCTTTCCGCGTGATCAGAACCGCCGCTTCGCTGATCAGAACCGGTTGATGCTACCACCGGCGCGCACCTCTTGGCTCACCTGCATCAGCGCCTTGATCGCGGCCGTTGTGCGCGGTCGGCGCGGGCGTTTGGCGACCTCGCCATAGAGCTCCACGAGTCGTTTGCTTACGGCGTCGCGCCCAAAGCGCTGCAGGACATCGGCACGCGCCGCGTTGCTGGTGGTTTCAGCTCGCTCCGTGGATACCGAGAGCGCGTCCGAGAGCACCGCCGCGATCGATTCGTCGGACGTGTCGGCAGCGAGCCAGCCAGTTGCGCCGTGTTGAATCAACTCGGGCACCTGTCCGACCGGGGTTGCCACCACGAGCCGGCCAAGACCGAGCGCTTCGAGCACGACATTGGGGGTCCCTTCACTGTGCGAGACGAGGGCGACGAGGCGCGAGGACTCCATCACCGTCAGGATCTTGGGCGTCGGCTCAGCGAAAACGACCTGCGGCATCCCAGGGGCGGCGGTGAGCTCGCGCAGCTTGGTCGACCGCTGTTCGGACGTGGCGCGCCCGACAAAGAGGACCGGCGGCACCGCGAAACCGGCCGCGACGAGACCCGCGATTGCGCGCAATAGTCCGTCCTGGTTCTTGTATTCGTCGTAGCGGCCGACCAGCGTGATCGGTGGCGTCTCGGGGTCGATCCCGTAGCCGCGCAGGCAGGCATCGCGCTCGTCCTTTGTGCTTGGAATCCGATCCGCGACGGCCGCGGCGAGCATATTGGGCACGTAGCTGATGCGCTCGGTCGGGATGTCGCGTTCGGCGAGCCAATCGACGACGTCGGTTGCATTGACGGTCACGTGATCGGCCAGGTGAGCGGCGGCGAGGTAGGTCAGCGCGTCCGCCCGGTGGTCGACGAACGCGTCGGCTGAACAGCGAACCCCGACGATGGCTGGAGCGCCCCCGGCATGGCGCGCGATGGCGGCGTAAAGCGATGGCGCGGATAAGAACGCGTGGATGACATCGGCTCGGTCGGTGCCAAATCGGCTGCGGAGGCGACCCGCGAACGCCACGTCAGACCGCCCGCTGCGCGCGATCGGTGCCGCCTCGACGCCGTCGGGCAGGGACACGAAGCGGTCTTTGTCGTTGTACCAGGCGATCGACGGCTGCCATGCATACGACGCGTCGCCGTGCAACGCCCGCGCGGCCTCGACCACCTGCCGCTGAGCGCCGCCCGAGGCGAGGGAATCGATGAACAGGGTGACGCGACGCACGGGGGCTCCAAGCCGATAGCGAGCCGAGGGTAGAGACAGACCCAACCGCCAGCAACCGGCCGCCTCCGTTCTCCGCCGTATACGCTCCCTGCCGTCACCGCTCCCTGCCGTCACCGCTCGCTGCCGTCACCGCTCCCTGCCGTCACCGCTCTCAGCCGTATCCGCTCTCTGCCGTATCCGCTCTTGGCACGGGTCGTTCCGTGCGATGATGGGCCATGCCATACGGGATGATCGGTCCGACGGCGCCTCGCCTCGTCGTCTTCGTAGTCATGTTCACGGGGGCGCAGGCCGCCTGTTCGCCGCCGGACAAGCCCCAGGTCAAAGACGATAGTGACGCGGCCGCCGTCAATGACGGCTGTCCGAGCTTTGCGCGACGGGACGACGGGACCTGTTGCGCCAAGTCCGAGGTCTACAACTACGAGGACGACTCGTGCGTGGCGCACGGACCGCCCGGATGTGACCTTGCTGCGGCGGCCAAGGGCGTACTTTGCACCCCGCGCTGGTGTGGCGCCCTGCGAAATACCGCCGGGCAGCCTTGCGCGACCCCGGGCCCGAGCTGCTTCGAAGTCGGCGCGGATTGCGACGATAGCGACGCTATCGCGGACCCAGCCTGTCACGCCGGGACCTGGCGTCGTGAACCCGGCGGGCCGTGTGTCCCGGCCGGTCTGAGCGCCAAGCCCTTCGGTGCCCCTGTCAAACCCGTCGGGGTGCCGTGGGATGGCCCTCTGCCGCCGCTCGACCAGACGCGCTTTTGTGGTGATGGCGCCGCGATCCGCCTGTGCGGATCCGACGAGAAAGGTTGCGGTCCGGGTGCGATGCCCAATCCCGACAAAGCGGGCGCGTGCATCAAGGTCGGGCGGCCGTGGACGTGTCCACCTGGCTTCGTGTCGAAGACCAACGGAAAACTGGCCCCGTGTGTACCCGATCCCAAGGACTGCGACGGGCCCTGGCCGCCGTCCGGTGGTGGACCGTTGCTGCATGTCGACAACAACGCTGCGCCAGGCGGCGACGGCACCGAGACCAAGCCGTTCGTATCGATCGCCGCCGCCGTGACCGAAGCGGAGGCGGGCGCAACCATCATCGTGGGGCCTGGGGTCTACGCCGAGTCGGTGGTCATCACGCGGTCGGTCACCCTCGTCGGGCGCTGCGCAGCCAAGGTGACGATCGACGGCAGCGGCGGGTTCGCGACCCTGCAGGTGGCCGGCCCCGCGCACCCCAAAGCGCAGGTCCTCGTCAGGGGTTTAACTCTCGTCGGCAAGGCGCGCGGTCTGCACGTCGGCGGCGATTCGGATGTTCGCGCTGAGCGCCTCTATATTCGTGAGGCGCGTGGCATCGGGATGCGGGCGTGGCAGTCCGGCGCGTCGCTCGAAGCGAGCGGAATCGTCATCACCGCCACCTCCAAGGGGCCCAAATTCAACGGCGAAGCGGTCCTTGTCGACGAGGGCGCCCGCGCCGAGCTGCGAGACGTGTGGATCCATCGCGGGGTCTTTCGCGGGCTCCTCGTCCGTGACGTCGGCACCGATGTGAAAGCCGAGCGCGTGGTCATCTCGCACACCGAGGCCCTGCCGCAGTCCGACGGCGGCTCGGGGATCGCGGTTCGCCACGGCGCGAAGTTGCAGATGACCACCGGTCGTGTGTCGGCCTGCTCGGCCGGCGGCGTGCAGGTCGATGGATTGGGCTCGCATGCGGTGTTGCGGGGTGTCATCGTCGACGGGGCGCGGCCGAATCGATCCGACGGCCCCGGCGGCCACGGCATCGTCGTCTACTACGGCGCGTCGCTCGACCTGATCGGGGTGCGGTCCCATGACAACCGCGTCTCTGGCGTCCACGTCCAGGAGAAAGGGAGCAAGCTCACGGCGCGCGGCCTCATTGTCGACGGCACGCGCAAGACGCTGTTTGCGAAATCGGGCGGATTGCGCGTCTACAAAGGTGCCGAGGCAACCGTCGACGACGCCCGGCTGAGCGGCAACCTGGGCTTTGGCGCGCGAACAGCGGTCGGCCAGGCGAAGCTGTCGATGAGCCGCGTCCTGGTCGACCGCAGCACCTCGTCTGGCAGCCACTGCCGAGGCTGTGGACTCGATGTCAGCCCGCAGTCGAACGCGGTTATCACCAACGTTCGGCTCTCCGCGAACCGATCAGCCGGGCTGGTGGTCGGCGGCGATTCAGCTCGAGCAACGGCCACACACCTGCTTGTCGATGGGACGCGTCCACCCGCCGCAGACCCCGACGTGCCGGGCTACGGTGTGATCGCGCACACAGGCGGCACGCTCGTGCTGCGCGGCGCCCGACTGGTCGACAACCAGCTCCTGGCCGCGCGCGTGCTCGGCACAGGCAGCGCGATGGTGGGCATCGGCGTCGTGATCGACGCGACGCGACCCGATCCGCAGGGGCGGTTCGGCATCGGACTCCAAGCAGACTCGGGAGGGGCGCTCCTCTTTGCGGGCAGTCATCTCGCCAACAATCGCGCAGCCGGCATCCTGGCCGGATCGACCGCGACCGTGGTTGGCCTTCACGGTTTGATTGTCGAGGATACGCGGCCCGTCCAACGCGCCGCCAAGCCCGGCGAAAAGCCCACGGCGGAGTATGGCTCGGGCGTCTACCTCATCGCCGGGCTTCTCAGCGCCAAGATCAGCGCATCGGTGTTTCGCCGCAATCACATGGCCGGTGTCCAGCTCGTCGGAGCCAACGCAAGGATCTCGGGTTGCGTCGTGCACGACACGGTGCCGTCGACCGGGCAGTGGCGAAACGAACGCGATAAGACCAAGTTCAAGTCCCTCTTCGCGGACGGGATCGTAGCCAACGGTGCGACCGGCAGCCGTTTCGACCGCAACCTGCTGGTCAACAACAAGCGCGCTGGTCTGCTCATTCACGAGGCCAAGTGGGTGAAGGTGGACAACAATGCGCTCGTCCTCAACACGTTCGGGCTGGTGACGCAGAAGAGCAAAGAGCTGACGATCGGGCTCAACGCCTTCATCGACAACGACCAAAACCGCGTCGGAGAAGGCGCGCTCGCGTTGCCCTCAGCTCCGGCGGGAGTTGAGCCCAAGCAGTAGCCGAGGTGCGGCGCGCGTCGCCGGTTGATCCTTGTTGCGAGACCCGTGCGCGCGCGCCCGCTTGAATCAACCCGAGTGAACGACTACGGTTTCGCAAGCTCGGGAGTCCACAAATGCGCTTGACCACACAACTCGGGGTCGCCTTGTGCGCGATTTCGCTCTTCGCGACGCCGGCGCTCGCTGTCCCAGCCACGATGTTGGTCGAGGGCGTTTTGCTCGGCTCCGGCGGGGCCGCTCCGGACGGAGACTACAAGCTCACCTTCGCCATCTACGGCGCCAAATCGGGCGGCGCATCGATCTGGAAGGAAGGTCCGGTGTCGGTCAAAGTCGCCGGCGGCCGCTTCCGCTACGCGCTGGGCGGCACCAAGCCGATCGACTCGGCCAAGCTGGCGTCGACCAAGACCGCCTGGCTCGGCATGACCATCGGCTCCGATCCGGAGCTACCGCGCAGCCGCGTTCACGCCGCACCCTACGCACTGGTCGCGGGACGAGCCGCCAAGCTGGACTGCAAAGACTGCGTGAACTCGTCGCAAATCGCCGGCGGCAGCATCAAGCCGTCCGACGTCGGGTTCGCCTACGCCGCAGCCGCGGCCGGCATCAAGGGTGGCGCGGCCGCCAAGGCCAAAGCGCTCGACTGCACCGGTTGCGTGACCGTCGGGCACCTGAAGTTCGACAAGGATGTCAACCTCGGCGGGCGCGCGCTCACGGCCGGCAAGATCACGGTCAAGGGCGACGTCGTCGCGGGCGGCATCATCGCCGCAAAGCAGTTCGTCGGTGACGGCAGCAAGCTCACGGGCATCAAGACCCCGGCCGGCGAATGCAAGACCGCCGGATTCGTCGTCAAGGGCATCAACCCCGACGGCTCGCTCAAGTGCATCAAGGCGATGGACCCCGCTGGCCTGCCCAAGGACGGCATCGACGAGATCAGCAACGACCTGCTGGCCAACCAGTTCCTCGACACGGTCGCCAACAGCGGCAAGCGAACCATCATCGACAACTCGCCCAACCCGATCGTCGACACCATCGATTTTCCGGACATCGGCGTCGCCCAGGACCTGCAGGTCAACGTGCACCTGACCAACAGCGACATCAGCAAGGTCACCGTGTTCTTGCTGCCGCCCAACGCCGCCGTGCCCAAGATGGTGATCAGCAAGCTCTACGGCCCGACCATGGCGGCCGGCATCATGACCGGTTGGCCGACCAAGCCGGCCCTGCCCAAGGCGTACAAGCACTACCTGCTGCACAAGTTGAGCGGCAAAGGCAAAGTGCTCAACACGATCTATCCCAGCAAGACCAAGCCTGTCGCCGGCAACCTGCACGAGTGGCTCGGCAAGAACCCCAAGGGCAAGTGGCGCCTCATCGTCGCGGACAACGCGTTCAAGGATAACAAGTCCGATGGCGAGCTCGTGAAGTGGTCGATCACCCTCAAGACGCTCAGCAACCAGAAGGTGCAGGTCAAAGGCAACCTGGTGCTCGGCAGCAAGACGGCGACCTGCGATCGGTTCGCAAAGGGCGCCATCCGCTACAACGAGACGCTCAACGCCATCCAGGTGTGCAACGGCAAGGCGTGGTTGCCGCGGCTGGTCGGCACGTCCAAGACGACACCGGCGCGTGACTGCAAGCAGATCAAGGACTGGGCACCGATGGCCAAGTCGGGCGTCTACTGGATCGACCCCGACGGTGCTGGAAAGGGCGTCGCGCCGTTCGAGATCTACTGCGACCAGCAAACCGAAGGCGGTGGCTGGACCCTCAACGTCATCGTCGCGCAGAACAGCTCGACCATGAACCGCAAGAACCGCAACCAGTGGTACGACGGCAAGCTGCTCGGCGACTGCAAGACCATCAAGAACCAGAACGCGCTGTGCCAGTCCTACAACACGGTCAAGTTCAGCGACGTGATGATTCGCAGCGTGCGCTACGCCGACCGCAACCTCGGCTGGCGCCACCGCGAGCACTTCACGAACATGAAGACAGTCGTGAGGGGATCGGCCCGCTACTTCACGCGCAACCGCCTCTTCGGCGCTGTTATCAACCTCGATTACCTCGGCAACCGCGACTACCACCGCGACTGCGGCGTGATGTTCTACGGCTTCCACGGCCGCGACTGGAACCAGTCGTACAGCAGCTACATGGGCGTCAAGACCTGGACCTCCGGCCACGCGGGCGGGATCATCAGCGCCGGCATCTTCAACCACAACCACTGGAAGACGACGTCGGACTACGGTCGTCTCGGCCTGAGCACCCAGTATTGCGTCACCGACTTCGCGGTCGGCGGCGGCTACGGCTCAGCATCCAGCGGCGACGATGCATACGCCATCAACGCGCACTTCTGGGGCTCGGGCAACAGCCAGACGCACAGTTGGGCCGGCCACGCCGTGTTCGTGCGCCGCTCACCCGCCGACAAGTAGCTGCAACCGACGGCTAGCGTCGTCGGAACTGCGCTGGCGCGAAAGTTGCTCTGCGAATTCTACAACGTGGACGCCCGGCAGGCCGACACGTCGGTTAAGAAGCTCGCCGTCGCCATCGCCAGGAAGACGGACGTTCCGCGGCCAGGTTCAGCGCACCCGCGCGCTGCACGACGACCACTTGTTGAGCAGCGGCCAGTTCACCTGGCATCGGTAGGACAACAACCTCGGAGCGATCGATGAGACCGGCGACGCGATGGATCGTCACTCTGGTGCTGAGCGGCGGGATCATCGGCTGCGGCGACGAGCCTGCCGAGCCCGGTGATAGCGCTGACACCACCGGCGCGATCGATGTTCCTGGTGGCGCGGACGACGCTGTCATCGCGGCTTCAGACGTCGGCGCCGAGTCGGCGGATTCGGCTCTCGTCGTCGATGTCGGGTCCGGGGATGTCGGGCCGGCGGATGTCGGGGCTCCAGTCGACGCGCCTGTCGTCTCTTCGGGCTGCAAGTCGACCGCTGAGTGCGCGATCTACGAAGATGGCAATCAGTGCAACGGCACCTTCTTTTGCGACCTGTCTCTGCAGCCACCCGCCTGCCGCATCAAGCCGTCGACCGTTGTGCAATGCCCCGCCGTCGCTGATACGCCTTGCAAAAAGGCGACGTGCGATCCCACCGATGGCGCGTGCAAGAAGGTCGCGGCGCCCGACGGAACGCCGTGCGTCGACGGCGATCCGTGCACGGTAGACAGCGCTTGCAAGGCCGGTGAGTGCAAGCCGGCGTCGGGTGCGTCGTGGTGCGATTGCAAGACATCGAGCGACTGCCCCGCGTTCGTCGATAACAACAAGTGCAAGGGCACGATGTACTGCGACAAGAGCCATTTCCCGTGGCTGTGTCGCGTCAATCCCAAGAGCGTGGTCAAGTGCGCGTCAAACCAGGACACCGCGTGCCAGACCAATAGCTGCGACGCGAAGACGGGCACGTGTGGCCTCGTCGACGCGGCCGACAAGACGCCCTGCGACGACGGCGACGCGAAGACGGCCGACGACATCTGCATGGCCGGCACGTGCAGCGGGTCCACCATCGTCGTCAAGTGCGCAAAGACCGCCGATTGCGCCGACGACGGTGATTTTTGCAACGGCGTGCCCTACTGCGACAAGAACACCTCCACCTGCAAGGTGAACCCCGCGACGGTGGTGAAGTGCAGCGAGGCCAAGGACAAGGCCTGCCAGAAGAACACGTGCGATCCTTCGACCGGCGCGTGCGCCATCAAGCCCCAACACGGCACGGCTTGCAGCGACGGCGACGCTTGCACCGGCGGTGACATCTGCATCGGCGGCAGCTGCAAGGGCGCGACCAACCTGTGTCTGTGCAAGACCGACAAGGACTGCATCGGCAAGGACGACGGCAACAAGTGTAACGGCCTGCCCTATTGCGAGTTGAAGTCCGGCGCCTGCGCCACCAACCCGGCCACGGTCCTGGTTTGCCCTTCCGCCACCGACACGACCTGCTTGAAGAACGCCTGCGTGCCGTTGGCGGGTAAATGCACGATGACCGCGGTCGAAGACGCGCTGCAGCGCCCCTGTATCCAGGCGAAGGGCGACCCCATCCCCAACTGCCGATGGGAGCGCAAACCCGCCAACGCGCCGTCCGTGGCAGCGCCTCCGTGCGATGACGGCGACAAGTGCACAAAGGGCGACGTCTGCAGCGGCGGCAGCTGTGCGGGCACCTTTGTCTGCACCTGCAAGAGCAGCGCCGATTGCGCCGCGGACGATGACGGCAATAAGTGCAACGGCGTGCTTTTCTGCAACCTCGCAAGCGGCAAATGCGAGCTCACCCAGCCGCTGCAGTGTCCCAAGATCGACGGGATCCCGTGCCGCGCCAACCAGTGCCAGGCCGCGACCGGCAAGTGTCTGCTCGCGCCAATCACGGACGGCCAACCGTGCAACGACGGTGAAAAGTGTACGAAGAACGACTTCTGCGTCGCGGGCAAGTGCGCCGCCGGGGTGTCGCTGTGCGAGTGCATCACCACCGCCGATTGCGCCAACAAGGAGGATGGCAACGCCTGCAACGGCACGCTCTATTGCGACAAATCTGGCGCGGCCCCCAAGTGCAAGGTCAACCCCGCGAGCCAGGTCGTATGCCCCGCGCTGTCCGGCCAAACGTGCGCCACAAACGTCTGCGACAAGCTGAGCGGCCAGTGCTTTGCGCAACCCGCCGTCGATGGCAAGCCGTGTGCGGACGGCGACAAGTGCACCACCAAGACCGCTTGCGCCAAGGGCAAGTGCGTCGGCAAAGCCCTCATCTGCGACGACAACAACCCCTGCACCACGGGCAAGTGCGACAGCGCAACCGGTTGCGTGCATGTGCCGGTGCCGTGTGACGACCAGGAGCCATGCACGCTCGACAAATGCGTCGCAGGCACGTGCGTCTTCGACGCCACACCGCTGGACGGCAAAGGCTGCGACGCCGACAAAGATGGCTGCACCCTCAACGACCGGTGCAAGCTCGGCAAGTGTGTGGCGGGCGCGCGCTACAGCTGCCCCAAGAAAGCGTCCGGGTGTCTCGTCGATACCTGCCTGTCCACCGGCGCGGTGGCGTTTCAATGCGTGCCCCTGCCTGCCGCCGACGGCAAGGCGTGCAACGACGGCGACGTCTGTAAGCTCGGCGCGACGTGTCAATCGGGGGTCTGCAGCAAGGGCAGCCACGACAAGCTCTTCGCCCGGCGGCTTGCGCTCGATGACGGCGTCGGAAGTAAAGGTGGCAAATGGCACGGCCAGCTCGCCGATGCGGTCGAAATGGTCGACGGCAGTGTGACCACCGGGTTTATCGCGGTCGGGGCGAGATGGCAGGGAAGCGCCGACAAACCAACGGCGCTTAGCTGGGCGGTGACCGCGGTCGACGCGGCTGGACGCGGCATGTGGCGAACCCATGTCGACATGCCCGTCGCCGATCTCGCGGCCGTAGCGCGGGGCTTGATGCGGCTTGATGACGGGTCGGTCGTCGCTGTCGGCGCCCGTCGCGCGCAAAACAACGTGGGGTTGCAGGGCTACGTCGTGCGGCTGTCCAACAAGGGCCAGTCCATCGCGCTCAAGCAGTCCTACGGCGCTCCGGGTGTGGTCGATGACGTGTTTGAGGCCGTCGGGCGCCAGTCGGCCGCAGCGTGGTGGCTGGTCGGGTGGCGCAAGGACGGTGACAGCAAACACAGCGGTCTGCTTTATCGTGTCAGCGACCTCGGCAAGACGCTCGGTAGCTGGTCTCTCACGGGCCTGTACGAAGCCCGCCTGACGGCGATGTATGTGCGCCTCGATGGTGGTGCGGTTGTGGTTGGGCAGACCAATGCCAAGGGCGCGCGTTTGCAAGGTTGGGTCGTTGCGGTCGACGCGGACGGCAAGGTCAAGTGGGACCGCAAGTTCGATCATGTCGGCGCCGGCGGCCAGGTCCTCGCCGCGGTGGCGCGCGATCCGTCCGGCTTCGTGATGAGCGGCTGGCGGCGGGAAGGTGCGGCGCGACGATCGCTGCTGGTCAAGATCGGCAGCGACGGCAGCGGTGGCTGGACGCTCGCATCATCGGGCGACGACATCGGCCGCGGCGTGGCGGTCCTCGGCACGTCCAAGCAGGTCAGCAGCTACGTTGTGGCGGGGCGCTCCGGCAAGACCGATGACATCGCAAACCTGTGGCTGCGGTTTGTCGACGCGCACGGCAACGCGGTCCTCAAGCGCGACTTTGATCTCGGCGCAAACGAAGAGCTGCGCGCGGTCAAACCGACCGCCGATGGCAGCCTGCTCGCGGTCGGCAGCACGATCGACGCGGCCGGCGTGAGGCGTCCCGTGATGGTGCGCGTCACGGCATGGGGACAAGCCAGCTGCGTCAACGCCGGCAAGTGCGCGGCGATCGGCGGGGCGCAATGCGACGACAGCAACGCCTGCACCGACGACTTCTGCACGTCGAAAGGCGGCTGCCAGCACAGCAACAACGTCAATCCATGCGACGACGGCGACGCGTGCACCGAAAAGGATCGCTGCCAGTCGGGCACCTGTAAGCTCCACGCGCCGGCCAACTGCGACGACGCCAACGCGTGCACAACAGACAGCTGCGATGCCAAGGCATTAACGGGCCCCAACAAGGTAAACGGCTGCCAGCACAAGCCCGGCGGCAGCTTCTGCACGGACGGCGACGTCTGCACCGAGGGCGACAAGTGCATCGGCGGCGCGTGCAGCTCGACCCCAAAGGTCTGCCAGGACAACAACTTCTGCACGCTGGACGGCTGCGACAAGGTCAAGGGCTGCCAGGCGGTCATCGCGCCCGCCAAGGTGTGCGACGACGGCAACCCGTGCACCAAGGACCTGTGTATCGACGGCACCAAGAAAGACAAGGCCAGCGCCTGCAAATACGACGGCGGCGCGCTTCATAACGCCGCTTGCGATGACGGCCAACCGTGCTCACTTGGCGACCGGTGCGCCTCGGGTGTCTGCAAAGCGGGCTTCAACAAGCTCTACATCAAGACCGAGCCCATGTTCACCGGCAAGGGCTATCGCGACCACGACTATCCGACCGCCGTAGCCTGGTGGCCCGACGGTTCGCTCGCTGTCTGCGCCAAGCGCGGCCGCAACCTGCTCTACAGCTACTACGTCAGCTATCTCGACCCGCGCGGCGGCAAGACATCCTCGCTGTACAAGCTGGGACGCACGATCGCGCGGGCGATGGTTGTTGACGGGCCAAACCTCGCGATGTTGATCGAGCCCGAAAAGCCCACCGGCACCGTCGAAGTGCGACGCGTCACCAAGTCCGGGAGCACGCTCACGAGCCGCAAGCTCACGTTCACCGGGACGCTGCGGGCGGTGCGCCTGGCCGCGACCGATGACGGCTGGCTTACAGGCCTGGTCAACCAGCTGAATTCCGAGACGAATGTGTTGGTGCATCACGTGACCCGTAACGGCGCGATCCGCTCCGGCGCCGCGCTGGGCCCCGGGTATTTGGGCGGTTTGGTCGCGACGCCGCACGGGGCCGCGATCGTCGGCAGGAACGGGACGCAGCCGAGAATCGTCAAGGTGACCAGCGCGGGCATTGTTGCGTGGCAACGGCCGGTGCCTCACAGCATCGCAGCGGTGCGCATGGACTCGACCGCTATCCACGTGTTGACCCGCGGCCCGACCGGCGCGTCGTTGGCCAGGCTGCACCTGGATGGTCGCCTCATCGACACCGGGACGATCCCCAACACCTTCGGCTGGGTGAATGTGCGCAGCTTCGCGCCCCGCCCCGGCGGTCACGTTCTGCTCGGATCGGTTAAACCCAAGCCCGCCGACAAGTACCGGCGGCTATGGCTGGCCGGTGTCACGATGCAGGGCAACGTGTTGTGGCAGCGCACCTGGCAGGGACCCAAGAACGATGGCGTGGGACATTTGCCGGTCGACCTCGCGCCGGTGGCCGGCAGCACCTACGGCGTGCTCAGTCACCAGCACGGATTGAACCAACCGCAGTGGCCCTGGTACCTGCGCGTCGATGCCTGGGGGCATACCGACTGCGGCGCCGCCGGCAAGTGCGCGCTCGTCGAACCGGCGCAATGCAACGACAACGACGTGTGCACCGATGACTCCTGCGACCCCAAGAAGGGCTGCGTCAACACCAACAACCAAGCCCAGTGCGACGACGGCAACGCCTGCACCCTCGCGGGCCGCTGCAAGGACGGCTCGTGTGCGGCCGGCAGCAGCAGGTCCTGGCAGGTAACAACCGGTACCTCCGACCAGGAAAACCTCGCTCGGTGGGGTGTGGCGTCCGACGGCGGCGGCCTGGCGGTCGGTCAACTTCGAGTCGGCAAGTCCGTCAAGGGGTTCGCGGCTCGGCTCGATGCCCGCGGGAGCGTCGCCTGGACGAACACCACGCTCGATCCGAACCCGATGAGACCGGCCCAGGTCGGCGACAACTGGCTGGTCTGCGGTACCTCGGGATCAGCTACGAAAGGCGTGATCCTGTCGAACAAGGGGGTCCTGCTCGAAAAGCTCGGCGCCGGCGGCGGCCTGGTCTCCGGGCTCAACTGCACCGCGACGCTCAATGGCGATCCGGTGCTGATGATTCGTTCGCGCGTCAAGCAAGGCATCCCCACGCTCGCAAAAATCTACGTCCGCGTGGCCCCGAACAAGACCGAGTGGCGTCCGTTCAACGCGCCGTCTCCCCTCGGTCGTGATGTCGATATGAAAGCGGGGGATGGCGGCGACATCGCCGTCGCCTCCATGTACGGCGATAACTACAGCACGTTATGGACCTTTGCGTTCCACACCGGGCCGGGCACGATCAAGATCCGTTGGCGGGCACAGTTGACCGCGGCGTCGGGCAAGGCGCGGCTCCGGGGTGTGACCAGCCCCCGCGCCGGGGCTGCCGTCGGTGTTGGCGTCGACGGCGCCGGCCCCTACGGCGGCCATGACGGTTGGATCGTCCGCGCCCGCAACGGCACCGTGCTCGTCGAACGTCATGTAGGCGCACCGGGCGACCAGGCGCTGAGCGCGATCGCTCGCGGCGCCACCGGGGGGTTCGTGGCCGTGGGCGAAGCGTCGACCGGGGCGGCGACCGTCGGTTGGGTAGTTGGCCTCGACGACAACCTGCGATCCACCTGGGAGCGCCACATCCCGCGCGGAAACAGCAGCATTTTGAGTGACGTACACGTGGGCGAAGGCGGCTCGCTGACCATGATCGGCGACACGCTGGCGACGGCCACCAACCGCGACCTGTGGGTGCTGCGGGCCGATCCGTGGGGGCGAGTGAAGTGTGCCGATATCGGCGCCTGCGCCAGTGAGGACGTCTACACGTGCGATGACGGCGATCCCTGCACGATAGACTCCTGCGACGCCGCCAAGGGGTGTGTGCACACGGGGTCGGCGACCGCGTGCCTCGAGCGTCCGTCATGTCCGGTGGCGACGGGCTGGAAGGACCCGCCTCCCGATCAGCGCGAACAGTTCGACGTGCTCTACGGCAAGGCCGCCGACCACGACGACGCAACGACGTTGGTGGATCTTGGCGATGGCCGCCTCCAGGCCGCAGGTTATACAGCCACGGGCTCGAGCTCGACCGAACACGCGTGGATGGTGCAGGCGACGCCATCGGGCGAAACCATCTGGGCCAGGACGTGGGGCGGCAACAAGGCCGATCGCTTCGTGGCCATCGCCCGCCATCCAGGCAGCGGCGTGGTCACCGCCGGCTGGTCCAAGTCCGCCCTCTTTGGCAACCGCGGCGGCGCCGATGGCTGGCTCACCCGCGTCGACGACAGCGGCACGATGTTGTGGACGCGCACCTTCGGCGGCGCTGACGAAGACTCGCTATGGGGCGTCGCCGTGGGGCGCAAAGGCGACGTCGCCGCGGTGGGTCGAACCCGCACAGGCAGCGCCGGGAGCGCGGACGGCTGGGTCGTGCGGACCGATGCCAGCGGCGCGCCTCGCTGGGGCAAGACCCTGGTGCGCGCTGGCGGCAAGAGCATCGATTACCTCTTCGACGTGACGATGATCGCCAAGGGAAAAGCGACCGAGCTGCTCGCGGTCGGCCACAGCAAGTCCACCGGCGGCGACAAGGGCTACAGCGCCAAGGGCGGCTTCGACGTTTGGTTGGTGCGTTTTGCCGACGACGGCAGCGTCCTGTGGGACCGCCGTTTCGGCACGGCCAAGGACGACTTTGCCCGCGATCTCGCGGCGACACCTGGCGGCGGTTTCGCGGTGACGGGCAGCTCGCTCGGCTTCGGTTTTGGCGACGCGATGCTGTGGCGTTTCGACAAGGAAGGGGACCTGTCGTGGCAGCGCAACTTCGGCGGCAAGAGCCTCGGGGATGAAGGGCATGCGTTGACGCGTCTGCCGTTGGGTGGCTTCGCTGTCGCCGGATTCACCGCTGCCAAGGGCGCTGGCAAACGCGATGGATGGATCGTGGTCACCGACGAGCAAGGCAAGGTCCGGTGGGACAGGACCATCGGCAAATCGAGCGATGAGCGGTTCGACGCGATCGTACCGCTGCGCCACGGCGGTTTTGGGCTCGCTGGCAGCCGACAGGCGCCCGACTCCCAGGCTTGGCTGGTCCGCACCAATCCGTGGGGCTATGCCGACTGCAAGAAAGCCGGCAGGTGCGCCCATAACGGGCCCGATCTGTGCGACGACGGCGTCAGCTGCACCCTCGACCTGTGCGACACCAAGACGGGCTGCACCCACACCGTCATCCCCGGCACCGGCACCTGTGGCCCGCTCAACACCAAGGACAAGGCCGCCGTGTCCTGCCTCGCCATCAAGAAAACAAACCCCGGCGCCAAATCCGGAACCTACTGGGTCACCGGCCATCCCGATTTCAAACAAGCGCCGATGAAGATGGCCTGCGACATGGACACCGATGGCGGCGGCTGGACGTTGCTGGTCGCACTCAGCCCCTGGAGCGTCCCGGGCAGCCTCGGCGGAAAATCCGACGCGCCTGGCAAACACTGCATCGACCAGTCACGCCTCACCGACAAGCTCGCGAACATGGGGCGCGGCGAAGTCTCGGTCCCGCTGGCCTGCGTTGACGTCAACCGACTCGCGGCCATGTCGCGCCATGCCGCCGCGTGGTTGGTGGAAACCGGCGCCGGCCTGGTCAAGGTCATCCCGGACGCCAAGACGATGAAGGACGCGCACTACACCCAGTTCGAGCCGTGGCTCGTGGGCGGCAAAGCATGGGTCGCCAAGTCGATGCAGCTCGCGCCCGGGGTGCGCATGCCGGTGTCGCAACCGCAGTGGCGAGCGATCGCGCCGGTCAGCCTGGCGACGATGAACACGCTCCGCAAAGGATGCGGCGCTGGCACCGACTGCGCCCTGATGCCGTTCAACGCGCTCGGCAAGCACCTGCACCTGCACCACTACACACACAGCCCCGCCGCCGGTTACGACGGTCGCGTGCCGCACTACAGCAAACTCTGGGTGCGTTGAAAGCGCGCTTTGATGAGAAAGCCGGGCTAGCTAGCGCCGTCGGAATTGCTTGAGGCGGAGTCCGTTGGCCGAATCCTCGATCAGCGCGTTGAAGCGCCGCTCACGCGTCTGCTCGCGTTTGGCGCTCATGATCCAGCCCCGGGTCTGCCTCCGATAGCTGGGCGGTTGCGCCTCGTGGAACGCCCAGGCGGCCGCGTTCACCTTGAATCTCGCCAACATCGCCTCCGTGAACTCGGGGTCGGAGGTTTGAGCCGAGTAGCCGCTGTTGGGGTGCACGTCTTTGTGCGCGTATGCGGCCAGGCCGGCAGGTTTCATGCGCCCGGCGGCAATCAGCTGCTCGACCTGATCGATGTTGCGTTTGCTCCAGACACTCCTGCGTTTTCGCGGGGTGAAGCGGATCATGTAGCTCTCCGTCCCGCGTGACTTGCGGATGCCGTCGATCCAGCCGTAGCAGAGCGCTTCGTCGACGGTCTCCTCCCACGTGACCGAGGGTCTGCCGGTCGCCTTCTTGTAGTAGCCAACCCAGAGGTGCTCCGCGGTGGCGTGATGGGCGTCCAGCCACGCATGAAAGTCGGCCTGGGGGGAAGAAAGTCGGGGCGGGCTCGTTCATCTCGTTGCCTGTCCAGGAGTTGTCTCGACGGTCTTGGCAGGTGCAAGTGGATCAAACCGCGTGTCCCGCTGCAAAACACATCGCTGGTGTGAAGCAGGACATCTTTGTTGGCGCCTTGTCGGCCGGTGAGCCGGTGCGCGAGCCCACGGACGATGTTAGGTTGCCGCCATGACGCGTCGGATCCCCCAGCTGCTCGCCGTGTTCCTCTTGTCCGTCAGCCCCTGGGCCGGCGGCTGCAGCGACGACAGCGCCAACTTGAGCCTCGCGGACGATACATCGGTCCTCGATTCGACCGACGACGGCGCCACAGGCGATGCAAGCGCACACGACGTTGTCACCCGGGATTCGGACGCCCTCGGGCCCGTCGATACCGTCGCCGCCAAGCCGTTTTGGATGCCCGACTCCGGCGGGTTCACGGTGCTCTTCCTCGATGTGGGTCAGGGCGACGCGATTGTGGTGATCTCCGATGACGGAACCACGATGCTTGTCGACGGCGGCCGCACCGAAAACCTGCTGGCTCAGCGCCTCAAGTCGATGCAATTGACCAGGCTCGATGTCGTGGTTGCCTCGCACGCCGACCTCGATCATATCGGCGGACTCGGAGCCGCGTTCGACGCGTTCGACGTCGGCACGGTGTATTGGAACGGCGCGAAGAAGGAGACGGCCAGCTTCATGGAGTTCCTCGACGACGCCACCAAGGAAGGGGCCAAGCTCATCGAGCCCAGGCGCGGCGAGTCGTTTAAGCTCGGGCCGCTCAAGGTCGAGGTCGTCCACCCCGGCAAGCTCTCCGGCAACCACAACGACGACTCCATCGTGCTCCAGACCGGATGTGCCGGGTCGTGGGTGCTGCTCACGGGCGACGCTGAGAATGCCGCCGAGAAGGAGATGCTCAACGAGTTCGGGGTCAGCGATATCGACGTGCTCAAGGTCGGCCATCACGGCAGCAAATCGGGGACTTCGCAGACGTTTATCGACGCGCTCAAACCCAAACACGCGATCATCAGCGCAGGAGTGACAAACGCCTACGGTCACCCCGATGCCGGCGTTATCGCAAGGCTCAAGAAGGCGGGCGCCAAGGTGCTCGAGACCGATATCGACGATGCCGATGACACGGTGATGATGACCGCGACCTGCAAAGGGCCGTACAGCTTCAGTCGGCCATTTTGGTAGGCCATTGCCGCACAATTTGGGGCGTTGCCTCGACCGGGAGAGCGCGTGAGCGACGTCTTGCATCAACTGATCGATATCCTGCGGCTCGAGCGCATCGAAGAGAACCTGTTTCGCGGCGCCAGCCAGGAGCTTGGTTGGGGGCGCGTTTTCGGCGGCCAGGTGCTCGGTCAGGCCTTGTCCGCTGCGCGCCAGACGGTGCCTGAGGGCCGCCAAGCCCATTCGCTGCACGCCTATTTCCTGCGGCCCGGCGCCACGGACCGACCAGTCGTCTACACCGTCGACCCGATCCGCGATGGCCGCAGCTTCACGACCCGCCGCGTCGTGGCCGTCCAGGGCGGCAAGGCGATCCTCAACCTCGCCGCGTCATTCCAAATCACCGAGGGCGGCTTCGACCACGCCCAGGCGATGCCCGAGGCACGCGAACCCGACGACCTGATGAACGAAAGGGAGCTCGGCCAACGCTACCTCGCGCGGCTTCCCGAAGCGGTGCTGAAGCAAATCCCACGCGGCCTTCGCGACCGGGCAACCGCCGAAAAACCCATCGAAATCCGCCCCATCAACCCGATGGATCCGGTCAAGCCGCCGGTGCGAGAGGCCCATCGCCAGGTGTGGCTGCGCGCGAATGGGGAGCTGCCCGACGACCCCGAAGTGCATCGCACGTTGCTCGCCTATGCCTCCGACTTTCACCTGCTGACCACGTCCCTGCAGCCCCACGGCGCGTCCTGGTTGACCCCCGGCGTGCAGGTCGCGAGCCTCGACCACGCGATGTGGTTTCACCGACCGTTTCGCATGGACGACTGGCTGCTCTACGACGTGACGAGCCCGTCGGCGAGCGGCGCGCGAGGCCTGGTTTCGGGGCGCTTCTTCACCCGTGACGGCGCGCTCGTCGCCTCGGTGATGCAAGAGGGCCTGATCCGCGACCGCCGCCGCTGACCGTAATTGCGCGCAATATCGCCACGGATGCTGGACCACCGCTGAATGCCCAGAGACCACCGGGTTAGCGTCATCCTGCCCGTCCGAAACGGCGGCGCATGGCTGACCGTCGCGCTGAATTCCGTGCTCGAAAACGCTGCGGTCGCCCAGGTCGTCGTGGTCGATGACGGGTCCACCGACGGCGCTGTCGAGGTCGCGGTTGGGTCCGCCGCAGATTCCCGGGTCGACGTGGTGTCGTTGCCCGAAACAGGCCTGCCAGGGGCGCTCAACGCCGGGCTCGAGGTCGCCAACCACGGGTTGATTGCGCGAATGGACGCCGATGACGTGTCGTGCCCCGGACGCATCGACGAGCAGGTCGCGCTTTGGGAGCAACCGGCCGATGAGAACGCGGTCGTCGGCTGCCAGGTGCGCCCCATCGCCGGTCGTGACGGCAAAGAAGAGCCCGGTCCGGGGTTTGCACGCTTCTGCGGGTGGCAGAACACCCTGCTGACACCGGTGGATCATCGCCGCGAACGGTTCATCGACACGCCCATCACCCACCCGACCATGCTCGCGTCGACACGCCTGCTTCGCGACCACGGCGGCTGGCGGGATGGGCCTTTCCAGGAAGACTACGACCTCTTTTTGCGCCTCATCGGTGCCGGCGTCCGGCTGCACAAGCTTGCAAAACGAGCCTACTGGTATCGCGACCACGGCGGCCGCTTCACCCGCACCGACGCGCGGTGTTCGCGACGCAACGTCATTCGCCTCAAGGCCGGCGCCCTGGCTCGGGACTGGCCCGCGCTGTCCACCGGATCGCAAGCATCCAGCCGCGCCGTTCAAATCATCGGCGCTGGCGACGACGCCAAGCGGACCTGCGACGCACTGCGGGACAACGGAATCGACGTAGCCCGGTTCTTCGACGTCAATCCGCGCCGCATCGGGGCCAAGGTCCGCGGCGTGCCCGTCGTGGCGCACAGTCTTTTGTCCGAATTCGCCGGCTCGCCCACGTTGGTCGCCATCGTCAGGCAGGGGGCCCGGCAGCAGATCCGCGCCGAGCTGACCGTCATGGGCTGGCACGAAGGTCGCGATTGGTTGTTCGTGGCGTGACCCGCGGCGGTCCGATCCGGAGTCAGACCCGGCGTTTGGCTTCCTGTTTCCAGCGATCGGTCGCCATCCGGTCGAGCATCTCGCGCATCCAGTCGCCGTAGCGGTCTTCGAGGATGGCGCGGCGGGCCTCGCGGCTCAGGTGCAGGTAAAACGCCAGGTTGTGCACCGTGAGGACGTGCGGGCCGAGGGCCTCGTTGCTCGACCACAAGTGGCGGATGTAGGCCCGGCTGAAGTGGTGCACGGGGCTGTAGTCGCCGCAGGGATCGAGCGGGCGGTCGTCGGTGCGGAAGAACGTGTTCTTGATGTAGAAGCCGCCGTCGAGCGTGAACACCTTGCCGTGGCGAGCGTTGCGGCTGGGCAGCACGCAGTCGAACTGGTCGACACCCATGGCGATGCATCGCAGCAGGTCAGCGGGGCGGCCAACGCCCATCAGGTAGCGGGCGCGGTCGGTGGGCATCTGGGCTGCGGTGTGCGCGCAGGCCTCGTACATCGTGTCCATATCTTCGCCGACGCTCAGTCCGCCGATCGCAAAGCCTTCACAGGGACGCGAGCAGATCTCCTCGACGTGGCGGGTGCGCAGCGCATGGTCGGTTCCGCCCTGCACGATGCCGTACAACGCGACGTCACCAGGGCGCTTGCGGGCGGCGAGGCAGCGGTCCAGCCATGCGGTCGTGCGGTTCATCGCGCGGGTCATGGTGCGGCTGTCGGCGCCCGCGGGTGGGCACTCGTCAAAGGCCATCGCGATATCGCTGCCAAAGTCTTCTTGCAGGCCAATGGCGGTCTCGGCGTCGAGCACAAACCGTTGGCCGTCGATGTGACTCTGAAAGACGGCTCCCTCGTCGGTGACTTTGCGCGTGCGGCTTAGCGAAAACACCTGGTAGCCACCCGAATCGGTGAGGATCGGGCGGTCCCACGCCATCATCTTGTGCAGGCCGCCGAGGTGGCGAATCGTGTCGCGGCCGGGGCGGATCATCAGGTGGTACGTGTTGCTCAGCATGATCTGCGCGCCGAGGTCGCGGAGGTCGCGCGGACGGACAGCGCTCTTGACCGCGCCCTGGGTGCCGACGGGCATGAAGATCGGCGTCTGGATCGTGCCGCGCGAGGTCTCGATGGTTGCCGCGCGGGCCCCCGATTGGGCGCAGACGTGGTCGAGCTTGAATCGGTACATGCGGAGTCTGGCCTGGGAGCTTGGGCGGCCGGCCGATCAGCCGAGAAAGCGCGTCACGTCGTCGACGGATTTGCCGCGTCGGCCCTCGAGGGGCGCGACGGGGTGGCCGATGAAGAGCGCGGCGACAAGCTCCTCGCCCGCGGGTTGGCCGAGGAATCTGCGGACCGGGTCGCGCTCAAACACCTTGCTCGTCGACCACTGGCAGACAAGGCCGCGTGCCGTCGCCGCGAGCTGCATATTCTGAACGGCGCAGGCGGTTGCCGCGTAGTCCTCGCGGTCGAGGCCGGGGTTTTCGGGCGAGGTCACGTACGTAACGACGACGATGGCGCCGGCTTGTTCGGCTCGTCGCAGGAACTTGCGCTTCTTGGTCTCCAACTTCACGTCGGACGCCACGTCGGGCTTGCGCATCGAATCGAGCGCTTCCCCGACCGCGTTGGCCAGGCCGATCCGCTGCTCGCCGAGCGCCACGACGAAGCGCCACGGCTCTGTGTGGCGGTGATTGGGGGCCCAGACGGCTGCTTGAATCAGGTCGTGCACCGTCTCGCGCGAAACGGGCGTGCCATCGTACTGCTTGTGGGTGCGCCGGGTGCGGATCGCTTCGTCTACATGCATCGCGCGGGGTCCTTAGCCGTGGGCGGCGAGGAAGTAAACCGTGAGCGCGAAAACCGTGATCAGGGACGCGGTCTCCACCCAGTTGACCTTGCCGTCGTCTTGCACCGATTTCCAGAGCATCAGCATCGGCGCGAAGGCCAGCAAGACGACGCTGGTGGTCTCGAGATCGATGGCAAGGACGCCGCCATTGGGCAACGTGGGGACGACGCCGGTGTCGCCGAAGATCGCGACCAGGATCAGGGCGACAGGCAAGACCACGAACGGCACCTGGGTCACCTGTCCCGAGGCGCTTGCGAGGGCGATATCGTACGTCCCCTTGGCGTGCGCGCTGATGATCATGACGAACGCGCCGGACGCCGCGAAGACGCTGAGGATCAGGGCGCCGACCATCTCCGACCAGCCCGCAGCGGTCAGGCCATTGACCAGCACATCGGCGAAGTCGCCAACCGCATGACCACCGACCACACTCGTCGCGACACCCAGCGCGCCAAAACCGATGATCTTGCCCCAGGAAGGTGCGTCGGCCGGTGGCGATGAGTTGTCCGCCGAACCCGTCTGGATCGTATCGGCGTCGCCACCGCCAGCGAACCGCTTGACGAGGCGCATGACGGCGACGACCTCGACGAAGAGCAACGCACCTCCGAGCACATAGAGGTCGCGCGACCCGAAGCCCTCGCCCTTGTGCGCGCCGCTTTCGAAGACGTTGATGAGCACCATCAACAGGCCGGTGCTGAGGAAGACGCCGGCCGCCGCGGCGTAGAGATCGGTCGACAGGCGGACGAGCGGCTCGGGCAAGCGCGCATCGCCGTGTTCATCGCGCGGCAACATCAGGCAATAGACGCCAAATGCGAGCGCACCGACGTGCAAGGTGAGCATGGTGACGACGAAGCCGACGCGCGGTTCGACGGCCAGGACGAACGCCAACATCACGAGCTCGGGAACGTTGCTTGCAAGTCCCGCCATGGTGCCCGCGACGAACGCGTTCCACCGCAGCCTTTTGCCGATGCCCTCGACCGCCTTGATCATCGCCTCGCAGGAGCCGAAGACGACCGCCAGCCCGCCGACGGCCAGCATCCCCGCATGCAACCACCCCGGCGCGCTGTGGCCGAGCGCGTGAGCCGCCCCGATGACGGCACCGCCCCCGACCAATTGGCCGATCCAAGTCTTGCCGCCGCCGCCGCCGCCCGCCATTAGTGGTCCGTTTCTTGCGTGTTGATGAATTGCCGGTCGTACGTCGGACCACTAACTTTCATTTGCAAGGGGCCTCGCGGGGGAGGCCCCTCGGCCCGCGTTGTTTGGCGGCAGTGGGCGTCGTTTTCGTGCCTCACCCCAACCTCCGCTGCGCGGCTGTTCTCGTTGCCGTCAACTGTTCGTTTCCTACGCAACGACACACCAGTGGTCCGTTTCTTGCGTGTTGATGGGTCGATGACCCGTGCCGATGCAGCGGCAAGGTAACGCACCGTGAGCACCCGGAGAAGGCACAGCAGCTTGGGCCGAGATCCTGGATTCAGCGGCCGAAGCGGGCGATCAGGTCGGTGCGTGGTGTCGTTTCGGAGGCGTCGCCGGGCCGGGCGCGTCCGTTGCGCCAAAGCACCGCGGATTCCATCGCCAATGCGGCGAGGAGAAGGGCGAGGGCGAGGGGCCAACCGGGCGCGCGTGGAGGTCGACTCTGGCCGTCCTTTCGAGTCGCTGGCGCTTGCCAACGGGCCGGGTCGTCGACGGCGCTGGTCACCGATTCGCGGGGATCGACGACGACGGCGAGCGGTCGGTCGCTCCATACGGCGTTGGCGCCCTTTTCGACGACGCGGTACGGGCCCGGTTCCAGCAGATTGCGGACATGCCAGCGTTGCGGAGCTTGTTGCGTGGCGTCGAGCTCCATGACCACCGGGCCGTCGCTGTTGATGCGATGCACGGCGAGCTTCTCAGCGCTCTCGTGGCGGTCGAAAACGGCGGTCGCTCCGACCTGCACGGCGCCGCGGGACGCGTCGGCTCCCCGTCCAGCCAGGTGTTCGACGACGCGCAGGATGAGCGGCATGAAGCCGGGTTGCAGGGCGGCGTCCGACCAGTCGAGGTCGAGAGTTGTGGTCCAGAGCGCGACCCGTCCAGCTCCGCGGCGGCCGACGAGCAGGGCTGGCGCGCCGTCGGCATACTGGGCGACCGTGTCCTCACCGACGGTGGGGCTGGGCACGACGAGGAGGTGTTCGCGTGTCGAGGCCTTGGCAAGCGCGTCGATCGCGTCGTCGGCGAGGGAGTCACGCAGAGCCTCGGCCGCTCCGGTGGTGGCGAGTTGGACGGCGGCCTTGCCAGTTGCGCGTGCTCTGCCCGTGTTCGCGGCGGTCTCTCGTCTGCCCATCACGTCCCAGGGCAACAGGCGTGTGTGCCACGCGGCCTCGTCGGCCGGCATGCCATCGCCCGCGGTGACGAGCACGCCGGCGCCCGCTTCCATGCGCTTTTCGATGGTCTTGACCGTGGCCGTTGCGAGCTCGGTGACGTTGGCGAGGACGATGACGTCGAATCGCGACAGATCCGTGTTGGCGAGGTCAGGCAGCTGCAGCACCGTCACCGACATGCTGCCCGCTCGTTCAGCCCCGAGTCGGAGCGCGTTGGCGGCGAAGAACACCTCGTCTTCGCGCGGCACAGGCCGAGGCGAACCGTCGACAAGCGCCACGCTGATGGCGTCGTCACCGGCGAGTCGTACGTGCGCGATATTGTCTGCCAGCAGATCATCGTCGGGCAGCGTGATGGCGGCGGTTTCAGCGGCGGTCGCCACGATAATGGAGCGCTCGGTTGTCTGACCGGGGGCGAGCTCCAGCCAGCGTTTCACCTCGCGCTCCCCGGCGGTGATGGTTACGTGGCCGGCGAACGCCTTGGTGCCCTCGTGTTTCACGCCGAAAGCGATCCGCACGTGATGAGGCCCGCGCTCGGGCGCAGGACTGGCCGTGGCGTTGACGATCGAGGTGTTGCTCGCCGGGCCATCCGAGAACGCCTCGCCGAGCAGCTGGATCCCGGAACGCAGCTCGCCGCGTGGCGCCAGGGGTGGCCAGGCGGGGGCCTGGAAGTCGGAAAGGACGACGATGCGACGATCCGACAGAGGCGCCGCCACGAGCAGGCGTTGCGCGATGGCGAGGGCGTTGGCGGCATCATCACCGCGCGGATGGGGCTTCATGCGGCTCACGTCGGCTGCGACCGCCGTCAACTCGGCTGTTGCCCGGCGTTGCAGCGCGCGGGCCGGAAAACCGGACGCCACGACGGCAGCCATCGACCCCAGCGGCAGCAGGCGCAGCAGCTCAACCGCCCGATCCCGTGCGCCGTCGAGCCGCGTCTTGCCCCGGGCGTCGCGCGTTGCCATCGACATCGAGTCATCGACCACCACAACCAGGGCCACGGGCTCGCTGCCGGCGATCGCCGCTGATGGTGACGTCAGGCTTGGCACCAGCGGCTTGGCGAGCACGATCGCAACCAGCGCACATGCAGCGATTCGCAGGGCCAGCAGCGCGCGTTCCCGCAGGCGGATGGCGCGAGCGCGTTGGGGATTGCGGGCCAAGATGAACGCGAGCGCCGAGAACTGGACCGTTGGCGCGCGGCGACGCCCCAGAAAGTGAATCGCGACCGGCAACAAGGCGCCGAGCAGGCCGACCAGCATCCACGGGCGCGCGAAGTCGATCACGCGCGCCTCCGCCACCCGCCCGGCTGTCGTCCGGCGCGGCCCAGTACCCGGAAAACTGAGCGCAAGTGCATGTCCGTCCCGACGCCGAGATCGACGAGTTGGTGACGAAGCCCGGCTTGCACGGCGCGGTCTCGAACGTCGGCGATGTGGGCCTGCATGAGCTCGCTGTAGGTCGCCCGCATGGCGCGGGGATCGATCAGGTCGCGACGGTCGGTCTCGCCACAATGCAGCTGCACGGCCCCGTCGAACGCGAGATCCAGCTCACGCGGGTGCAAACATTGCAGGACCATCACCTGCGGCCCGACGCGACGAAGCTGGGCCAGGGGCGCCAAGACGGCTGCTGGTTCGCCGAGCAAGTCCGACACGGCGACCACAGCGCCACGTCGTTCCGGACCCCGCAGCAGCCGCCTGTCCAACCCGTCAAAGCCGGTGGGGCCCTGGGCCTCCAGTCCCGCCAGCGCATCGAGCACGCGTCGCAAGTGCGCTTCGCCGCCCGAGGCCATGAGGTCCAGCGGGCGCCCGGCAAACGTCAGCCCGATCGCGTCACCACGCCGCACCACGAGCATCGCCAGCGCGGCACACAGCAGCTTGATGGCGCCGAGTTTGTCGACAGCAGCACCGCCGTCTGCCCCCGACCCGCCGGCGCTCCGGATGGCGCCCGAGTCGTCGCTGTGAATGTCCATCGATGATGAGGTGTCGACCAGCAGCGTGATCGATGCGTGCGCTTCCTGTTCGAAACGCTTGACGTAGTAGCGGTCGTTGCGCGCATACGCCCGCCAGTCGAGATGTCTCAGGTCGTCGCCTGGGCCGTATTCGCGATGTTCAGCGAACTCGATTCCACCACCGCGTCGGGCCGCGCGATGCACCCCGCCGGGAGCGCCGTCGACCGTTCGCATCGGGGAAGGAGCCACGCCGCCAAGTCGGGCCAGCACCGCCGCCGCTTCGGCCGCCAACCGATCGGACGCCCGCGTCGATTCGTTCATCGGCCGGTGGGTGAGGACCGCATCACGAGCTGCTTGACGATGGCGCTGGCCGACATCCCTTCGGCCTCGGCCCGGAAGCTCGGCACGATGCGATGCGCCATTGTCGGCACGGCGAGTTGGCGCACATCGTCCAGCGTGACCGTGCCCCGGCCATCGAGCACGGCGCGCGCCTTCGCCCCAACGATCAGCCATTGGGAAGCACGTGGCGACGCACCAAGCGCGATCAACGGCTTGAGCGACGCCGGACACCGGTCGTCTTCGGGGCGGCTCGCTCGCACCAGGGAAACGGCGTAATCGATCACATGATCAGCGACCGGCACCGCGCGCACGAGCTGTTGAATCCGCAAGACCTCGGCACGACGGATCACCGGCTCGGCCGTCGCGGTCTGTCCCGACGTGGTTCGACGGACGATCTCGCGCTCTTGCTCCGCGCTTGGATACTTGACCTCGATGGCCAACATGAAGCGGTCGAGCTGCGCTTCGGGCAACGGGTACGTGCCGTGCTGCTCGATCGGGTTTTGGGTCGCCAGCACCAGGAACGGGTCTTCCAGAGTCAGGGTCTTGCCGCCCGCGGTGACCTCCCGCTCTTGCATGGCCTGCAGCAAGGCGGCCTGGGTCTTGGGCGGGGTCCGGTTGAGCTCGTCGGCCAACAAGATGTGCGTGAACACGGGCCCGCGCACGAATCGATAGTGGCGATGGCCGGTGGCGCGCTCTTCTTCGAGGACCTCGGTGCCGGTCACGTCCGACGGCATCATGTCCGGCGTGAACTGGATGCGTGAAAACTCGAGCTGCACGGCGCGCGCGAGGGTCGAAATCAGCAACGTCTTGGCGAGACCTGGCACGCCGATGGCGAGCGCGTGTCCGTCGGAGAACAGCGCGGTCAAGAGCAGCTGGACGACCTCGTCCTGGCCGACCACGTGGCGCGCGATCTCGTCGCGGATGCGCTGGGCGGCAGCGGCGGCGAAATCGAGCGCCTGCAAATCGTCCATCGCGGCGGGATCGATGTCGCTGTGCTGCGCCGGCTTGGGGCGCGCCGAATCGATCGGGCGGGCCGCATCGATGGGCGTGACGTCAGCCATGCTTTGCTACTCCGCTCGCTTGTCGTCGCGGGTCAGGAACGTGACGCCCAGGTTCACCGTCGGCCCGATCCCGGGCGACGACGATCGCGCCACAATGGCATACCCCAAATGCAGGAACGGCGCGAGAGACTTGCTGGCCCGCCACACCGCGCGGATTCCGGGTTCCACGGCGAAAAACATCTCCGCATCGTCGTCTCCCCACGTCATCGCACCCGCAGCCAAGGCGCCGCGAAGCCACCAGGAGCCGTGGTCCAAGAAGCGCACGGACGGTCGGGCGAAGACCGCTCCAAACGACATGGGCTTGCCGATTCGGGTGCCGACGACCCCGACCAAATCCACCCGCAACACCGAACGCGCGTTCATGACCGCGGCGATGGTCCCGCCAACGGCGCCTCCGGTTGGGATCGCGAACGCGCCAAGTTCAACAGTGACGTCGCCGGCCTTGTCCCGCGAGCTTCGTTTCGGCGGTGGGAAACGCGGCAGGTCACCGGCCGTCACAGGTTCGGGCAAGGGCGCCGGTTTCGGCATCTTCTTGGGCTGCAGGTCGAGCTTGCCTGCGTGGACCTTGAGCCACGCGGCGGACCAATCAGCGTAGACGGCGGGCGCGGTCGTCGAACGGGCGAGGCGATGACGATTGGGGTTGAGCGCGATCCATCTCGAGAAGGCCTCACGAGCCATGGCGTGGCGGTCCATCTTCGCGGCGGCGACGGCGAGCATGCGGTGGTGTTCGGCGGCCTTGGTGGCGTCATTGGGCAGCGCGGCGCTCTCGAGGCGCTCGATCACGCAAACCATGTCGCCCGCCGCATAACAGCGCGCCGCCTTGCTCAGCGCATTGGGGGCGGCTTCAGCGCTGTCGGGGATGGCGACGGACAGCACGATTGCGAACGCGAGCAGACGCAGACACAAGTTTGCGGGCCACGAAACGGCCGGCCAAGCAGGTGCGCGCGCGTCGGAGCGAGAGATGAACGTGTCAGGGCGCCGGAGGAACATGGGCCCCAAGTTGCGGTGTGGAAAAGCGGGGAGGATCGCCGGCTACGCGGGGAATTCCTTGTCCAGCGCCTTGCCGATCTGGTCTTTGACCATGCCCTTGGCCATCTTCGCGGCGAAACCAACGAGATTGAGCTGCACGTGAACGTGGTCTTCGTTGGCGGTGAACGTGCCCTTGAAGTACTTGCCGCTCGCCGTCGCGGTGTTGCCGTTCCAATCGAGCGTCTTGACGAGGTCGGGCTTGCGGGACTGGAAGCCGTCCATCAGCGACTGCAGCTTCGAGAGGGCGACCACGCCGCCGAGCGAGTGGTTGCGCTTGATATCGATGTCGGCCATGGCGTCTCCTTTGGCGTGGGCGGCTGTGTCGAGCCGCAGCGAGTGGACGATCGGCCTGCGGTTGTGCCGCGCCCGCCCGATCCCGTCAAGGCCTACCACGATCGAGGCCAAGCACGGTTTGGCCCGCCTTTCGAGGCCCGTCTGCCTCCCAAGTCCGCGTTGAGGCACGACTATCGTCCGCGGCCAGTTGTCGCTCCCAGCGCGCCCTGCTAGGTTCCGCCCGACCGTTGGGATGATGCCTTTGAGCGCTCTTGCTGGGGCCGCAATCCCGACACGAAATACGTCCTGCAACCCGTCTGAAACGCCCACAAGAGGAACGTCATGTTGAACAAAGCTCTGCATCACCTGCGCAAGAACAGCCCCGTCATGCACGCGGAGGCCCACTGCGACGGCCCCTGCGGCGTCTACGATCCGGCCTCGATCCGCATCGCCGCTGAAGCCGCGGTGTCGATGACCAAGAAGATCCTCGCGCTGACGCCGCCCGACGCGTCCGACGCCGGCGCGATGGCCGCATACCTCAACACGCTGTCCCGCTACGTCACCATCAAGGAGCAGCAGGCCCACCTCGCGAAGGAAGAGCTGCTCGTGCTCTGGACCGACTACTTCAAGCCGCACCACCTCGAGGCCTACCCGAACCTGCACGACACGTTCTGGAAAGCCGCCAAGCTGTGCTCGTCGGTCAAGGTCGAAGTCAGCGCCGTACACGCGGGCGAGCTCATGGACGCCGTCAAGGAGATCCACGAGATCTTCTGGGCCACCAAGGGTCGCGACATCGCCTGGTACACAGCTTCCTGAGCCCCGATTCCTCCTCCGATCCCGCCGCTCCCGGCACCATCCCCGCAGCCGGCCTGCGCGAGCTCATCGCGTGGTTGCTGCGTCGACGCATTCGTGTCCGGGTCAGCGGCCGATCGATGTTGCCGCTCCTCGCGGACGGCGACGAAGTGCTCGCGGACCGCATCGTTGATTGGCAGATCGGCGATGTCGTCGTCGCGCGTCACCCCTTCATCGCCACCACTCACCTCGTCAAGCAAGTGCAGGCCTTCGACGCTGAAGGCCGCGCAAAACTCGTCGGCTGCAACCCCAGCGAAAGCACCGACAGCCGCAGTTTCGGCAACGTACCCGCCGATCTCTGGGTCGGCCGCGTCCGCAGCCGCCTGCCGACATCCTGAAGCGCCATCGCAATGCTGACCCTCCTCTCCGGGCTTGCTGCAGGCGCCGCCCACGTGGTGAGCGGACCGGACCACCTGGCCGCGCTCGCGCCAATCGCCATCGATCATCCCGGACGCGCCGCCGCAATCGGTGGACGTTGGGGCCTCGGGCACGGCGCCGGCGTCGCTGTCATCGGCGGCCTGGGGGTGTGGGCGCGCGACCTGATCGACACCGAAGCCTTATCCGCCTGGGCCGAGTACTCCGTCGGCTTCCTGCTAATCGCGCTCGGCGCATGGGCGCTGTGGAAGGCGCGTCGTATGGTCATCCACGACCACGGCCACGACCACGTGCATCGCCACGCTGCAGACGAGGCCGGATGTCACGAGCACGACATCGGTACGCCACATACCCTCGATGACGCCGCCACTTCGAGCGAGGGCGCTTCGGGGGCCCACTCGCATCACCACGCGCACCTGCACGTTCACGCTTCCGCCTCCGACCACGACGCGCCCGACGCTCATTCGCGCCACGGCCGTACCGCATTCCTGGTCGGACTCGTTCACGGTGCCGCGGGCGCGGGCCATCTGTTCGGGGTGCTGCCGTCGCTGTTGCTGCCCAAAGACGAAGCGATTATCTACCTGGTCGCCTACGTCGTTGCCGCCGTCGCTGCGATGGCTGGGTTTGGCGGGATCCTCGGCGTGCTCGCACGACGCGGTAGTCCATCCGCCGTGCGCACGTTGATGATCGTATCCGCCTGCACCGCGATCGTGGTCGGTGGCATGTGGCTGGTCACCGCGCAACCGGCATAAGAGGCCGGGTCGAGATGCGCCGAATCAACCGTTCTTGACTTCGACCGGTGGCGGCTTGCGGTACGCGCGAAAGAAGCCGATGCGACGCCCCTCGCGGAAGATCTCGCCAAACAGCACCGATTCGCCCAGCGTCCCCTTGAGCACATGACGGTCGGTCTTGGCGTCCTTCGCAGCCGCGCAGTCGGGGTGCTTGAGGTCGAAAGTCAGCGAAAACGTCGTGCCTTTCAGATCGCCTTTGCAGATGCGGTACGAGCGCTCGCCATTGACGGTCTTCACGACCAGGTCGCCTTCCAACCCCTCGGGCGGCATCTGGACCGTGACCGTGTGGGCGAGGAATGGGCCGACATCCATCGTGCCAGACCACCCGCCGGCAAATGGCGATCCACATCCGGCAAGCACGCCGATACACAGCGCGACGAGCGTCATTCCGATCGTCTTTGAAGCGTGCGTTATCATCTTCGAAGCGTACATGTGGCCTCCGCAAGCGCGTGCCGGTCACTCTAGCAGCGCTGCCGACCGCTTCCAGAAACCGCGCCTACCGCATGAGAAACCGCGTCACTCCTCGCGTTGTTCCCCGTCGCTGATGCGAATGTCCGGGCCTGCCAATGGGCTCTACGGCGTCGTCAACGTGCCGGCCTTGGGCGACCAGAAGCTGCCCTTGCCGGTCTTGATGAGCACCCGATAGCGGTAGGTCGTGCCCGCCTTGAGCCCCGTAACGGCGTGACTGCCCGCACCCGCCTTGGGTGTGCCGACCGATTTGTGGTGCTGCCAACCGGTGGTCTTCGCGCCAGCATCCTTGGTGCCCCAGTACACGGTCATCGCCGCGCCCTTGCCGCCGGGATCGACGACCTTGAAGCCGAGCGTCGCGCCGTTGTTGCCGATCGTGGACGCCGTCGTTGTCGCCACCTCCGCCTCGTACGGCAGATACGTGCGCATCGGGTCTTGCAGCCATGGCGGCAGGTGTTTGACCTTGTCGCGGCACCCAGCCTTGGAAACCGGCATCGCCCACGCGGCGAAGAACTTGCCGAGATCCCGGCCGACCGCCTGCGAATAGCGCACACACCAGGTGTCGTGCTTCTGTTGGGCGCTCTTGGGGACCGATTTGCTCGGGATGGTGTAGTAGCCGCCAAACACCTTCTTGTACGAGCTCCAGCCAAAGCCCTTCGCGAGCTGGAGGTACATCTGCAGCGAGCCCCACGTCGACCACGCCGCATAAGTCGCGCCCTTTTTCACGAAATCCTGAACCAGCTGCGTGCTCTTGGGCGGGAACGCATTGCCGTGGCAGGCGCCGTTCTTGGCGACCTTCTCGCAGGAATGCACCGACCAGAGGTTGACCGACACCTCGGTCGTCTTGGGGATGACCCAGTCGCGGTTTTGGAAGTTGTGGCCGATCTCGTGGAACATGCCCCAGTCGCCCGATTTGCGGACCTTTGCCACGTTCAGCCAGCCGCCCGCAGACGCGATGTGGCCCATGATCGGGTAGCCGCTGTGCAGCCAGCCCGCGCTGATTTGCCGATCTGCCACAGTTCTTTCGCCGCGCGCGCGACCGTTGGGCAACGCCGCCAGGTCATAGCTGGCCACCATCACCTCGTCCCACAGCTTGGTCACCGCCGCGGGATCGTCGAGCTTGCGAACCAGGGACGCCGGGACCGTCAACACCATGTGTTTGCCTTCGATCTCGGCCCACGGCACCGGACGCGCCCGAACGCTGGCCTTCCACTGGGCGACCGACGTCGTGCCCGCTTTGAAATACGGCGATTCGTAGCCACCGCTGATCGTCACCTTCACGTTGCCGAGCTTCAGCCCGGGTGGAACGGCGACATAGATGGGTCCACCGAACACGTTGCCGACCTCATTGACCGCCTTCGTCAGCGGCCACGAGCGGGTGATCCGCGGCATCCGCCACCACGATGTCTTGCCCCACAACGAGTCGGAATGGGCGCCTACGAGCACGCGCAGGCCCTTGTTGGCGACCGCAGCGGCAATCGTCACCCGAACCACCTGCCCTGGACCTGCGTACCGCCCGGTCGAAAAGCGCCGGTGACCCTTTGCACCGCTGTAGCCGAAGCGGTGGTGCAGCCCGGTGAAGGTCCCATTGACCGTGAGCGTGACGTCCTTCTTCTTGGCGCCCGCGCCGATCGCGCCGGGGAAGTCCTTGGCGGCTGCGTGGGCCCAGAGCTTGTTGGCCGGCAAGCTGGACGCGCGACGCTCATCGATGCTCACCGACAGCACAGCGAGCGGTGTCTTGTCTCGGACGACCGGCTTTTTCTTGGTTGGGATGACCGGGCCCCAGGTCTTGGCGTAGTGCCCTTGGAAGGTCAGCGCGTCCTTGTAGAAGTCGACGAAACCAGGCGGCAACACACGCACGGCATCGGCGGCGACATTGGCGGCGAGCTTGCGCTGGTCGAGCGTCAGGTTGGCGAGCTTTCGCACATGCAGCGTCGCGACTTGCAGCGACACCCACGCGTTGAACCATGGATGAAGCGGCGTCTTGGGTACGTCGACCTTCGTCGGGCCGGTCCACGACGATGTGTAGGTGATCCCCATCGGGTTGAGCCATGCATTGCCCGGGTACTTCAACGG
>Ga0209992_10000663_pt1 | contig 43488 bp, 40 predicted proteins | sample 2SBtaG_2_FD_182564 | JGI IMG/M metagenome (GOLD analysis project Ga0209992, IMG submission 182564) | Deep subsurface microbial communities from Kolumbo volcano to uncover new lineages of life (NeLLi) - 2SBTROV12_ACTIVE470 metaG (SPAdes)... | ecosystem: Environmental > Aquatic > Marine >...
ATTCTGAGAGAGTACACATCCATGCCCGTGCTGCTGGTCATTTACCAGCAATCAGTACCGTAGTTTCGCTGATTCGAACGCACAACTGACACCCATTTGACCATTTTCGCATGAACTGGTGGGAATCAATACTTCTCGGATTTGTTCAGGGACTGACTGAGTTTTTACCGGTCTCCTCATCCGGACACCTCGTTTTGGGTCAGCACCTTCTCGGTCTTCAGTCAACCGAAGGAGATGTGCTCTTTGAGGTACTCCTGCATTTCGGCACAATCATGAGTGTGTTCTGGGTGTATCGAAACCGAATTTGGACGCTCACTTCGGGATTTCTGTCGAGGCTCGTTCATGTCAGTGATTGGGGCGAATCATATACGGAGGATGGTCAATTCCGTCTCGGCGTGATGATTCTGATCACAATGGTCCCAACTCTCGTCGTTTATGTGCTGTGGGGGGAGTACTTGGAGTCGGCATTTTCCTCACCAAAACTCGCTGCCGGAATGCTGCTGGTGACAGGAACGTTGCTCATGCTGACAAGATTGAGGAAATCGCCATCTGGCAACCTCACGGCGCCCAAAAGTTTTCTGATCGGAGTCGCTCAGGCAGCGGCTATGATTCCAGGTATTTCGCGTTCGGGTGCTACCATCTGCACGGCAATATATCAGGATGTCGAGCCCACAAAGGCGGCTGACTTTTCGTTCCTGATTCTACTTCCGGTTGTTCTTGGCGCCACAATTATCAAGGTTGGTGAAGCATTGGCCGGTTTCCGGGAGGCCGAATGGGGCATTCTGCTCCTTGGCACTTTCGTGGCGTTCGTTTCGGGCATTATTGCCATCAAACTTGTCCTCGAAGCGGTCCGGAAAGGTCAACTACAGTATTTCGCCGTGTACTGCTTCCTAGCGGGCGGAATAGGCCTTTATTTGCTCTGAGAGCGATTTTTCTGTCTCAATTTGATAAAAAACCCCTTAAGAATTGGCGGTCACGCCCGATAACAGACATGTGAGATTGCGCGAGCGCTCACTTTCTACCAATTGTCTGATATCCAGCACGTTCAAGGGGTTTTCGAATGAAGTATCGCATCTATGTTGTCGACGACGACCGGCACTATGCCAGGATGTTGAGCTATCGTCTCGACAAAAATGCGAATTACCACGTGAAAGTCTTTCACAGTGGTGAAGAGGTAATTAAAAACCTCGATGATAAACCGGATCTGATGCTGCTCGATATCATGATGCCGGGAATAGATGGTGTAGAAGTGCTCCGTCAGATGGTAACGCGCATGCCTGAAGTCCCTGTGATCATGGTTTCAGCTCAGGGCGTAATCGATACCGCTGTCGAAGCCATGAAAATTGGTGCCTACGACTATATCACGAAGGGTCAGGACGATCTGGTGAAGCTGGACTCGATTGTTCGCAACGTACTGGAGAAAGTATCCCTCGAAAGGGAAGTCGAAACGCTGCGTTCAGAAGTAAGCGAGAAGTATCAGATCAAAGGCATGATCGGTGATTCACCGGCTATGCAGGAAGTTTATCGCATGATCCAGAAGGCAACTCGCGGCGATTTGACCGTGGCCATCCAGGGTGAAAGCGGTACGGGTAAAGAGCTCGTTGCGAAAGCCATTCACTACGCGTCTGGTCGCAAGCGCGGACCATTTATTGTCGTCAACTGCGCAGCCATTCCTCGCGACCTGATGGAGAGCGAGTTTTTCGGTCACGAGAAAGGATCCTTCACCGGTGCCCATGCCCGAAAAATCGGAAAGTTTGAGCAGGCTGACGGTGGCACCATTTTTCTGGATGAGATCGGTGAACTGAACCTTGACTTACAGGCCAAGCTGCTCCGTGCTCTTCAGGAAGGTGAGATCACCCGTGTCGGCGGCAGCGACACAATCGAATTCAATGCTCGTGTTATCAGTGCGACGAATCGCAATGTAATCACGATGATCAAGGACGGTACGTTTCGGGAAGACCTGTACTACCGTCTGTTCCAGTTTCCTCTCCCGCTTCCGCCACTTCGCGAACGAGGACAGGACCTGCTGCTCCTATCAAATTACTTTTTCCGCGAGTACACGAAAGCACATGCTGATTTCAAGGGCAAAAAACTTTCAACCCACGCTCGTCGAGCTATCGAAAATCACTCCTGGCCGGGTAATGTGCGTGAATTGAAAAGCGCCATCGAACGCGCCATACTCCTGAGCGACGCTCCGGAAATCAGTGCCGCCGACTTGATGATTGCCAACGTCAACTCCATTTCGCCGTGGGCAGATCGAATGACGCTGGCTGAAGCAGCCGTCACGAATTTCAAATCGCCGTCTCGGCACAGCACGCAACCTGAGCCACCTTCCGTCAGTACACCGGATTCAGGAGACGACTTCGATGACCATGTCTCCCAGGAAGACCCTGTTTCTTTGGAAGACGGGGATGGCGGAATCGTTTCGCTTGAAGAACTCAAACATCGTGCGGTCGAACGTGCGTACCGACTTTGTGACCACAATGTGGATCGTGCAGCGGTAGAATTGGGCATCGGGCGGGCAACCATGTATCGACTTCTGAAGAAGTTCGACATCATGGATTAGTCGCTCCCTTCCGGGGAAATGGAGAAGGCGTCCCGCTTCACAAAAGCAAACGGCGCTTTAAATGCGACTTACAGATTACGAACGATCCGTCCAGCGAGAAATCGAGAAGTGGCAGCACGGGGACGCCTCCCTGGTTGCACAGGCGATGAACTGGGCCATGGCACCCATGGACTGGGTTGTCAATCAGATCGTTCCGGATGAGGTGATCGACCAGGTCGACAAGGCCATTTCGCAATTCCTGGGTCTGCTCAATGACGCTTCTGCCTGGACGTATGATACCTCCGAAGTAATCGGCGCTGCCAACAAGATGGGAATTGAAGCCGAAGCTGTTTCAGATCTTCGAAGCGGAGATCTTGAAACACTTGACGCCCTCGCCAAAAGCTATTTCACCGAGAACGCAGTTCTGGCTGCCGTCGAAGGTGGTGGGACGGGTCTGGGTGGAGCGGTACTGATTGCCGCCGATATTCCGCTTCTATTTGGGATAAACCTTCGCTTGATTCAGCAAATCGGAGCTTCCTACGGTTTCGACGTCAGCGGACCATCGTTTGGACCGCTGGTCCTGTCGATTTTTAATGCGGCAGCAGCGGGAACGCGAGAATCCAAAAATGAATCTCTCCGGGAGATTACGGTCGCAGCCGCGGCCCTGGCGCACGATTCGGACTATAAAGGACGCGTGAGCGGCACATTCAGAGACCAAAACAGGCATTTTCCGCGCGAAATAGCGAAGAATATCGGCGGCAGAAAGATCGCACAGCTCATTCCAATCGCCGGAGCCGCCATTGGTGCCGGAATCAACTATTGGTTCACAACTGAAACCGCCGAAACGGCGTTTATGCTCTTCCGTGCGCTGTATATTGAGAGAAAGGAACGCTCCTGAGGCCCATCTCTCTTTTCTTTCCCTGTTTTAATGCCACTTGTCGCAATAGTGGGACGCCCCAATGTGGGCAAATCCACCATTTTCAACCGCCTGACAGAAGAACGTCAGTCCATCGTCCACGATGAACCGGGCGTCACACGTGACCGTGTTTACGGCCATGTTGAATGGGGCGGACGAACATTTTCGATTGTCGATACCGGTGGATTCGTATCCAATTCCGAAGACCGTTTTGAAGCGGCCATTCGCGAACAGGTCTTTCTGGCCATGGAAGAAGCCGACCTCATCCTGTTTGTGAATGATGTCACGGTAGGCGTGACGGATATGGATCAGGAGATGGCTTCCGTTTTGAGGAAAAGCGATCGACCGGTTCTGGTCGTCGGCAACAAGGCAGACAACAACGAGAGGCGCTGGGAAGCGAACTCGTTGTACGAACTGGGTTATGACACGGTGTATGCCGTGAGTGCCATCAACGGAATGGGTACGGGAGATTTATTGGATGCCGTTGTTGAGCAGTTGCCCGAAGGAGGCATCGAAGAGGAGGATGAACGCCCCCGCTTCGCAATTATCGGCCGGCCCAACGTGGGCAAGTCATCTCTCACCAATGTCCTGTTAGGTGAAGAGCGCTCGATCGTGACAGAAATCAGCGGCACAACGCGGGATTCTGTGGACGCCGTGATGAGGTATCATGGAGAGGAGATTGTTCTGGTAGACACGGCCGGGCTTCGAAAGAGATCACGAATCAAGGAGAACGTAGAGTTCTATTCATACCTCAGGACCGAGCGTGCGATGGAGTCGTGTACGACCGCCATTTTGATGATAGACGCGGTCGAAGGTCTCGAGTCCCAGGACATCAAAGTGCTTGCACAAGCCGAAAGCATGAAGAAGGGACTTGTGCTCGCGATCAATAAATGGGATCTGTTTGAGAAGGAAACCAACTCGGTTCGGGACTACGAAAATATAATCAGGGATCGGCTCGCCACCCTCGACTACGTCCCCATTGTTACCATTTCAGCCATGACCAAGCAGCGCGTCTACAAGCTGTTGGATCGAGTGCTCGAGGTTGAAAAAGAACGTCACAAGCGTATACCGACCTCCGAGTTCAATGAATGGATGCAGATGGTCGTGGAGAGACACAATCCGCCTCTTTATCGCAATCAGAGGGTCAAGATCAAATACGCCACCCAGGTGCGCAGCGCGCCACCGGTATTCCAGTTCTTTACAAATTATCCCAAAGGAATCCGCGAGCCGTATCGTCGTTATCTGGAGAATCAGCTGCGAAAAGCCTTCGGCTTCGAAGGGGTGCCGATGAAGCTGGTATTCAAACAGAAGTAGGGTGCGTCGAAATAGATCGGATGCGGTGGCATAGCGCATTTTCAGCGCTATATTTCAACCCTCACAAATCTGCTTTCCCGCATGGCCGGAACGCCCGTCAATACAGCCAAAGAGAACGAACGCACTTTGAATTTCTGGGAGCGACTCTACCTCCCTGAAGTGTTCAAGGGGTTGGGCTATTCCTTCAGGAAGATGGTCAAGGAGCCGATGTACACGTTCGAGTACCCGGAAGAACAGTGGTACCCTCCGGACAGTTATCGGGGACGCCCTGTTCTGGTGGAAGAGGGAGGTAAGGCGCGCTGCGTATCCTGTAATTTGTGCGCACGGGCTTGTCCTCCTCTGGCAATCTCCATGAAGTCCCATGAAATCGAAGGACCGAAGGAACGGGAGCCCGAGTGGTTCGAAATCAATATGCTCCGCTGCATCTACTGTGGATTCTGCGAAGAAGTGTGTCCGGAAGAAGCCATCGTCATGTCAAAGGAATACGACCTGACATTCCAGGATCGGGATGAAGCCATTTTTGGCATGGATCGATTGCTGGTCCCCAAAGAGCGACTTGCTGACCGACTGGAATTCCTTCGAACGCGCAAGAATCCCCAGTTCGGAGATACGTCCTGGGACTATCGGCGGAGCAACAACAGGCATTCACTGAAGGACAGTGCTTTTCTGGCATCTTTGGCGCAAGAGATCGATTCACCCGTGGATCCTTCCTAAGTGGCTCACCCCCGGGAAGTCATATCGAACAGGGAATCCATCATCGACCAATTGGAACTGCTGGTGGACGAACTCGCGGCTCAGAGGCCCTGGTTGAATCGAATATCGGAAGCCCAACTTACCGGCAAGGCATTGGAATCAGACCTGTCGCTTTGGGAAATGTACCAGGAAGTTGCCCGAAAAGAAGCAGGTCATCTCGCTACGTTTTCACTCACCGGCCGAGACGAGTCACAGCAGGCCGCATCGTTGGATGGCCTCCTGGATAGCTTGATATCAGCACGGCGCAAACTGGTTGAGCACCTGAAGTCGTCGTCGATCGACTACTGGCATTCTGCTTCAGAAAATGGAGAAGGGCCGACGGTTGAGGACGTTGCCTTCAATATCTCTCAGTCGGATGCTGCCCTCTTGCGCGCGATTGCCGAACGTCTGTACGAGAGCCATATATCATTTTCGGGTTAAACGTGGCAAGAGAGAATCCATATATCGAGCTGCGGACGGCGTTCCAGAATCGAAATTTTGGGCCGATCTATCTGCTGTATGGAGAAGAACGCTATTTCATTGACAAACTCCAGGAGACGCTTCTTGAGTTTGCACTCGAGCCGCACGAGAAAGATTTCAACCTGGATATTCTGTACGGATCAGAAACCGACGCACGCGCAGCGTTGGGGGCGTGTCAGGCCTATCCCATGATGGCCACGCGTCGGGTGGTCGTGATACGCGACTTTGACAAGATGAAGGAAAACTCGCTGTTCAAGGCGTTGGCCGAGCAGCCAAATCCTGCCTCGGTCGTGTTTCTGGTTTGCAGCGGAAAGCCAAACATGAGCCGTCATCCCTATCGGGCCCTGAAAGAGAAAGGAAGAGCGATAGAATTCAAAGCGCTGTACCCAAATCAGGTACCTCGCTGGATCGAGACGCTGGCCAAGGAACGAGGCTTTGCCCTGGAACCCAAGGCGGCGCACATGCTGGCTGACTATGTTGGATCATCCCTTTCAAGTGTTTCTACAGAACTGGATAAACTGGCCACCTATGTGGGGGAGCGGGAAGTCCTTACGCCAGAAGACGTTGTCCAGGCCAGTGGTCAGACGAGAGACTATAATGTCTTCGAATTGCAGCGTGCAGTCGGAGAAAAGCGCTATGACGTAGCCCTACAGATCTCGGAACGATTGTTGCAACAGTCTTCAAATCCAAAGGGAGAGAGCAATTTGATCGTCTCTGTCCTGACATCGTTCTTTATAAAGTTGTGGCAACTGACAGGATTGCAGGCCTCCAAGGTCCCTCAGAAAGAAATGGCGTCGGCCATCGGGGTTTCGCCCTACTTCTTAAAAGAGTATCTTGGCTGTCTGCGACGATTTGACGTCAAAGCTATGGATAACGCGTTTTCAGCCCTTTTAGCGGCAGAATTCGAGTTGAAAGGCGGAAGTCAGAGGAGCGATCGGATGATCTTGGATCTGATGTTTCGCAAAATTCTGACCGTCTGAAAACAAAATTCATGGCTATGACATACGGATGACAGCTTTGATTCCGTTATTGTTATATGTGAAAAGCGCACTGTAACAGACAAATTGTCAGTGCTACGAAAGACATGCGGACGAGTCATGAAATTTTTTGTGGCATCCGCTGATTACCTATACAATATGACAGACGCCGAAAAAGCAGGAAAGCTTAAAAAGCGGACGCTCACGGTGAAAGCCTCGGACTTCGGACTGATAGGAAATGTCAATCCGAACAACCGACATTTTGATGCGCTCAGTCAAATGAGCGACGAAGACCTCATGTCCCAGTTTCAGATGGGAACTGTTGAGGCCTTTGATATTCTTGTCGGTCGGTACAAAGACCCACTGACCAATTACATCTATCGTTTCCTCGGTGACATGAAGGAGTGTGAAGACCTCCTGCAGGAAACGTTTCTGCGAGTCTACAGAAACCGGCATTCATATCGCCGAATTGCCAAATACTCGACCTGGCTCTATACGATTGCGGGAAACCTTGCCCGCTCCGAGTATCGCAAGCGCAAGCGTCGACGTCTTTACTCGCTTCAGTCAGTCAATCGCGACGACGAAGAGTATGAAGTAGAGATTCCAGACGAAACATTCAGCCCGGACAAACACACGGAATCAACCATCCAGGACTTCTTCATTCAAGAAGCTCTGAGGCAGATTCCGGAAGAGTTCAGGGAAGTGGTTGTTCTTCGTGACGTACAGCAGTTGGCTTACGAGGAGATTGCAGACATTACTGGTCTTCCGATGGGAACGGTCAAAAGCCGTATCAACCGTGGTCGAACCAAGCTGCAGACACTCCTCAAGGAAGTGTATACGCCACAGACGGACTGAGTTATATAAATTTCTGCAAAAGGGGCCGGTCGAAAGGGCGATAGAACATCGCCTTTGCGACCGGCCCCTTTTTTGATGCTCCGTTGGTAGCGGACGGCAATAGAGTACTCTGGCAGCGGGGGATAATTTTTTCCGCATGAGAACCTTCCGAACACACATGTGTACGGAACATGAACTTTCCTCATTATTCGGCGCCTATGCCAGACGGATACTACCCGGACTATTCGGATCAATCTGACGACCAGCTCGACGAATTCCTTTGCGAATACGTTGACGGTACGATGGATCCTTGCGTTCGCCAGGCGTTCGAAGAATACCTGGAAGCAAATCCTTCTCTGGCCCAACACGCCCGCTGTCTGTGCAACACACGTAATATGCTGTGTTCATACGGAGGCCGGCACCCCGCCGAAACACTTCAGGAGCAGATTCGCCACAAGGTAGCTTGTGAGTTGAATCGCAAGAACAAGCACGAAGCGCTTCTCTTCAACAGACTGGGAAGCGCGGCGATGCTGACATCTGTCGTCAGCCTGATGCTCATTATGGGTATGATGGCCGGTCTGGCGAGTGTGAATCAGCAGAAAGAGAGGCGTTCGGCACTGGCACAGAGAACAGACTCTTCTGAGTCCATGGCGCTTCCCACGGACGCGTACGCTCAGCAAGACAAGTCAATGCCGCTGGAATGGTACGGGAAAAGCTCAAGCTGGTCAGTCATGGGCTCCTCCACTGTTCTCCCTGCTATCGATATGGTACCCATCGGATGGAATGCAGCTTCGATGGATTCTACCTCTCGCTTTCAGCTGATTGCTTCTCCCTGACGCTTTATTCTCCGCGTAACGTGACCGCCGGGCTGACTTTCATCAACAGCCATGCATGTTTTGCGATTGAAATGAAGGCGACTGCCGCAACGATCAAATACGAGCCGATAAAAACGCCCGGGCCAACCGTTATGTGATAGAGCCCGGCAAAGTCGATCAGGGCCACCAATCCGAAGTAGACAACCGGCATCGAAATCGCGGCTCCAACTGAGATAAGGACCAGGTAGCGAATGTGCACCCGAAGTGCCACTGCTGCAGGATTGGCTCCCAGGACTTTCCGGATCGATACTTCTTTCATGCGTGCAGCAATGCCCTGAGAAGCCAGGCCGAAGAGACCCATGCATGATATGATGAGCGCCAGAGTGGACAGCCATGTCAGAGCATCGGTAAGGTTGCTCCAGGACTGCACGTGAATATCAAACACGCCACTTTGCCGAAAAGCATCGAAAGGGACTCCCGGATACAGGTCCTCCCATTCTCCTCTCAATTGGGAAAGTAGAGCCTCCGAATCATCGGAACTCCCCCTCACGATGGCATACGCGGCGTTGTCTTCTTCGATACGTGTAAAAAATATGGGACGGTATCTCATTATCGGGTGAAGCATCGGATTCTCAACGACACCAACTACCTGATAACTCGTGGAGTCACTTATAAAGCCCTGTCCGATGGGATCATCCCAGCCAAAGCGCTCGGCAAATGACGCATTGACGACTGCACTCACGCCGACATCTCCTCCGTATGCATCTTCAAACCCCCGGCCCTGCAGCAAATTCAAACCGAGCGTGCTGAAATAGTCGGACCCCACGCGCAGGCGCCCCACGACTTCATCCTTCCCGTTCATGGTGACGGTTGCTCTGGAGTTGTTCCCACCGACGTGATGAAACGCAGCCGAGACTTGCGAAACACTCGCATTGTCCTGAATGGTATCGCGGAGTGGGCCAAATTGGGCGGCAGACTCCAATTGCACGACAACGATTGGATCGGGGTCATACCCCCACCCATCTCTGGCTTGAAAATCCCCGCCAAACGCCATGAACATGCCGATCAGGATGCTGAAAAACGCGATGGTAAACTGGGTGGCCAGAAACACGTGCGAGAACAGTCGCTTGCCCGGCAGTGCGTGGCTCCCCTTCAGGATATTGACGGGATCGAGGGACGAGATGTACAGAGCCGGATACGCTCCGGAAATTATTGATGTACCCAGAAGAATGCCGAGAATGACAAACCAGAAGGTTGGCTCGTATGTAGGCGCCCAGGTCAGCGCATATACAAACAACTCGTCGAACATGGGAAGGAGGAAAAGCCACGAAATCAATCCCGCAATGAAGAGGGAAACGCTGCAGAGGACCAGGTTCTCGACCATGAATTGGGCGATGAGCTGCGCTCTCACACCGCCGGATACCTTTCTGATTCCAATTTCTTTGAGCCTTCTTTCCGTTGCTCCAATCGCGATGTTGATATAGTTGAATACGGAAAGCGCCAACATGGCCAGCGGAATCAAGATCAACATGAACACAAATATTGGATGTGGAGCTTCCATCAGCCGGTTACTGATGTTATAGGCTTTCTCGGCGGGATTTCGAAGGTTGTCAAGAAAAAAGGAGTCTATTTTCCAATCCTCATTGGCGGCATTCTGAATCCCGACCAACGCGTCCAGCTGAGACACAACAAATGTCGGGTCGACACCGGGTTGAGTCAGTATAATCGTTCCACTTACCCAGCCGCCCCAGTTTCCCTCATCTATCGACCTTGCAGAGACGAGCGCTGGATACGGAGCCAGAACTTCAAATCGGGTTCCGGAAGCTCCTGGCAAAGGAGCCAGAACGGAGTGGATCGTCAGGTCTACTCTGTTCTGACCTGCCATGGTGAAAGTCAGCGTCTGTCCCACAGGGTTGACGTCGCCAAAATATTTTTCTGCCGCTGCTGCCGTTAATGCGGCTCCGTCGGGATACGAAAGTGGATTCGGATCTCCTGACCTGACGGGAAATGTCATTACGTCGAGATACGCGGGGTCCACGAACTGGATTGATCCATCGAACACGGTCTCTCCGACGAACAGTCGACCACTCTCCCAGTCGACCCGAACGACTTCTTCGACACCGGGAATCTGGTCTTGAATGGAGGGGGCCAGAGCAAGAGGCGTTCTACCCCATCGCTGCATTTCTCCTTCGCGCACCACATTGTGGGATACCAGATAGATTTGTTCTCCATTTTCATGAAAACGATCCATTCCCAGATAGCTGTCTAGAAAGACGTAGACACAGATACAGCAGGCCAGAGCGACGGAAAGGCCGAAGATGTTGATGAAACTGACCACTTTCTGTTTGGCCAAGGATCGTGAACCTATCTGCAGGTATCGCCCCAACATGGACATGCGCCAACGCATTTCGCCGCTGATCTTCCGTTCTGACCACAATTTTCTCCAAAACAGTTTCCTGAATTCCGATTCAGCTTCGAATACCGAGCCGAATTCTGAAGATGCCTTCCGAAAAGCGTCTTCAGTTGACATGCCCGTGTCAGTGAGATACCCGACCTGATCCCTCAGATGGCGCTCCATCTCGTCAAGATCAACCTTTCCGAATACCCGGCGGCGTTCATAAATGGCACGCCAGGTAGCTATCGCCGTCTCTAAATTGAAATTATTCATGCAACCGAGACCTCACCATTCCAAAGCTGTGTGAACATGGAATACATCCAGTTCCATTCCGCGCGAATTCCATCCAGAGATTTGACTCCGGATTCAGTCAATCGATAGTACTTGCGATCCGGTCCGGATTCGGATGGCTTCCAGAATGCCTCCACGAGCCCATCCTGTTCCAATAAATGGAGCAGGGGATACAGCTTGCTGTTGGGAAGGTGCAGACGTTCTTCAGACAGTATCTGAATGGTGTGAACGATTTGAAATCCGTATTTGGGACCGGAAGACAGGAGCGAAAGCACCAGTGGCTTGAACGATGCACCAGCCAGTTTGCGGGATAGATTCATAGTAGGTCGATAATTGACGTAGCGGTAGGTCCAGTTACGACATAGCCTGGTTCTGGTTACGTTTCGGGATATTTTTTTGATATCTCGCTTAAATCAATAGATTTAGCACGCCTGTAAGATTTTACGCCAGGCCTCAATCCCACTGCGGCCCTATTTCAGACCATCATCTCTATACGATCATGAAACGCACGTTCTTCATGGTGGCCCTTCTCGGGCTGGCCACATTCGCTAACGCACAATACGCCCTTCAATTTGGTGCGGCGGTCGCTGTCGACGGAAACGAAGTCTATGTCGGAGAAGGCCGCAATCTTCTTCAGAATGGATCTGTATTTGTTTATGCCGCGGATGCGGACGGCACATGGAATCTGACGGAGAAGATTCAGGCATCCGATCCAATCGAATCTGGAAACGGTTTTGGTCGCTCGATCAAAATCAAAAATGATCGCATGGTAGTTGGTGCTCCCGCAGTGAACGCTGTATACGTATTTGATCGCGCGGCCGATGGTTCGTGGGTCGAATCGGCGAAACTTGAAACTGATGCTCAGGGGTTGGGATCGAACGTATTTGTTTACGACGACCACGTCATTGCGTCTGCCGGTGGCGGCCGAAGAGATCCAGGTTCTTCGGTGCACTCCTGGAGTCTGATGGGCGGCAATTGGGAGTATTCAGGTGAGTTGAAATCGACGCTTGGTGAAGGACGGACCGGATTCGGTTCTGCGATCGACATGTATGGCCCTTCCGCAGCCATCGGTTCGCCATCGGCCAATGGGACGGGTGCAGTAGAGATTTTTAACTTCGAAAATGGAACATGGTCTGCTGCCGGAGCGATTCTCAATGACGATGCGTCCGAAGGAAGCCGGTACGGATCTGCTGTTTTACTGGCGGATGGATATCTCGTCGTAGGAATGCCTGGGTACCGGACAGGTGCTGGGGCGGCAGTTTCTTATATGCTGAATAAAGACTCGGGAGAATGGGAGTTTCAGCACCAGCTTGAAGCATTTGATTCGAGGCCGAATGAACTATTCGGGTCCTCGCTCATCGGGTGGGGATTGAACTTGATCGTAGGAGCCGCAGCATATGGCGATCGAAGTGGGACGCTCTACAGCTACACATTCGACCTGGAAACCGATCGTATGTCTCGGTCTGAAATGATCCAGCCTGCGAGTCTCCAGTACCGAAGTGGGTACGGGACCGTCGTCGCGATGAATGACAAGGTGGCGGTCGTCGGAGCCCAAGGGCACGATAACTTTGAGGGCGCTGCATTTCCGTATACCATTTCCAACGGAGAGTGGATTGAAGGGAATGCCGTTTTTAGTGATTCGGGTGTATTTGAATCCATAACAGGTGAAAAAATCGAATGTGAGGAATCAGAGGCAGGCGGGTTTCCATGTGAGGATGTAGACATGCTCTCATTCCTCTCGCGTTCGGACGTCGGAGCGAAACGTGGTATTCAGATGAACGACGTTTGGGGATGGGAAGACCCGGATACAGGCATCGAATATGCAGTTGTTGGCCGCACAGATGGTACATCGTTCATCAGTCTCAAAGACCCATCAAACCCGACATTTGTGGCTGACATGCCGTATTCAGCAACGGGGCATCAGAGCTTGCATCGCGATATGAAGGTGTATCAGAATTACGCATATATCGTCGCTGATGGTGCCGGGGCGCATCATATGCAGGTATTCGATCTGACCAGGCTCAGAAATATCATGAATGCTCCCGAAACAGTCGAAGCTGACAACATCTACAAAGGCATCTACAGTTCTCACAATCTGATCATCAATGAAGAAAGCGGTTTTTTGTACGCTGTCGGAAGTGATTCAGGTGGCGAAAGCTGCGGTGGTGCCCTTCATATGATTGATCTGGCCGATCCTCTAAATCCTGAATTTGCAGGTTGCTTCAATGAGCCAAGAACAGGAAGAGGAGGCTCCGGAGCCACTCACGATGCACAGTGTGTCAATTACATAGGCCCGGATTCGGACTATGCAGGTCGGGAAATTTGCCTCAGCTCAAACGGAACGGCTCTATCCGTTGCGGACGTCACCGACAAGAGCAATCCTGTTGCGATCTCTGTTGCCGACTATCCAAGCGTTGCATACGCACACCAGGGATGGTTAACCGAAGATCATCGCTTCTTCTACTTGAATGATGAGGGCGACGAAGGAGCTGGTCTGACTGAAGGAACTCGAACAATCATTTTCGACCTGACCGATTTGGATGAACCGGTTCTCTCGGGCATGCACATCGCAGATGACAATGCCATCGACCATAATCTCTATGTCAGGGACGATCTGATGTATCAGACGAACTATTTGGCGGGCCTGAGGATTCTGGACGTATCCGACCCGGAAAATCCAGTCGAGGTTGGCACGTTCGACACGGTGCCGTACGGCCCGAATGACAATTCTCCCGTCCTGGGGGCCTGGAGTAACTACCCCTACTTCAAGAGCGGAGTTATCGTCGTCACCTCAGGTCGTGAGGGCGTGTTCTTCCTGAAGAAAAAAGAGATTGACACCTGATTCCTGTTTGTATGGGGGCGGGGCTGCGCCCCGCCCCACACGATTGACGGCTTACTGACAGCCGAGGTCTGCGCGGGCCTGCGTGTCATTGGCAGGGATGCATCCTCCAGAAGGGACCGAAGAGGGGACATAGCGATCAAGTTCGGGATCACGCAAAGCGCCGCGGACGAATTCAATTAAATCAGCAACCTGCCCCGTCGTCAGTGTCAGAGGATGAAACTGATCCGTGACGCGTCCTGCCGGAAGAGACTGCTCCGGTACGCCGGTTACATAATAGTCGACGACTTCGGCGACGGAGCTAAACGTCCCACCATGCCCCAGAAACGGTGAATCGGCGAGGTTGTAGAGAGATGGGACTTTGAATTTGAATACAGATTCTTCTTCTCCCAGAAATTCGCCTCTGCCTAAAGAACTCTCCCCGGGCATGTCGGGCATGCCGAGTGCGTAAAATGCCATACTCGCGAGGGCAGGACCGGTGTGACAGTCGGAACACGCCGCATCATCGGAGAAATAAACCAACGCTCCACGTTTCTGCGGCTCTGTCATCGCGCCGGTTTCACCTTTGAGCCAACGCTGGAACGGAGCTCTGTTGGCCAAAACGGTGCGTTCATACGCTGCGATGGCGAGACCGATCTTTTCATCGGAGACGGGTTCTCCCGGAAAAACGGCGTCCCAGAGAGCTCGGTAGGCGGGGTTGTCATCAACGAGTTGCTGAGTAGCGACCGGCTTAAACATCCGGTGTACGGTCAGTGCCACTATGGCTTGGGACTCAAGCCCGTCATACCCGTGATGATTGGCTGCTGAGCCTCCGATATTTCCCCAGGCTGCATCTGTGCCTGCGTTTGGGCCGTTGGCACCGGCTCCTCCAGACCACAACATGACCTTCTGGAATGCCGAATTCAAAACGGTGGGACTTTTCAATCCCGGTGCGTCTACGTCAACTCCCGGATAGTTTGCCGCAAAACGACGTCCTTCGCCGTTCTGGCCCCAACCACTTCCACCATCTCCGATGGATCGTTGAGCTCCCGCCCGAAAACCGGCACCGGAATGATGGCAGGTCGAACATGAGAAAGTCCCGACTGCGCTGGGGTGAAGGGAATTGGCGCTCAGAGCAGGCTCATGGAAGAGTAGTTTTCCCAGTTCGACTTTTGGCGCTGAAAGGGGGTTTCTCGCGTCCTGGGGAATCGAGGCAAAATCGTTGCTTTCCGGTAGCACAAAATTCTGAAGTCTCCTCTGTCCGTCCAACGTGATCAGATCAGACAATTCCTGATCAGAAACCAGAGCTTCGGGCTCAACAGAACTGGATCCGCCGCAGCCCGCCATCAGGGTGCAGAGGATCACGACAGCGATATGACGGATCCTAGAAACCATCTTTCACTTGAAAAATCCAGACAGGTGACCAATCGGAATAACCGGCCGGGCCGAGAGCCCTCACTTTCCACCAGTACGGATAGGTGAAAATCAGTCCCTCGATTTCGAAGAAAGGGTCTTCGATCTGCTCCAGGTCGGCCTGGTAAAGCAGCATCTGTTCATCGATGGTGACGACGAGGTGATATGAAATGGCATCTTCCACTTCCTCCCATTCCAGACGCAGGGAGCGCTCCAGGTCGAGTGTTCCATTGACAGGCAAGGCAAGACTTGGCTGAGAGGGTGGTTGCGCGAATCTGTTGGGAATGAAGGACGCCGAAGTTGACCACGGGCTTTCTTTTGATTCCGACAGTGCCATGACCCGCCAGTGGTACGTGATGTCGTGCTCCAGGTCGCCAGCTACGTATTGGGATCGTGTCAGCACAAAGGCGTCAATCAGCAACGTGCTGAACGCTGCAGATGTGCTCAACTGTACCCGGTATCTTTTGGCATTGTCGACGTCGCTCCAATCCAGGAGTACAGCGTCAGCCGTATTCTGGGCCTGTGTCGGCGAAACGGGGTTCGGTTGGGCCAGAGCATTGTCGTCGCCGAGTCCAGACGAATCACAGGCGGACAATACCAGCAGGAAAACGAGGCAGATATGTACAAATAATCTAGTGCCCATTGCAGGATTATTGGAATTGAGCTATTTGAGAGAGAGTCGGGTCCTCGGCAGCAAGCGAAGCCGGTGTGGAATGACGCAACTATTCGCAATAACAAGACAAGATACTCCTAATTCTTCAATAAACCATCGAGCTTCCGCCTCCACGCAGGTAAAAATCATTGCCCGACTTCATGCCTGAAATCACATTATGGCATTTCCATTCGTTCCACTCGAAACTTGTTTCCGAGGATCCTATACACTCGGTTCTTGCTGATCCCATTTTTAACCATCTCGATTCGATGATGAGACTGCCCCTTTTCCTGATAGTCACATTTTTCCTCACTTTTTCTGCGCTCGCTTCACCAGAAGATGAATTGCGCGATGCCTACGGCACATCCCTGTTGAGTATTGACGGGGACATTCTTGTCGGAGAGACCTCGGGATTTTCGACTCCCGGGATGATTCATGTGCTGCGTAGAAATGAGCGTGGCTCGTGGGATATTCTTCAGACAATCCAGTCTTCCGACTCAAGCGTAGGGGACCGGTTCGGACAATCGATGGTGTTCGAAGGTGGTTATCTGGTTGTCGCCAGTTCGGGAGCCCTGGGCGGACGCGGAGCCGTGTATGTGTTTGAACGTGGTCACGATGGAATGTGGGATCAAGCGGGCCGCATCATAACTGACGTAAGTCAAGGGGATCAGTTTGGTGCCTCGCTTGCTGTGAGCGAAGGCCATGTTCTTGTCGGCGCGCCAGGCGTCAGCGACGGTGCCGGACGGGTTTTTGTCTACTCCGTCGAATCGGATTGGGGCGAGGTAGCTGTTCTTGAATCACCTGCAAACGAAGCCGGAAATCAGTTTGGCTCCTCGTTGGCAGCGCATGGCGCATCCGTTGCCGTAGGATCCCCCGGGTTCGACACGAGCAAAGGCCGAATCGACATATTCTCTTCGGACAGCTGGACGTCAGTGAACACGGTTCGTTCTCCAGATGGAGACGGCGAATATCGACTTGGAACAAGCCTTAAATTTGTTGGCGACAGACTGTTCGCTGCCAATCCCAGAGCCTCACGAGGGGTAGGAATGGTTTCTGTTTTCAAGCAGAAAGGAAGCGGATGGAGCCACGATCAGGATCTCGAAGGCCCTGCAGAAGGTGGCACTGCCTTTTTTGGCGCCGCCATCGCGGCATCTTCAGACGAAGTGTGGATCGCTGCTCCACTGGCAGATGGATTCAAAGGCAGTGTGTATCGCTACCAGACTGGCAGCCTGAAGGCGCTGGGTTCGATTTCGAACGACGCAAAAGGAGGACGAACCGGCTTCGGAACGTCTGTTGTTGTGGGAGAAACGATTGCCGCGATCGGAATGCCGGGCCACGATTATGGAATGGGTTCTGCTGTCGTCTTCGGCAAGTCAAACGGGGACTGGAGGAAAATCGCGACCTACAGCGGTCCGGTAGCGGATCTACCGAGTCTGGCAGGAAGTGAGGTTGAATGCAAAGAGGGTGAAGCCAATGGTTACAGCTGCGAAAATGTTGACCTGGTTTCATTCATCTCCCTCAAGGATTTGAGAATGAACCGCGGTGTTCGTCTGAACGATGTTTGGGGATGGACTGATTCAGAGACCGGTAAGGAGTATGGCATCATCGGTCATATGGAAGCCGCCGTTTTTGTTGATCTTTCGAATCCTCAGCGACCTGTCGTGCTGGGTGAACTGCCCCGGACGGAAGGAAGCCCGGGATCGACTTGGAGAGACATGAAGGTCTACAAAGACCACGCCTTCATCGTAGCGGACGGAGCGGGTGAGCACGGAATGCAGGTATTTAATCTCGCGCGTCTGCGTGATTGGCCGGGAGAATTTCAGGTATATGATCCGGACTACCACTATACGGGAATCGCGAGTTCGCACAACATTGTAATCAACGAAGACACGGGCTACGCCTACACAGTCGGTAACAGCAGTGGTGGTGAGACCTGTGGCGGCGCGCTACACATGATCGACATCAATGAGCCTCTGAACCCGGTTTTTGTTGGTTGTTTCAACGATCCCAAGACGGGAAATCAGGGATCGGGAGCAACCCACGATGCCCAGTGCATCATCTATCAGGGTCCGGACAGAGAGCACACTGACAAAGAGATTTGTGTGGGTTCAAACGGAAGCGCAATCAGCATTGCTGATGTGACCGACAAGGACAATCCAATCGCCATCAGCCAGGGGACGTACCCCAATTCGGCGTATGTGCATCAGGGCTGGTTCACGGACGACCACAGATACTTCTATCAGAATGATGAAGGAGATGAATTGAACGGAATGGCGGAGAATACGCGCACGATGATCTGGGATCTGACCGATCTGGACGAGCCAGAAATGATCGCAGAGTATTTCGGGGATTCGAACTCCACTGATCACAACCTGTACGTGAAAGGCGATTTCATGTATCAGACCAACAATGCGAGTGGTCTGAGGGTTGTCGATATTCGTGATCGGGCCAACCCCGTTGAAGTCGGGTATTTTGACACGACTCCGAAGGGAAATAATGTGGCCGGCTTTGACGGTACGTGGAGCAGTTATCCGTATTTCAATTCGGGCAACATCCTCGTCAATTCCAGAAGAGAAGGCCTGTTCATCCTCCGCAAAAGAGAAATCGATACCTGAGTCCCATTGGAACAGTTCAGATCCGCTTTCAAAAGCTCGTTCAGCGCGGCTCTGGTGGCTGACGCCGCCTACCGGGTAGGTGCACCTGTCGGCGTGCCTGCATCCAACATCCTGCCGCTGGAGCGGGACACGAAGATTGCCGGTCCTGCTGTCACGGTTGAGACCAACAACGACCTCGTTGCCGCCTTGGTGGCCTTGAATCGGGCTGAGAAGGGATCGGTTCTGGTGATCGGAAACGCCGTCAATGGCCCGGCAGGACTCACCGGAGACATCATTGCCACAGAAGCATCCAGAGGGGGGCTGGAAGCCATTGTGGTGGACGGATGCGTCCGGGATGTAGCCGAGATCCGCAGGATCGGACTTCCTGTATTCAGCCGGGGACGTATTCCCGTCGGCCCCCTGAAATTGTCCAAGGATCAGAAGGGAATTGGTGTTCCGGGAGCGGTTGTTCAATTCGGCAAAGCCACCATTCGTCCGGGTCAATGGATTGTGGGCGACGATGACGGTTTGATCGTTCTGAATGAGGAAGATCTACCCGCCATTCTGGAGCAGGCGATGCAGTCGTTCAAAAAGGAAGAGGCGCTGGTTGCCCAAATCAGAGACGGTGCTCCACTTGGGGATCTTTTTGGCATAGAAGAGTTCTTTGAGCGTCGCAAAGAGGATCCCGATGTCGATTTCAATGAACACGTTGCCTCGAAAGGGAAAGCGATCTGATCTCGGACAGGATCCTATTTTCAGAGACTCTGATTTAATGGTGTTGTGAGGCAATTCGCAGCGTCATACTTTTGCGCGTCACCAACTATTCATTGTTAGCGGATCCGATCTGGAACCTGTCCGCGAACTGACACCATCATGCCACATACGGTAGCGTCTACTTACGCGACGCAACGGGCACCACTTGCAGCCCAGATTTCCAGCATTCTTGCCGATTCTACCCCGACACCGGTCGATTTTCGGGTGATGGCAGCCGTCGTACCAAACTACGACAATCTGAGTGGCGGCTCACACATCGCCGAGGTCTACAAGTCATTGCCCGACAATGCGTTTGACACCGTGATTTCGATTGCGCCGAACTCGGGAGAGCCGTTCAAGCGGATCACTGTGTGTAGTCTCGACTCCTATAATTCACCGTTGGGAGACGTTCCGGTCGACGATGGCGTGCGGAATGAACTCTGTGACGAAGACGACGACATTTATCTGGATGACCGCGGCCATTACACCCACACCGGCGTCGATGTACAGCTTCCGTTTCTTCAGCGTGTGTTGGGCGAGTTCAGCATAGTTCCTCTTGTGATGGGAGTGGAATCTCCGGAATTCTGTAAGGAACTCGGTCATGCGGTTGGAGAGATCATGACGAACAAACGCACTCTCGTTGTTGCCTGCGCCGAAGTAGAGGCAGCGACTGAAAAGGGACTGGAGTTGTTCAGAAAACACCTTACGAATCTGGATGTCACGTCCATGATGGTGCTTCTGAATCAGGAGCAAGAAATCCGGGTCAAGGGGAAAGGCCCGATACTCGTCGCCATGATTGCTTCCGCCCACCGGCGGGCAAATGCAGTGTCGTTTTCGGGCCTGACGGCCCCGACTGATTCTCAGCCCGGTTTTGCCGGCGCCCTGATAGGGCGGTTTTAACGTGCCCAGTGGCTCCCACAACAGAGGGGCGCCGCCGGACCAACCAGTCGTGTTGGATTCATTTTCGGTGGTAGGTTCGGGCGCTCTTGCCCGGACTCTTTCGCGATCCCTGGTTAATGTCGGGATTTACTGTGATCTCGTTACGTCACGAAGTGCTGACCATGCAAACACGCTCGCTAACGATATCGGTGCGAGCCATGCGACCACATACGCTGACGCAGACTTCTCATCGGCGAGACTGGTCCTTATGGCAGTTCCGGATGACGCTCTCTCTTCGCTGGCATCGGATCTGGCGCAGCGTTCTGATTGGAAAAACACGGTGGTGCTACACACGTCAGGTGCGCTGGACGCATCCGTTTTGGAGCCGCTCGAGCAGGCCGGGGCCCGGACCGGGTCCTTTCATCCGCTGCAGACCTTTACGGGAAACGACTCCCCCGATGTCTTCAAAGGCGTTTCCATCGGAATCGAAGGATCTGAACAAGCATGTCTGGTCGCGACGCACATTGCGGACTCGTTGTTGTCGAATCCTGTGGAGATTCCCTCCGCGCAAAAGGCGCTCTATCATGCGGCAGCCGTCATGGCGAGCAATCATGCAGTCACCTTGATGGCTGCGGCCGAAGAATTCTGGCAGCTGGCCACTGAAAATCGCCAGTCCTTTTCCGAAGCTCTCGGTCCTCTTATCAAGCAAAGTGTGTCAAACGCAGTTGAAACCGGACCCGAAGAGGCTCTTACCGGGCCGATTGTCCGGGGTGATGCGGGCACGCTTCAACTCCATTTGGAGGCCGTCTCCCGCTTCCTACCACACCTTCTGCCCTTGTATGGAGCGGTGGCAGCAGAAACAGTTCATCTCTCCATGCGTTCGGGGCGGCTTTCCCCAGAACAAGCCGTGCATCTTCTGGACGCGATCGAAGTGTGTCTGCAGGTTGATTCGAATTCAGAAGAACCGGGCGAATAATGGAAGCCAGGACCGAAGCATTACAAAGAATTATGGAGATCGTCGAATCTGTCCCCGAGACCGAAACGACGTTCATATCGATCGCCACGGTTGTCGGGGGTGTTCTGCGCAACGTGTTGTCTGCGGAGAAAACGGCTGCCAGTGCCACGATATCTCTTGCTCAGCGAACCCAAATGGAGCAGATGCGCAATGAGACCTCCGAGATGATCGAGGCCTTGGGCGTCATTCTTCCTGAAAGGGTCTCTCTCAAAAAAGTTGAAGCTGAAAAAGAGCCGTCCTGGTGGTTCGCTCTTTCCGAAGTGAATCACGTTCTGGAAGAAAGCATTGATCAGCTTTCGACTCTGGTCTCGCAGCAGGAAAAGGGCTCAGCTGTTCGGGACCTTATCGCACAGGCCGTCCGCCTTATGAGAGAGCACTACAACGTGTATATGGAAGAAGCACGCAACTGGATGGACGGTTGAGGAGCGTGAATTGATGGTCAATGCCGCAGGCTATGAGGAACTGCAGGCGTTCCCAGCCATAAAGGCGCCCGAGTTGCATGAAAATGCATGTGTTCAATCCAGATCTGATCGATATTGATGAATAAGTTCTTTACTACTGTACTTGTTGTATCCACCCTTGGTATGACCCTTCCCGGTTGCGCCCAGGAAACTTCCACAACGACAGTTCTCGAGTCACCTTCCGACGGATCCGCTCAATCGAATTCTGAGGCGGCTCCAATGAAAATTACCATGAGCAACCACTACGCCATCGAAACCCGGCTCGGCCGCTTGGTCATCGCCCTCTACGACCAGACACCGATCCACCGCGATAACTTCAAGAAGCTTGCAGACGAAGGGTTCTATAATGGAACCAGCTTTCACCGGATCATCACTGGATTCATGATTCAGGGGGGAGATCCCAATTCCAAAGATGACGATCCATACAACGATGGTTTCGGGGATCCTGGATACACACTGGAAGCAGAAATAAAACCGGCACTCATAAATCGTCGCGGAGCACTCGTCGCTGCCAGGCAAGGAGATCAGGTCAATCCTGAGCGACGTTCCTCAGGTTCTCAGTTTTACATCGTGCAGGGTCGTCCAATGACGGAAGAAATGCTGGACCAGTCTGAAGGGCAGATAAATCAGACGTTGGGTGGAGGTTTTTCATACACGGACGCGCAACGCGAGATATACGTGAATGAGGGTGGCGCTCCCTGGTTGGACATGCAGTACAGCGTGTATGGCGAGTTGGTTGAAGGGTTCGACGTGCTCGATGCGATCGCCACCGCACCGACGCCGGGGACAACAGGACAGGGTGATCCAGGCCTGAGAGATATGCCCCTCGAACGAATCGAAATGACGATCACGTATCTTCCGGATTACACCCGATAGGCTGCACCGATGGCGCGAGAATACACCGAACAAGAATCACTACGCCGGCAGGCCCGGGCGTCTCTCGAAGAGGCGGGCGTAAACCCGTATGCCTATTCGTGGGATGTAACCCACCATGCCTCCGATATCCTGTCTTCCTATGATGACGAGATCCATCAGGCGGATGAAGATGGAAATCGACGAGAGGAGCTTCGAGTATCCGTCGCTGGACGCATCATGTCCAGGCGGATCATGGGAAAGGCCTCGTTTTTCCATCTCCAGGATGCTTCCGGAAAGATACAGATCTACATCACCCGTGATGATCAGCCGGAAGGATTCTACAACTCGGTATTCAAGAAAATGCTTGATATCGGAGATGTCGTCGGAATCGAAGGAATCGCGTTCCGAACAAAAATGGGAGAGGTTTCCGTCCGCGCGTCAAAGCTCGAAGTTCTGGCAAAAGCATTGAGGCCGTTTCCTATCGTGAAGGAACAGGATGGCCAGGTTTTTAATGAGGTCACGGACAAAGAATTCAGATATCGTCAGCGCTACGTCGATCTGGTGATCAACCCCGAAGTCAGGGATACTTTTCGCCAACGGGCGAAGATGATTTCGACGATGCGTCACTTCCTCGACGAGCGGGGTTATACCGAAGTTGAAACACCCGTTCTCCAGCCTGTCTACGGAGGCGCTGCTGCGCGGCCCTTCACAACGCATCACAATGCACTCGACATGAAGCTGTATCTGCGAATTGCAGATGAGCTCTATCTGAAACGCCTGATGGTCGGTGGATTTGACGGCGTGTATGAGATCTCGAAAGACTTTCGCAACGAAGGTCTGAGCCGATTCCACAATCCAGAGTTCACGATGATGGAACTCTATGTAGCCTACAAGGACTACGACTGGATGATGGAACTGGTAGAGGAGATGGTAGAGACCATTGCCATCGCGCTTCACGGCACGCCGGAACTGCAGGTGGGAGACAATACTATATCCTTCAAGCGACCCTGGAAGCGCATTCCCTTGCTGGATGCTGTCAAGGAACGTACAGGAGAGGACCTTTCCGGAAAGTCGCGAGATGAGCTTGCCACGATTGCGAACAAGCTGAACCTCGAAATCGACAAAACGATGGGTTCAGGAAAGATCATCGACGAAATCTTCGGAGAGTACGTCGAACCCCACCTGATTCAGCCCACCTATATCACCGATTATCCGGTCGAATTGAGTCCCCTCGCGAAACGTCATCGTTCGAAAGAAGGATTGGTTGAGCGTTTTGAGGCGATTTGTAACGGGAAGGAGCTGTGTAATGCATTTTCAGAGTTGAACGATCCTGACGATCAGAGGGAGCGATTTGAAGATCAGGTCGGCCTCGGAAAGCGCGGTGATGAGGAGGCGATGCAGCTGGACGAAGATTACCTGCGCTCTCTCGAATATGGCATGCCCCCGACAGCAGGACTGGGAATCGGCATCGATCGTCTGGCTATGCTCATGACCAACTCGACCTCCATTCGGGACGTCATCCTGTTCCCACTTTTACGTCCCGAAGTAGAAGAGGAAGAAGGCGAGTCCTCAGATGAGTGATCTCGCCAAACAGGCGGGCTACCTTGAGCTCCTTCGGGGCAACACTTCATTTCGAAGGCTCTGGTACGGCACGGTTATTTCGCTTTTCGGCGACTGGTTCAATACGATTGCCCTGTACGCCCTGATTCTCAGGCTGTCCGGATCTGAATTCGCTCTCGGTGCTGTCTTTATCACGAAGATGCTGCCATGGGCTCTGGCTTCGCCGCTTGCTGGTGTGTTGGTCGATCGGTTTGATCGGCGCCATCTGATGATCGTTTCGGATCTGCTCAGGGCAGTGATCGTGCTGGGCTTTTTATTGATAGACGAAGCCTCTGAAGTATGGCTCATCTATCTGCTTACGACCGCTCAGGTGGTCGTGGGATCGATCTTTCATCCGGCCAAGAGTGCTTCGATTCCAAATATTACGAAGCGGGAAAATCTGGTCACGGCCAACACGATCATGGCCGCAACCTGGTCCGTCCTCCTCGCTGTCGGCGCTGCCGTTGGAGGATTCGCGGCAGAATGGCTGGGACTCGAGGCGGTGTTCATTCTGGACAGCGCGAGCTATATCCTCTCGGCGTTTTTCATCTACCGTACGGTCATTCCTCAGGACACGAGTCCCCGAAAAAGTGGTTCACTTTTCCGGACCGCGAACGCAGAACTCATCGAAGGACTGCGCCACATCAAACGCTTCCCCGCCATTCGCCGCATGGCCACCACGAAAGCCATCTGGGCCATTGGTGGCGGGGGACTGGTTTATCTCATCGCGCTGTTGGGGGAAGCCATATCGCCGGAGAGTGCGGCCGTATCTATCGGCATTCTTTTTGGAGCACGTGGAATCGGTACGGGCATCGGCCCTGTGATCATACGGGTTGGAGTCCGTGAGGAACGGCGTTGGCCACTCGTGATCGGCATCTGTATCGTCCTGACCGGTGTTGGATATCTGTTCGTTGGATCCATGTCGCTGACGTACCTCATAGCTATTCCGATCATGCTTGCCCACGCCGCCGGCGGAGTGAACTGGGTCTTCTCCACCGTGCTGCTTCAGCAGCGGGTAGTCGATCGTTTTCGGGGGCGGGTATTCGCCACCGAATGGCTTCTCGTAATGGGAATGGAATCTCTCTCGATTCTCGCCGCGAGTCTCGTTCTTGAAATGGGACTGCTTTCGCTGTCTGAAACGGTACTTTTGTACGGTTCGCTGTGTATCGTTTTTGGCCTGATATGGCTGTTTTTGGTCGTTCCCGCCGAAAAAAAGGATTTTCTTTCCGGAAACATCCCAAAATTCTGAAAAGTGGCACTGAATTGGTAGAAGTGAGAGAAATGTCCTTCGGGAAACTACCCCTTCCCTCGATTCAACATGTCCCTGGATTCACTTCTCAAGTTTATTTCGTCCTCAAGTTCGCGTGATAATGCGGATTCGGACCTCGCATTCGCCGAGGTTTCTGAGAGTGGGAGAATAACCAGTATCAATCCGTTTGGATGTCTGGCATGGGGCTGGAGAAACGGAACTGAGCTTTCGGCTGACCTCAAATTTGCGCTGGAATGCCTTGACGGAGATGAACCGGTCGAACTTCCCTTGACGATGGGTGGCCTCCATTTGCGAGGCATGAGAACAGAAAATGAAACCGGATGGTTTTTAATCGGCTACGAGCCTGATGAAGAATCTTCAACCGGTGATCAGTTCTCGTTCCGGGCCCTCATGGACCAGATTCCTCAACCCGCTCTGTGCCTCAATACTACCGGGCTTGCCTGGTACGTCAATGCCGCGGCAGCAAAAGAACTGGGCCAGGATGCGAGCGAACTTACTGGCAGACCTGCGCTCGCAGAAATCATCAACCCCGAAGACCGATGGAAACTTGCTGAACTGATGGAGTTGGCAGCGCGAGATGGCTCGTCCCATGCTTCCATCCGTTTTGGTCGTCATTCCCGGCTCGGCGTGTTACACCTCGTGCAGTCGGTCAAGGATGAATTCCAGGCGGTGCTACTTCCGGTCTCAGAAAACGACGACCTCATTGACGGGTCCTATGTTCAGGAGTCATTTTATCAATCCTTTCTGGAGCAGGGTCCGGTCGGAGTATTGTATCTGGATGCGACCGGCACGGTGACGTTCGAAAATCATTGCTTCAGATCACTCGTCGGCGAGAACCCCGAAGCCTCGTGGCTCGGACTCAGGCTCGCAGAAATTGCAGCTCTTCCCGGTGATACTGCTACCAAGCTTCTCAGGGTTTGCGAGAACGGCGAAACCCTCACATTCACCGCCGATCTTCTTGATCTTCAAACCGGAAAAGTCGGACATCACGTTCAAATTCACGCCTCTGGAATTCGGCATCCCGAAGGCCACATCATTGGTGCCGCACTTCTGGTCGAAGATCGAACCGAATTGGTGAAGCACGAAAGGGAGCTGGAACTCATTCAGGAAAGTGAACGCGTCAGAAATACGCTGCGCGAACTCGCCATGGATGATCAGAATCCTGCCTCGTTCAGAGATCAGGCAGTCACGTTACTCGGATCAGCGGTGGGTGCCGCTTCCGCGAGCCTGATGGGACTGTCTGTTGGCAAAGACCGATTTGTAGAAATTGCCCACTGGAATTTTTCCGGTACGCCGAGTCCCGGCGTTTCATTTCAGCGATCCGAACTGGAGAGTTTTGAATCCCTGCATTTCGGGACGCATCTGCACTGCGCAGAAAAAACGGATGCCGCAATCTGTTCGCATTTCGATGCGAACTCGTGCTGGATCGATCCGGTTCGTGACAATGGGCAGTTCGCCGGACATTTCGTCTTTTCGTTTGTGGACGATACCTGGGACGACGCGCTGGCATCACCCTCGAGAATAAATGAGTTTGTTCGGCTGTTTGAAGCCCTCTATTCCAGAATCCAGCTGGCGGCTCGCTATCGAAATACCGTAGCAGCAATTGATGATGCACTGTTCGGATTCAGCCTGTTCAAGAACGGCGGGCGTCGATTTCATTTTGCCACAGCCCAATTCGAACTGTTGACAGGATATCATCCATCTGAATTGCTCGACGACACCCATTCCAGAATAGACTGGGTCAACGACATCGTCCACAAAGAAGATGCTTCTCTTGTCCGGGCGCACAATAAAACACTTCAGGACGGGCACGAGAGCCGGGTGACGTACCGCGTTCATCATCGCGACGGTACAATCAGATGGCTGCGCGAGCACGCTACTCCGCGAACAGATGCCACCGGAATGACAGCCGTAAACGGCATCCTGTCGGATGTCTCCGAACAGAAGGCTGCCGAATTGGTCCTGCTGCAGGCCAAAAAGGAAGCAGAAGCCTCAGACGAATCAAAAACAGCATTTATCGCGACCCTGAGCCATGAGATCCGCACCCCGATGGGCGCCGTCAATGGGTTCGCCCAGATACTGGAAAAAGAACTCGAAGAGTTCGAGGAAGAATTACCATACGATCTTCCAGAGCAGGTTCACGAATTCGTGACTGCGATCTCAGAGCGTTCCCAGAAGTTGCTGACTCTGGTAGATGATTTGTTCGAACTTTCCAACATAGAAATGGGCAAAGCAACTCTCGAACGTAGAGAGCTTGACCTCGCGGGCATCATCCGGGCATCTGTGGAGAAGTCACGTGCTGCGATCGAAAGAAAGGGAATTGATCTGAATCTGAATCTCCGAGCTGCCACGCTCAAAGTTCGTGCTGACAAGCGCCGCCTTGCCCATGTGTTCGACAATCTGCTCTCGAATGCGACCAAGTTTACCGAAACCGGCTCCATCCGTGTCGATGTCAGCCAGAGCACATCTCAGGTGAAAATCGAAATCATCGATACCGGAATTGGCATTTCCGAGGAGTACCGGGAGAAATTGTTCGACTCGTTCACGCAGGAAGAAGACTGGCGTAATCGCAGGTTCGAAGGAACAGGTCTCGGTCTGACCCTTGTGAAACGACTGGTTGAAATGATGGGTGGAGCGATCGAGGTCGAAAGCGTGAAAGCGAAAGGTTCGACATTCAGAGTGACGCTGCCGCTCATCGTCAGAGACGACGATTCTCACGTTCCGAGTTTTCTTTTGCGAACCGGACGTTCCTCCTGAATCCGTCCAGCTTTGTTCGTTTGACCGCGCTTTTCGAAAACCGGGCGCTGAACGCTGCCTGATCCAGATCCTCCCATTCCTGAAGCGGGGTCGTGAGCGTCCCCGGGCGGGGAGCATATCGGGATTCAGACGTATCTGTTCTGAATTTATTCCAGGGACAAACTTCCTGACAGACGTCGCAGCCGAAGATCCAGTTTCCATGATCTGAACTCAGCGCAGCGTCAACGTCCTCACCACGGTGTTCGATCGTTGTGTAGGAAATGCAGCGATTGGCATCGACTACGTACGGCTCGACGATTGCGTTTGTAGGGCAGTGATCGATGCACTCGGTACAGGAGCCACAATGGTCGAGTATGGGTTGATCTTCGCTCAGCTCGACGTCGATGATCAGTTCCCCAATGAATGTCCAGCTGCCGTGATCAGGTGATATCAGATTGCTGTGCTTCCCGATCCATCCAAGTCCGGAACGCGATGCCCACGCCTTGTCCATCACCGGTGCGCTGTCCACAAATATGCGTCCGTTGACTTCGCCGACTTCAGACTTCAGCCAATCCATGAGCCCCGATAGCCGCTCTTTCAGGATCAGATGATAGTCATCTCCCCAGGCGTATCTGCTGATGCGACCGACTTTCGGGTCCTCTGGCGGGTCAATGGGGTTGTAATAGCTCTGAAGGACAGAGACGACGCTTCTCGCACCTTTTACCAGAATAGTGGGATCGATGCGTTTCTCCAGATGGTTCTCCATCCAGCGCATCGAAGCGTGATGCCCCTGGCCCAGCCAGGCGTTGAGTCGTTCCGCTTCCAGATCCAGAGGGCCGGCTTTCGAAATGCCACAGGCATCGAGGCCCAGCTCAAGGGCTTTTTCCTTGAGGGCTAGCGTAAGCGTTCGAGTGCTGGAAGGCGTTTCGTGCATGTTCTGGCGGGCGACCTGCCCGTCGAACCACCAAAAGGAGTTCCGGTTCTAGCGATAGAGCAGTGAACAGTCGAACGGAACCGTTGCGACCTGGTGTTCTTCGACGCAGCCTTTGCCGTCTTTTCCTTTCGGGCAGATAGAAGGACCTACTTTCGTGTCGAGCGTAAATCGGTCTGCATTCAGGCCGTTGCCGACATAGTAGTTGAAGACTGCTTCCGCACGTTGTCGAGCCACACGCAATGCGTAGATGTCGCTGTCCGTCCCGCTGGCATATCCCATGATATTGACGCAGCAGGTTGGATTGAGGCGAAGTGCTTCGATGTTTTCGTCCAGTGCTTCCCTTGAAGAGGTACTCAGATCGATGGTATTCGAAGCGAAATACACGCTGTTCAACTCGATGAGTGTACATACCCTCGGCGTGCGGGGAAGCGGAGGATCATATCCCGGAACTGTCAACGGTGGAGGAATCGGAGCTGGCGGGGGAGCGGCGCGTCTGGACTGGCGGATACATCCTCTGATGCCTGCCATAACCAACGAGGTATTATGTGGATCATACTCACGTTCGTTTTTCCAGACGTAATTCAGATCCCAACGGTAGCTGGCTTCGCCGAAGGCAGACCAGCAACCATTAAAAGCAACGTCAACTCCGAATCCGACGGGGAGATGATACACAGACCGTTCGGGGCCCGGTACTCCGGTGTGCGGAAGGTCGACGCGTCCCTTGCTTCTGCTGCTGAACAAATCGGCCGTTGTAGCACCGAATCCGGTAAACACGTATGGAAGGACCCGGCTTTTTGAACCAGGCCGGAGAGTCATTACGATTTCCGGTTCGAAAATGAAGACCGGTTTGGTCAGAAACTCGTTGATGCCGTTTCCGACGAGTTTGCGGCCGTCTTTCGTGCTGAAATTGGTAAACAGGAGCATACCCCTGAAGAAAAACAGATCCCGCTTGATTGGAAATGACCCCAGAAAGACGATCGCTGGATCATGCTCACGGACGAAGTTGATTCTGCCTCGCGGTTGAAGCAGGTCAATTGGTCCGTGATAGGTAAAGAGACCCAAACCCACACCAAGGTGTGCACGCGAGTCCCTGAACTGGTTGCTTTGAGCTCTTGAGGGAAGAGCTACAACCAGAAACAGCGTCAATATGGCCAGAAAACGGCGAAGGGTCATGTCCGGACTGTTTTTAGTGTGTGCAGGATCCAACTTGAATCCATGCCCATCTGCCACGACGGCGCGTTGCCGGGGTCGCAGTGAGGGCCACTTGCATTCGGTATCGTCCGGTTTCTGGATTTCTGAAACGATCTTGGCCGGCTGATTTTACCCGTTTCCGTCGCCAGAGAGGCGACGGAACAAAAAAAGGGGCCGCCCTGCGGGCGGCCCCTTCTGCAATGCAATTGCAATACAATGCAGTCAGGTCCTGGTCTGTCGAATGCTGAAATCAGCGAACGATGATTGTATCGACGCGGCGATACTGGGCCAGACCTTCTTTCTTGCTCGTCAGATCCGCTGCGCGTCCGTTACCCAGAGTGACCATGCGGTTTGCAGAAACGCCATTGTCCGTGTAGTACTGCTCAACTGCGCGTGCGCGGTCTTCTGAGAGTTCCTGAGGACGACGTTCGCCAGGAGCTGAAACTCCTTCGAGGCGGACATTCATGTTTGGACATTCTGCAAGAATCTCGAGGTTGTCGCTCAGAGCGGCTGCAGCTTCGTCATTCAGCTCCGAAGAGTTGCGGTCGAAGAATGCTCCACTGAGTTCTGCAATCTCGCGGCAGATGGCTGCCTCATACCAGTCAACCGAGACCGACATGGTACGGGAGTCAGAGCCAGCTCTGTTCGAAGCGTTGAGCTGTACTGTGTACGTGCCCGGTGCATCAAACGTGTGAGAAGGTGACGCCTGACTGCTTGTGCCGCCATCGCCGAAGTTCCACGCGTAAGAGATTGGTGAGTCACCATTGACAGATGCACTGAACGTGACCGAAGTCTGGGTGTCAGGAGAATTGTCGCTGGCTCGGATGCTCACGATTGAAGCCGGAACCGGAGGATTCACCACGATTACCGTGGAAGAACTCATATCCGTAGATTTTCCTTTGCGGTTGGACGCCGTTGCAGTAACGGTATAGGTACCAGCCGTAGCAAAAGAGTGACTACTGGAAGCACCAGATCCGGATGCACTGTCACCGAAGTCCCAGCTTACATCTACGGGAAGTTTTGCGTCGGCATTTGTGTCAACAGCAAAACTGCCATTTTGATTGGTCTGCAAGCTGTCAGGAGCAGTCATCGAAAGGATGTCCACCGGGACGCTCTTGCAGCCTGTCATTGTAAGCCCGGCCACGAGGAACGCGAGCACGAAGATATTTGAAAATAGGTTTCTGGCCATGTCAGGAAGAATGTGAGTTGTGAAGGTTCCGAAGGCAGTCTGAGACTGCTAAGTCCGTGACCGGATAGAAGTTCGGGATCGCGGAAATATAGGGTCAAAAATCCAAAAACGGTCGAAAGGCACCACTTTCTGCTGATATTTATTGTCAGAATGCCTAAAAGAGGCAAGAATATTTGAGCTACACAAAAAAACCCGCTTCAAAAAGAAGCAGGTTTTCAAGTTGATTTCGTCAAAAAACACCCGGAAAGCCTATCCACCAGCTTTCTTATCCAAGTGAACTGACGAATTTCTCGAGCTGGCCTTTGACGTTCGCGGCTTTGTTCTTGTGAATGATGTTTTTTGCAGCCATGCGATCGAGGTAGGCTTTTACATCATTCAGAAGCGTCGCGGCCTGCGTCGCGTCTTCCGTTCCACGAAGATTCTTGATCATCGTGCGCATTTTACTGCGGTGTCCACGGTTGCGTGCGTTGCGTCGCGCCGTCTGGCGAACTCTTTTGGCTGCTGATTTATGCTGTGGCATGTGTTTGCCGTATACTGCTGTAGGTCTTCTAAAAATCTGAGAGCCTACAAATATACGTTGATATCAGGCTTCAGTCAATTCCCAAGCGCTTCGAGGAACACCGCTTTTGACAGGGTGTATCGGCCTTCAGGGCACCAGTAAAGCCGATTTGAATCTGAATGTTCGCACTTCTTTCTGAATTCATACGAAATATCGGGCACTCCATCACTGTCATCGTGATGGACCGTGAGCATATGGAGCATCCACGGACCTATTCCGTGGAGCCTGGGAAAATGGTTTCAGCTTTGGCCGCAATTTTGCTGGGTATCTTCATAATTGTTCAGGCGCTATTTCTGTTCACACCGATCCGATACTCTCTTCCAGGGTACGGAACATTGGAAATGCGACGAGAAGCACGGGAGAACAGGATGCGTCTCGAGGTAATGGCGGATTCGCTTGCTCTGCAGAACGAATATGTGAGCCGCCTCAGGGACATTTTTCTGGGGAATCTGGATACGACAGGCGTAGCAGCTGACCGGATTGAACCCGCATTTACTGCCGGTGCGAGCTTGCTGGAGCTTCCTCTTCCCACAACTCAGGCGAACTCCGAAGATCATGAGCAGCCCGCCTTGTCCTTCAATCGTCTGAACATACCCTCAGAATCGTCGAATGGCGTACCGGAGGTCGGCCCCAGTTATCTGTCGGCAATATCGTTTCCGGTCATGCCGCCAGTATCCGGTATTATGACGAGAGGATTCGATGCTACAACCGGTCATTATGCCGTGGATGTTGCGGCCGAGATGGGATCTGTCATCCGCAGCATCGGTGACGGATATGTGATTCTGGCCGATTGGGTCAATGACGGTGGCCAGGTGATCGCGATTGCACATGCAGGCGGTTATATTTCCGTGTTCAAGCACAACAGCAGCCTCCTCAAGCAGGTCGGTGACCGTGTTCGTGGTCGAGAAGCTATCGCCTTGAGTGGAAACTCGGGGGAAATCACTTCGGGACCACACGCCCACATTGAACTGTGGCTTGATGGCCTTGCTCAGGATCCTAGAGCATATGTTCTGGGTTGGTAGAAGGCTGAAACAATACATTTTCCCATGGCAAAACATATTTCAAACCCCTCGAATCCTGCACAGATCAACTTGATCGCCGCCGGGACCACGCTGGAAGGCACTCTCAATGCCAAGGATGACATCCGGGTCAGCGGAAAACTGAAAGGAACTCTTCGGGTCGAAGGCAAGGCGATCATAGCGCAGGAAGGGACGATTGAAGGCGATGTATTTGCCACAGACGCAGACGTTGCCGGATCACTCATCGGTGAGATCAATATCAAGGGTCGCCTGGTATTGAAAGGATCGGCGAAAATCCAGGGCACGGTCAGGACCACGCGTCTCATCGTAGAGGAAGGCGCAGTCATCGACGGCACCTGCGAAATGGGTCAGCTCGACAAGCGTCGCGCAGAAGAATTGAAAAGCGGAGGACCCAATGCTGGGCAAAAGACTTCAGGCGTACCGACTCAAAATCAACCGGCGGCAGCTAAAACAGAAAAGACTCCGCAGGGTTCTTTCTCGCTGATGTCCGGTGACTGATAAAAAGCAGTGGCAGTCCGGTCTCAGGGAGGCCTCCCCTTATCTGACGATCGGCATTCAGCTTGCCGGGACCATGATATTTTACGTGGGCCTGGGATACGTTCTTGATCGATGGCTTGAAACCGAGCCCGCCTTTCTGATAACCGGCGGAATCGTCGGGATGATTGCATTCTTCATTCAGCTTCTGCGCATCTCCAAAGAGCTCTCTTCGTCGCAGAATCAAGGGCCAAAACCACCCGATTCGGACGCGGAATCCGGCGTCTGATGTGGGTTCACTTTAATTTCATCGCTCAGGGGCATCTGTTCATTCATAATTCACCCCTGAATGTATCCCTCACTTCAGGAAGTCCGTAGTTTTAGCTCCCTGAATGTTAGCCCAGACACCTTCATTCCAGCGAAAGTTGTGGAGTTGAATCCATAAGGATTTGTTCCTCAATCTGGCCACCGAGATATGACTGACGGATACTGGATCAGTGCCCTCGCAGGAGCCGGGATAGCTGCCATCTACAGCGTGGCTGCTTTTCTGCTCGGTCGCCTGGCCATGAAGTCGTCTCAGCGAACATTCATGATGATTGTCATGGGCGGTACGGTTGCGCGCCTTTTCGTAGCCATGATCATCCTGACGCTCATCATCCTGTTTGCTCCGGTAAACCAGATGGCATTCCTGGCAGGGTTTTTCGCCATCTTCGTCATTGGACTGGCAGGCGAAATAGTGACGCTGCATAAAACACAGAAAGCGGCTTCAAACGACTCCCTTGAAACGGATGCGAATGAGGTCCTGCAGACAGCCGACAAGACAAGATGATCAAAAGAGCATCAATACTACTTCTTCTCGCCCAGCTTGCCATCATGGCAATGCCGACGGACGTCGTCGCTTCAAGCGAAGACGGCGAAGAGCTGGATGCACTTCATCACAGTGCCAACGCCTATTACCTGGATTTCACTCCAATCGGAAAGCTTCAGCTGCCCCGCATTTTTGTCGTTCAAAATGAAGACGGCAGTTACGGTCTGGATCTATTTGGCTCCACGGCCTCGGCTATTCTGAATGGACACTACGTTGCTGAAATATCCGAGCATGGCGAGGCAGATGCGGAAGGGGATCATGAAGAGGCCCCAGCAGAAGGAGATGGACACGCCGCGGCCGAGGGTCCGTATGGTGGCATTTCACTGGAGCAGTTGGAAGGACACTTGGTTCCACCGAACCACGGACATGTTGTACTGGATCTTTCGATCTCACGTCATTTGTTTTTTGCCTGGTTGGGAATGGGGCTCGTTCTCCTCATGATGACACGACTGGCCGGCATGTACAAGCGCGGCATTGGCCGCGACACAGCGCCGAAGGGACTATTTCAAAACCTCTTCGAGACGCTGATCATCTTCGTGCGTGATGATATCGCACGACCTAACCTGGGCGATAAGACAGATAAGTACCTCCCGTATCTGCTTACCGCCTTTTTCTTTATCCTGACGTGTAATCTGCTCGGTCTGGTGCCTTTTGGAGCTACCGCCACATCGAATTTGATGGTCACAGTTGTTCTGGCCTCGTTTACCTTCGTCATTACGCAGCTGGGTGGAACGAAAGACTATTGGATGCACATCTTCTGGCCTCCGGGAATCCCAACCTTCGTCAAACCCATCCTGATGCCGGTTGAAGTACTTGGTATTCTCACCAAGCCTGTCGCGCTGGCCATCCGACTCTTCGCCAATATGACGGCGGGTCATCTTGTCATTCTGAGCCTCATCGGCCTGATTTTCTCCTTCGCCAACATTTTTGGCCCGGGGGCAGGTTACGGTGTAGCTCCTGTGAGCATCGCCTTCGCGCTGTTCATTTATTTCCTTGAACTCCTCGTCTCGTTCATTCAGGCGTACGTGTTCACGATGCTTTCGGCCCTGTTTATTGGCATGGCCATCGAAGAGCATCACCATCATGACGAAGCACATGTTGATCATTCGATGAGCGAGCGCTCAGCGGATGCCAGCTCTTCTCACGGTGTAACAGCTGAGCCTGAACCGGCTCTGGCATAATTCCCAAACCACTAGTAACAACTAAACGTCAATAGGAAATCTAATGGAACCTACAGCTCTCGCATTCCTCGGTGCAGGTCTTGGTGCAGGTCTCGTTGCTCTCGGAGCCGGTCTTGGAATCGGTAAACTTGCTGGTCCTGCTATGGAAGGATCTGCTCGTCAGCCGGAAGCAGCAGGCGATATCCGTACGTCGATGATTATTGCAGCCGCCCTTATTGAAGGTGTTGCTCTCTTCGGCCTGGTTATCTGCATTATTCTGGCAACGAAGTAGCTAAGTAAGGTTGCGCGGCGTAGCCGCGCGATTGGTCAGGGCAAATCTAACCAAGATTGACTCCTGAACAGGTCTGGTATGGACAGTAATTACTGCTCCTACGGTGCCAATTGGCACCCGATACTTCGACCGAAATACGATGCCGGATAAAATGATACCGGAAAATCCATGATTGTATTCGCAGCAAACCTACTCGCTCCCGATTTCGGACTCATAATCTGGATCGCGATCACGTTTCTGGCTCTACTGATTCTTCTTCGCAGGTTCGCCTGGGGACCGATTACATCGGCTCTCACGACACGCGAAGAGAAGATCACAGAGTCCATGGAACAGGCTGAAAAAGCGCTGGCAGAAGCCAAGCAGCTTCAGGCTGATAACACCAAGGCACGACGTGAAGCCGAAGCACAGGCGCAAAGCATACTTCGCGAAGCTCGCGAAGAAGCCGAGCGGCTGCGTGGGGAAGAAGTAGACAAAACACGTGACCAGATCAAACAGCTTCAAGAATCGGCTCAGACAGAGATTGAACGCGAAAAACAAAGCGCGCTCGACAGTCTCCGTCAGGAAGTAGCCAATCTTGCAGTTTCTGCAGCAGAAAAAATTCTGCACGAGAATCTGGATGCGGACCGTCAGAAGAAAATCGTCAACGATTTTCTCGGCGATCTCTCACAAAACTGATTGAGCCTCGACCATGAGCGAAATCACGATAGCCCGACGATACGCCCAGGCACTGAATGAGCAAGCCGCTCAGGCAGATGCCATGGAGCAGGTTGATTCCGATATCGCAATGATCAGCGATACCATGTCAGCATCTCGTGAGCTGGTGAATTTCTTCAACAGCCCGATCATTTCCCGTGAAAAAAAGGGAGAAGTGATTCGTGCTCTTTTTGAAGAATCTGCTCACAAGGTGACTTTGCAGTTCCTGGCAATGATGGTGGATAAACGAAGGGAGAATCTTTTCTCCAACGTTGCGTCTGCTTATCAGGAATTGCGTGACAGTCAACTCGGTGTGACACCCGTCTCAGCCCGCACCTCACATCCACTTTCGGAAGAAGACCAGACTGCTCTGTTGTCGTCTCTCGAAAAAATGACCGGAAAGCAGATTCGCCTGGATAGCCAGGTTGATTCTTCCATTCTGGGAGGAATTGTGATTCGCGTGGGAGATACGGTGTACGACGGGAGCGTGGTCAATCAGCTTGCAACACTGCGTGAACGGTTGGAATCCGGATCACAGGCTTAAAATGAACTGAATGGATGTCACGATGACATCCTGAATAGACTAGACACGATACACGATGGCAACGGCAATCAGACCGGATGAAGTCACTGCTGTTTTGAAGCGCGAACTGGGCGGCTTCGAAGCAAGCACTGATGTTTACGAAGTTGGTACGGTCCTCCAGGTGGGTGACGGTATTGCTCGTATTTACGGCCTTTCCAAGGTACAGGCTGGTGAGCTTCTCGAGTTTCCCTCGAGTGGAATCACGGGCATGGTGCTGAACCTTGAAGAAGACAACGTAGGTGCGGTGCTCTTCGGTGAGGTGGACCAGGTCAAGGAAGGTGATGAAGTCCGCAGGACGAGTCGCATTGCGTCGATCAACGTATCCGAGGATATGCTTGGTCGTGTGATTGATCCCCTGGGAAATCCAATGGACGGGCGGGGCTCGTTCACGGGAGAACAATTCGAGATGCCACTGGAGCGCAAAGCTCCTTCGGTCATCTTCCGTGAGCCTGTTACCGAACCTCTTCAGACCGGTATCAAAGCCATCGACTCGATGATCCCGATCGGTCGCGGACAGCGTGAGCTCGTAATTGGTGATCGCCAGACGGGTAAAACGGCAGTTCTGATCGATACGATTATCAATCAGAAATCGACGCATCAGACGGATAAGCCTGTTTACTGCATTTATGTTGCAGTGGGCCAGAAAAACTCCACCGTCGCCCAGGTAATGCGTTCGCTGGAAGAAAACGGTGCGCTTGAGTACACCGTTATCGTAAATGCCGGTGCAGCCACTCCTGCTCCGTTGCAGTACATCGCACCGTTTGCCGGTGCGTGTATCGGAGAGTACTTCCGCGACACAGGTCGCCATGCTCTCGTGATCTACGATGATCTTTCGAAGCAGGCAGTGTCCTATCGTCAGGTTTCGCTTCTGCTTCGTCGTCCTCCAGGTCGTGAAGCCTACCCGGGAGATGTATTTTACCTTCACTCCCGCCTCCTCGAGCGCGCAGCGAAGATCAACGCCTCGGACGCCGTTGCGAAGAACATGAATGACCTTCCTGACTGTCTCAAAGACAAGGTCAAAGGTGGTGGTTCACTCACAGCCCTTCCTGTAATTGAAACTCAGGCTGGTGACGTGTCCGCGTATATTCCGACCAACGTGATTTCGATTACGGATGGCCAGATTTACCTGGAATCGAATCTGTTCAACGCAGGTGTGCGACCAGCCATTAACGTCGGTATCTCTGTATCGCGTGTGGGAGGTAATGCTCAGATCAAAGGAATGAAAAAGGTGTCTGGTACGCTTCGTCTTGACCTGGCGCAGTATCGCGAACTGGAAGCCTTCTCCAAATTCGGATCGGACCTTGATGCTGCGACGCAGCGTCAGCTCACCCGTGGTGAGAAGCTGGTCGAAGTTCTGAAGCAGGGCCAGTACGTTCCCGTACCTGTCGAAGAGCAGGTCGCGATCATCTTTGTGGCCGGACAGGGCTTGATTGACTCCTTGCCTGCCGAGCGGGTCGGTGACTTTGAAAGAGAGTTCATCGAGCGGATGCGTAGCAAACATTCCGATGCGATGGCAACAATTGTGTCTACGGGCGCGATGTCGGATGAACTTGCTGCGACGCTGACAGACGAAGCGAAGTCCCTCGTGGACACCTATCTGTCTGAGGCTTGAACCCAATAATCGCCCGAAGCTATGGCCAGTCTTAGAGACTTAAAGAGCCGAATCTCATCGGTCCAGAATACGCAGCAGTTGACGCGTGCCATGAAGATGGTGGCGGCCGCAAAGCTTCGACGCGCACAGGAGGGAATCTTCCATACCCGACCGTATGCGTTCAAACTGTCTGAGATCATCGCCAGGTTGAAAGGGCAGCTGGATCCATCATTTCATCCTCTGTTTCATCAACGAGACGAGGTAAGCGATGTCCTGCTCATTATTGTGACGGCCGATCGCGGTCTGGCTGGTGGATTCAACTCGAACGTCATCAAGAAGGCCGAACAAACGATTAATGAACACTATGTTCAGCACAACGCTGACGGTCGTCTTCATCTTCTGTGCGTCGGCAAGAAGGGACATGAGCATTTTTCACGCCGGGGGTACAAGCTGGTTGGAGATTTCCGTGGCACGTTTGACAAACTTTCCTTCCAGAAAGCCGATGAAATCGCTTCTGTAGCCGAAGATGGTTTTGTCGATGGTCGTTGGGATGAGGTTTTTGTTGTCTACAACGAATTCAAAAACACGATCTCCCAGAACCGCGTTGTTGAGCCGTTCATTCCCATTCGCGCTGAACGATTCCTGACTCCTGTCATGGAGTCTGAGCTGGCTCACCTGAATAGCGAAGACCACCAGTTCGAAAATGATCTGATTTACGAGCCCGGGGTGGCCGGAATTCTGGATGTCCTCGTGCCACGATTCCTGAATTACAAGATCTGGCGCGTATTGCTTGATTCAAATGCAGCGGAGCAGGGCGCTCGAATGGTCGCCATGGACAACGCCACGACGAATGCTGACGAATTGCTGAAGGATCTGAAGCTCAAGTACAACCGTGCACGTCAGGATGCCATCACGAAGGAGCTTATCGAGATCACGTCAGGCGCGGATGCGCTCGAAGCGGGCTGATAAGAAGCTGATTTCATGGACGCCGGGTGCGTCCCAAGGCTGAAGGCTCTCTGCCACATGGCGGAGGGCCTTTTCTTATTTGGGCACTCGCACGCGGACATTGGTGTCGCCGTGAAGTCGAGCCATAATCCAGGCTACGTTCTCTTCGTCTTGTATGAACTGCTCGAGATTCTGCATCTGTTCGGGACTCGCTGCGCCCTGACCTCCTATCGAGCCGGCAGTCTGAATCTGGTCCTTGAACATCTGGAGCAGATCTTTCTGGCCTTCCTTGGTGAATGGATCGAGTTGATTCATCAATCCGCTGCTGCCCAAGCTGCCTGCCAGACCGTTGGCCATCGCCGAATTGCTTCCACCCATTTGAGCCAACACGCGCTCCAGATCGGGAAGATCGCCGGAGGTGCCCAATGATTGATAGTGTTGAAACAGGCCCGCCGCGCCGGCACCGCCGGCCATCCGTTTGGCCTCTGTGTCCGATGAGCCCACCACCTTGGCATTTTTAAGCTGTTCGATGGCCTGTTTTGCCCAGGGAGACCCTTCCAGTGCGTCTTTCAGAAGGGAGTCAGCGCTGCCCCAGACCCACATCTGGCCTTCGTCTTCAAACGTAAGTATGCCATCTTCATCGCTCTGAAACGCCTTTTTTACCAACCGGGTCTGTTGACCAGCTATGTATTCTCTCACCAATGGTAGCGCCTGAATTTTCTCCACTCGCTGTTCGGGCGTAAGCGGAGAGAGTTCCGTGTACGCGTAGTTACCAGCTCCAAGGGAGGCAAGAATCATTGCAAGAAAGCCAAATCGCATCGGTTCGGGACGGATTAGTGGTCATCCTTTCTGATATCGACATTCCGCGCGGAGTTGTTAAGCTGTTTTGTCCACAGTAAGACTTTTTGGATGTCGTTGAGCTACATTCGATTTCGGCAGCACCTGAGTACCGCAAGCCTTCTACTGCTCGAATAGACAAGAAAGATGAACAACTTTTTTCCAATGCGCCGGGCGGAAGCCGCGATAATCGTATTTCTCGCGTGTTGGGCTGTTGTCGCCTTCTTGCCCGTCTGGAGAACCGTCTATCTAGGTGGAATGTCGGCGTTCGGATGGTGGATGGCTGGACTCATGGTAGTCGGACCATCTCTCACCCTTCTCGTATTTCGGTCGGGCAAAAAACAGGCGGATGCTTCTCATTCTGAACGAGGAGGAGAAGAATAATGCTTCTGGAACGGATCCTCGTCGTCCTGTATCTGCTGGGCTGCATCGGAATTGGTATAGTTGCTTCGCGACGTGTTTTGAGCTCCAAAGATGAGTTCTGGGTTGCTGGCCGCAGCATTGGAACCACGATCAATGCGATGGCCATCATGGCTGCGCTGGCAAGTGGGGGATCAATCATCGGGGTGATGGGGCTGGCCTATTCACAAGGGATTCCAGCCACACTCGCCCTTTTTGCAGGATCGATTCTGGGATTTCCGATTGCCTCAATCCTGGTTGCGAAGCCATTACGCAATTTCGGACGATACACGATTACAGACTTTTTGGGCTATCGCTACCCGAGTCCCTGGGTGCGGTATCTCGTGCCAGTGTTCATAGTGATCGCTTTCGTGATCTATATGGTTGCCCAATTGAAAGCGGCGGGAATTACAGCAACAGCTCTGCTGGGAATACCATATGATACTGCTCTGGCACTCTCAACCGTAGTATTCGTCACCTACGTTTCATTCGGTGGCATGATCGCGATTACCTGGACCGATGTGATCCAGGGATTTCTCATGCTGTTCGTGGTGATTGGGACAGCACTCTTCTTTATGTGGAATGTTGGCTCTCCACTTGAAATCATGTCCCAGGCGACTGAGGTCGCACCGGAGTTGGGACGATTACCGGATCAGTCTTCTTCGGGATACATCGGGTTTTTTGTGATCTGGGCCACGGCCATACCTGTCATTCCACACATCGTAATGCGGGTTTACACGGCGAAGGACGCTTCGAGCGCCAAAAAATCGTTGAATCTGGCCATGATCGCGTACAGCGCCATCATTCTGGCGGCAACGCTGGCCATCGTCCCAATGGGCCGGATCGACTTCCCTGTATTGCAGGATGCGGATCAGCTGTTTCTGAAAGTCATGGAAATGCACTTTCCACCCCTTGTCCGCGGGATTGCTGTGGCGGCGGTTCTTGCGGCCGTAATGTCCACCACCGATGCCCTCCTTCTGGCCTGCAGCTCAGCCGTTGCTCACGACCTTTTCGGAAATATCACAAAGGGCCGGTCCAGCGAAAAAACGCTGAAACGAGTACGGTTGGGTTCGACGTGGCTGATCGGGTTGGCTGCGCTCCTGTGGGCCTTTTCACCTCCTGAATTGATCAGTCAGTTCTATACCGCGGGCGTGGGACTGTTGAGTTCCAGTCTGTTCGTTCCGACGATCGCTGGCATCTGGTGGAAACGAGCCAATAAAACAGGCGGAGTCGCCGCGCTGACTGCCGGGGCACTGGTATATGCGCTGGGTGCTCTGGGCTTGGTTGACTATCCGGTGGCTCCGGTTGTCGTCGCTCTACTTTGCAGTCTGGCGGCGATGATCGCCGGCGGACTACTCGGAGAAGCCGAAACGGACGAGATGTTGTCTGAGGTAGAAAAACTTCATCTTGACCAGTCCTGAAAACGAAATTGGTTTTCGTGTGCTCAATTGACGAGTTTAGGCTGATCGACCGGTCTGTCTCGCAGTACAGAATGACGTTTCCCACCTGTCGCATTACAATCCCAAACCGATCACGCGAATACTCGATATGACATCAGACCTCGAAGCATCTTCCGGCCAACGATTTTCTTCCCGATGGGGCTTTTTCCTGAGTGTTCTCGGAATCGCGGTGGGAACGGGCAATATCTGGCGCTTTCCGCGCATTGCGGCTCAGAATGGCGGTGATGACGGTGCAGGAGCATTCCTGGTAGCGTGGTTGGTCTTCCTTTTCGCGTGGAGTATTCCGCTGATCATGGTCGAGTATGTTTGGGGCCGAAAACACCGCTCTGGTGTTGTCGCCACGTTCATCAAGGAAGGAGGCGAAAAGTTTGCGTGGATGGGTGCATTCGTGGCCTTCGTCGCCACAGCCATCACGTTTTTCTACTCGGTGGTCGTAGGATGGTGTATCTATTATCTGTTTCAGATGATCACATCGCCTCTTCCGCAGACGACGGATGCGGCGATGGCTGTATGGAATGATTATCAGAGTGGTGGATGGCCGCTGCTGTTTCATGCCATGGCCATGGGCTTCGGAGCGTTTGCGATCTGGAAGGGAGTCAAGTCGATCGAGAAGGTCAACAAGGTGTTGGTGCCGACGCTTCTGATCATTGTCGTGATTTCGGTTGTGAGGGCGCTCACTCTTCCGGGCGCCTGGGAGGGAGTGGCCTATCTGTTCACTCCACAGTGGAGCCAGCTCGCGACGCCTAAAATCTGGATTGAAGCCCTGACGCAGAATGCGTGGGACACCGGAGCGGGTTGGGGGTTGTTTCTGACCTACGCAGCCTACATGAGCACCAAACAGGGAGTGGTCAAGAACGCGATTGCGACGGCCGTGGGCAACAATACCGTATCGCTGATGGCGGCTCTGATGGTGTTTGCAACGGTGTTTG